>Ga0209347_1004572_pt1 | contig 14245 bp, 7 predicted proteins | sample AutmiccommuBRH23_FD_187382 | JGI IMG/M metagenome (GOLD analysis project Ga0209347, IMG submission 187382) | Deep subsurface microbial communities from Mt. Terri, Switzerland - Autotrophic microbial communities BRH/23 (SPAdes) (version 2) | ecosystem: Environmental > Aquatic > Deep subsurface >... | reverse complement strand
GGGGGTCCGGGGGTCCGGGGGTGGGAAACCCCCGGCGCCAGCTCCCTGCACAGCCCTCAGCCTTCCATCCCCGCCGGCAGCGGCGGGCGGGCCTCCGGCGGGCAGTGGGCGGCGATGCGTTCGGCAATGGCGCTCTTCTTCAGCGGCTTTGTCAGGTAGTGATCCACCCCCGCCGCCAGGATCGACTCGGCATCCCCCGCCATCGCATGGGCAGTCAGCGCCACGATCGGCACATGCCGGTTCTGGCCGATTTCGGCGCTGCGGATGGCACGGGTGGCCTCGCGCCCGTCCATTTCCGGCATCGAGATATCCATGAAGATCAGGTCCGGTTGCCAGCTTTGCCAGATCTCCACCGCCTCGCGGCCATTCCCGGCAAATTCCAGCGCGATGTCGAATTCCTTTACCATCTTTCGGAAGACCAGCTGGTTCGTACGATTGTCTTCCGCCGCCAGGACACGCATTTGCCGCCCCTCTTCCTCGGGCGGCGTCTCCAGTGCTGGGGGCAGCACAGCCTCGGAGTCGGGTGCGATGCAGGACAGCTGCTGCAAGGTGCGGAACAGATCGCTGCGCAGGATCGGCTTTTGCATGATCCCGGACAGATCGCCCGACCGGTCCATGGCGCCTGCCTGATCGGTGCCAACCTTCGCCTGTGCGGCCTCTGGGTTCGAGGTCAGCAGCAGGATCGGCACCTGCATTCCGCCCGCGCGCAGGCGCTGCGCCAGATCGAGCCCGGTCATTCCCGGCATTTCATGGTCGGTCAACACCAGGTCGAACTCGGCGCCGCTCTCGATCACATGCAGCGCTTCTGCGGCGGAGCGGCACAGCGTCACCTCGAGCCCGTAGGTCTCCAGCTGCCGTTCCAGAATCACCCGGTTGATCAGCAGGTCATCCACCACCATCGCGCATTTCAGCCGGATTGGGGTTGATGGCGTGTCGCTATCCCCTCGCGGTTCGGCCGGGGTCAGCACGACGCGGAAGCCAAAGCACGACCCCTCGCCCGGCACGCTGTCCACCCAGACGGAGCCGCCCATCAACTCGACCAGGTGCCGGGTGATGGCAAGGCCAAGCCCCGTCCCCTCGAACTTGCGGTTCGATGCGGACTCCACCTGATTGAACTGGCCGAAGATGTGCCCCACTTGTTCTGGTTCGATGCCGATGCCGGTATCCTCCACCGTCACGTGCAGCTCGTAACTCGCATCCGCCAGCTCGATGCCGACCACCCGCGCCAGCACATGCCCGCGCAGGGTGAACTTCACCGCATTGCCGATCAGGTTGGTCAGCACCTGCCGCATCCGCCCCGGATCGGCGATGAAGCGGGTGGGCAGGAACAGGTCGAAATCCACCAGAAGCTTCAGCCCCTTTTCGCGCGCCGCGGGCTGCAGCAGCAGCATCACCTCATGCAGGCAGCGCTCCAGATCGAAGGGTTCGGGATAAAGCTGCATCCGCTCCGCCTCGATCCGCGAATAATCCAGCACATCGTTGATGATGGTCAGCAGTGCCTCGCCCGAGGAGCGGATGGTTTCCGCGAACAGCCGCTGATCCTCGGTCATCTCGGTCTCGCACAAGAGGTCGGCCATGCCGACGACGCCGTTCATCGGGGTGCGGATCTCATGGCTCATATTGGCGAGGAAGGCCGATTTGGCGCGGTTGGCGGCCTCGGCCCGGTCGCGTGCCTCCTGCAATTCGGCCTCGCGCTGGATGGTGGCGGTGATGTCCTGCGTCAGGCAGACCAGATCGCCGTCGCTGCCCCAGCGGTCGATCATGTTGATATGCCGGCCCCCGGGCAGCCGCACCACGCAAGGCTCGATCTGCGCGCGGCGGATGCGCGCCGTCATCTCATGGTGCCAGTCCAGCGGATCGCGCCCGTCCAACTCGATCAGCCCGTGCTGCGAGGCGACCCGCAGCACCGCGTCATAGGTCACGCCCTGGCTCAGCGCGATCTCGCCCTCGAAGAAATTCAGCCAGGCCCGGTTCGCCGCAACCAGCCGCAGATCGCAGTCAAACACCGCAAAGCCGTCGCGCACGGTTTCCAGTGCGTCCCACAGCCGCGTCTGCGCGATCCGCGCCAGCGAGGTCGCGTGTTCGAGGTCCGACAGCACCCGCACGTTCTGGCCCTTCAGGCTCGCCGCCTCCGACAGCGCCCGCGCCAGTCCCCGCCGCTGTTCGACGATCTGGTCCGACAGCGCCCGCGCGTGCAGCGCCAGCTGCTGATTGGCCGCCTGAAGTTCGCGCTTCTTCTGTTCCAGCAGCCGCTCGGCCGCCAGTCTTGCCCGACGCTCCTTTGCCAGCCGTTCCAGCACGCCGCCCCCGGTTCCTGTTCTGCCGCCGCCCCTGCCCGGCCCTTGCTGACCGTCGCCGCTCCGGGTGAAAATGCGCTTAATGCCGCTGGCTTGCGCGGGCGGCGGGGCCAGCGACTCATTGCAAACGGGGCGCGCCGCTGCCAGCATCCCGCCAGATCTTGAGGGAGGACTTCGGTGATGTTGCGTCTGGTCAGGGCCCTTGCCCTTGTCGCCGGGGCGTTCGCCCTGCACTCTCCCCAGCCCGCTGCAGCGCAAGATGGCCCCCTCGTGCCCGAGCGCCGGCTGGTGATGACCATGGGCGTGGATTTCCCGGGCGGCGACATCCAGTCGATCTTCGACACCACGCTTGAGGCTTGCCAGGCCGCCTGCCTTGCCAATAGCAGCTGCACCGCCTTCACCTTCAATTCCCGCTCTGGCTCGTGCTTCCCCAAGAGCGGCGTCAGCGACATGCAGCCCTACGACGGCGCCTATTCTGGCTGGGTGCGCCAGGCAGAGCCGGGGCTGGCCGCGCGTGCCGCGACCCGTGCAGGCGAGCTGGGCTTCCTGCAGGACTATGACTTCACCGTCGCCTATGAGCAGGCGATGGGCCTCGCGCAGCGCCACACCACCGGCGACTGGACGGCCGAGGATCTGCTGGCCACCGCCGCCCGCGACCGGGCGGAGGGCAGCTATACATCGGCGGCCGGCTATCAAGGCGCGGCGCTGAACCTGACCGATGCGGCCGACCAGTGGGTGGAATACTCACGTTTGCTGCTGCTGGCGCAGGTCAGCGACAATGACCGGTCCGACTACCACAACCGCGCACTTTCTGCATCGATCAACGGCTATCTGCGGGCGGATGCGCCTGCGGTGCGCGCCGCGGCCCTGCTGGAGATGGCGGCGGCACTCGAAGCGGTGGAGCGGGGGCGCGAGATGATCCCGGCGCTGCGGCTTGCGCAGGCCCTGCAGCCGCGCGACGACACCGCCGCCTGGCTGCAGGAGGCGATCGGCAAATACGGCTTCCGCATCGAAAGCCATGAGGTGCGCGCCGACAGCGCCCGCCCGCAGATCTGCGCGATCTTCAACGAGAACCTGGTGCCCGCCGGGGTGGACTACGCGACCTTCCTGCGCCTGCCGGAAACCGGGCTGGCGGTCGAGGCCTCGGACCGGCAGATCTGCATTTCCGGTGTGACTCACGGCCAGCGCTATGACGTGACCTTCCGCGAGGGGATGCCGGCGCAATCGGGCGAGGAGCTGGCGGCGGATGTGACGCTGAACCTCTATGTCCGCGACCGCAGCCCCGGCGCCAGCTTCCCCGGCCGCGCCTATCTGCTGCCGCGCGCCGAGGGCGCCGGCCTGCCGGTGCAGACCGTAAACACCGAAGATCTGGACCTCAGCCTTGCGCGCCTGTCGGACCGCAACCTGATCCGCGCCATCCAGAACGACTATTTCGGCCGCCCGCTGGAGTATTACGAGGCGGAGTATCTGAACGCCGAGATGACCGAGCAGGTCTGGACCGGCACCGCCGAGGTGGCGATGGAGGTCAACCGCGACATGACCACCCGCCTGCCGCTGGACGAGGCCTTGGGCGAGCCGGAACCGGGCATCTACATCCTCACCGCCGCGGTGCCGGGGCAGGACCCCTATGACACTCCGCCCGCCTCGCAATGGTTCATCGTGTCGGATCTGGGCCTGACCACGCTGTCGGGCACCGATGGGCTGCATGTCTTCGTGCGCTCGCTGGCAGATGCCGGGCCGAAGGCGGGGGCGACCGTGACGCTGGTGTCCCGCGCCAATGCCGTGATCGGCACGGCGACTGTCGATGCCGAGGGCTATGCCAACTTCCCCGCCGCCATGACCGCCGGGCGCGGCGGGGCACAGCCGGCGCTGGTGACGGTGGCGGAGGGCGACGACTTCGCCTTCCTGCCGCTGACCGACCCGGAGTTCGATCTGTCGGACCGCGGCGTGGCCGGGCGCGAGGCGGCGCCGCCCATCGACGTGTTCCTGACCACCGACCGCGGCGCCTATCGCGCAGGGGAAACGGTCCATGTCACCGCGCTGGCCCGCGATCCGCGCACCGAGGCGCTGGAAGGGCTGCCGCTGACGCTGCGGCTGATGCGCCCCGATGGCGTGGAGTATTCGCGTGTGCTGGCCGCCGATGCTGGGGCTGGCGGCCATGTCGCGGCGCTGCCCATCGCCGGCAACGCCCCCCGCGGCACATGGCGGCTGGAGGCGTTTGCCGATCCCGACGCCCCGGCGCTCGCCAGCCAGACGCTGCTGGTCGAGGACTTCCTGCCCGAGCGGATCGACTTCGACCTGACCTTGCAGGGCGAGGTTCTGGCCCTGAACAGACTGCCCGAGATTGCCATCGACGCCCGCTACCTGTTTGGCGCACCGGGTGCCGGCCTTGGAATCGAGGGCGACCTGCGCCTGTCTGCCGCCACCAGCCTGCCGGGCTATGACGGCTACCGCTTTGGCCGCCATGACGATGGCTTCTCCCCCTGGTTCGAGACGCTCTTTGCGGATGGCGATACCGCCGAGGATGGCACCGCCACCCTGCCGGTGGTCTTCCCCGACATGGGCGATGTCGGCCGCCCGCTGCTGGCGCGCATGGCCGTGCGGCTGACCGAAGGCTCCGGCCGCCCGGTCGAACGGCGGCTGGAACGCCCGGTGATGCCCGCAGGCCCGGTGATCGGCATCCGCCCCGGTTTTGACGGCGACGCGCTTGGCGAGGGGCAGGAGGCAAGCTTCGACCTGCTGGCCATCGGCCCCGACCTGCAGCCGGTGGCGCAACAGGTGCATTGGCGCGTGAACCGGGTCGAGACCGACTATCAGTGGTATGTGATGTATGGCCAGTGGAGCTGGGAGCCGGTGACGACCCGCACCGTGGTTGCCGAAGGCGACGCGACGCTTGGCACCGCTCCGCTGACCGTGACCGTCCCCACCGAATGGGGCGAATACGAGGTCGTGGTGGAAACCACCGGCGGCGCCTATGCCGCCAGCTCGATGGGCTTCTCTGCCGGCTGGTATGTCTCGGCCGAGGGCGGCGACACGCCCGACATGCTGGAGCTTGCGCTGGACAAGCCCGCCTATGCACCCGGCGAGACCGCCACGCTGCGGATCGTGCCGCGCGCGGCTGGCGTGGCGCTGGTCAACGTGGTGTCCAACCGGCTGATCGAAAGCCGCGCCGTGCCGGTGAGCGCGGGCGAGAACACCATCGAGCTGACCGTCACCGAAGATTGGGGTGCGGGGGCCTATGTCACGGCTTCCGTCCTGCGACCGCTGGCGGACGAAGCCGAAGACCGCGCCCCCGCCCGCGCGCTTGGGCTGGCCCATGCCGCCGTCGATCCCGGCGGGCGCCGTCTGGCCGCCGCCTTTGAAACGCCCGCCGAATCCGCCCCCCGCGCCACGCTGCCGGTGGCGCTGAAGGTGGACGGCGTGGCTGCAGGAGAGACCGCCTATGCGACCATCGCCGCTGTCGATGTCGGCATCCTCAACCTCACCAGCTTTGCCTCGCCCGATCCGGACTCGCATTTCTTCGGCCAGCGCAAGCTCGGCGTCGGCTTCCGCGACGCCTATGGCCGCCTGATCGACGGGCAGGCCGGCACCCCCGGCACCGTCCGCTCTGGCGGGGACGCGGGCGGGGGGATGCGCCTGCAATCGCCGCCCCCGACCGAAGAGCTGGTGGCCTATTTCGAAGGCCCCGTCGAGGTCGGGGCCGATGGCTATGCCCGGGCGGAGTTCAACATGCCGGCCTTCAATGGCACCGTACGGCTGATGGCCGTCGTCTGGTCGAAGTCCGGCATCGGGCAGGCCGAGGCCCAGGTGCTGGTGCGCGATCCGGTGGTCGTTACCGCCTCCGTCCCGCGCTTCCTTGCGCCGGGCGATACCGCACGGGTGCTGCTGGAGATCGTCCACGCCACCGGCCCCTCCGGGCGGATGGGGCTGGATGTCACGGCTGACGGGCTGACCCTTGGCACCGCACCTTCGGGCGTCGATCTGGCCGATCTGGGCAAGGCCACAGTCTCGGTGCCGATCACGGCCGGCGAGGCGGAGGGGCTGTCCTCCATCCGCGTCTCGCTGACCACGCCCGACGGGCAGCAACTGGTCAAGGATCTGGTGATCCCGGTGCAGGTGAACGATCCCGAACTTTCCCGCCAAAGCCGCTTCACCCTTGCCGCCGGGCAGGACTTCACCTTCGACGCCAATGTCTTCGCCGAGCTGATCCCCGGCACCGGCAAGGCGACGCTGGCGGTGGGCCCCATCGCCCGCTTCGATGCGCCCGGCCTGCTGGCGACGCTGGATGCCTATCCCTATGGCTGCACCGAGCAGATCACCTCGCGCGCCCTGCCGCTGCTGTATTTCGCCGAGGTGGCCGAGGTGATGGGCGTGACGACAGCCGACGACCTGCGCCCCCGGATCGAGCAGTCCATTTCCGAGGTGCTGCTGAACCAGTCCGCCAGCGGGGCCTTTGGCCTGTGGCGGGCGGATTCGGGCGACCTGTGGCTCGATGCCTTCGTGACCGACTTCCTCAGCCGGGCCCGCGCGTCGGGCTATGCCGTGCCCGACACCGCGTTCCGATCCGCGATGGACAACCTGCGCAACCAGCTGAACTACGCGCCGGAGTTCGACGAGGGCGCCGGGCCCTATGCCTATGCGCTGATGGTGCTGGCGCGCGAGGGTGCGGCGGCCATCGGCGATCTGCGCTACTATGCCGATGTGAAGCCCGATGCCTTTGACACGCCGATTGCGGCGGCGCAGCTGGGCGCGGCGCTGGCCTCCTACGGCGACCAGACCCGCGCCGATGCGATGTTCACCCGCGCCGCGCGGATGGTCGCTGCAAACCTTGGCCGCGAAGAGGGGCAGGTCTGGCGCGCCGACTATGGCACCCACCTGCGCGACGGTGCGGCCCTGCTGGCACTGGCGACGGAGGCCGGATCGACCGCGATCCCGTCCGACGCCTTGGGCGATGCGGTGGCGGCGGGTGTCGCCAGCCGCAACCTTTCGACGCAAGAGGCGACATGGGCGCTGCTGGCCGCAAATGCGCTGATCGACCGCCCCGGCGCAGAAGGCTTCACCATCGACGGCGCGCCGGTTACCGGCCCGCTGGTGCGGATGCTGGAAGATCAGACCGCGGACGGCGCGGCCATGCGCATCGCCAATGGCTCGGGGTCGGAGGCGACGGTAACGCTGACGACCTTCGGTGTGCCGTCGGAACCGGCACCTGCGGGCGGCAACGGCTATCAGATCACCCGCAGCTACTACGATCTGGAGGGCGCGCCGGTGGACCCCTCTGCCGTGATCCAGGGCGACCGCATGGTCACGGTGCTGGAGGTCACGCCCTATGCCGGGGGCGAGGCGCGGCTGATCGTCGATGACCCGCTGCCCGCGGGATTCGAGATCGACAACCCCAACCTGATCCACGCCGGCGACATCTCGGCGCTGGATTGGGTCAGCAGCCTCGAGGACACGCGGATGACGGAGTTCCGGCAGGAGCGGTTCGTGGCCGCGGTGGACTGGTCGGACAGCACGCCCTTCCGGCTGGCCTATATCGTGCGCGCGGTGTCGCCGGGCAGCTTCCACCACCCCGCCGCCTCGGTGGTGGACATGTACCGCCCCGACTATCGGGCGCGCACCGAGGCGGGGCGGGTGACGATTGCCGAGTAGGGCGCGCAAGGCTGGGCCGGGCCCCGGCCTTTTCGCGCTGGCCCTGCTGCTGTTTCTGGCCGCCGCCGCCCGCGACGGGCTGGACGCTTGGGTGGATGCGACGGTGCTGCCGCCCCTGACCATCGAGATCTCCACCGAGGTCCGCGCCCGTGACGGCAGCCTGCTGCGCGCCTTCACCGTGTCCGACGGTCGCTGGCGGCTGGAGCCGGGGCCGGTGGACCCGTTGCTGCTGCAGATGCTGGTCGCCTATGAGGACAAGCGCTATTACAGCCACGCCGGCATCGACCCTTGGGCCATGCTGCGCGCCGCGGGGCAGGCGGCGCTGAACGGGCGCGTCGTCTCGGGCGGATCGACGCTGACGATGCAGGTCGCCCGCCTGCTGGAGGATAGCGGCACCGGCCGCCTGCCCGGCAAGCTGCGGCAGATCCGGCTGGCGCTGGCGCTGGAGCGGCGGCTGGACAAGGCGCAGATCCTCGACCTCTACCTCCGAATCGCGCCCTATGGCGGCAATCTGGAAGGCATTCGCGCCGCGAGCCTCGCCTGGTTCGGCAAGGAGCCCCGCCGCCTGACCCCGGCCGAGGCGGCGCTGCTGGTCGCCCTGCCGCAATCGCCCGAAACCCGCCGGCCCGACCGCAGCCCCGAGGCCGCCCGCGCCGCCCGCAGCCGGGTTCTGGCGCGGATGGCGGGGGCTGGGCTGCTGGCGGAGGACCGCATCGCCGCCGCCGAGACAGAACCCGTCCCCACAGCCCGCCGCGATTTCCCCGCGCTTGCCCCGCACCTGTCGCAGCGGCTGCGCGCCGCCGCCCCCGCGCAGACCGTCCACCCCACCACGCTGGACGCGGGCCTTCAGGCCAGCCTCGAATCCCTCGCCGCAAGGTCCGTCCGCTTCGCCGGGGACCGGCTGTCCGTCGCCATCGTCGTCGCCGATCACCAGACCGGCGAGATCCTGACCTCCGTTGGCGCCGCCGACTGGACCAGCGACGCCCGCGCCGGGTTTCTGGACATGACCCAGGCGCTGCGCTCGCCGGGATCGACGCTGAAGCCCTTCGTCTATGGCCTCGCCTTCGACGATGGCCTCGCCCATCCCGAAACGCTGATCGAAGACCGCCCGACCGCCTATGGCACCTACGCCCCGCAGAACTTCGACCGCAGCTTCCGCGGCACCGTCCCGGTGCGCGAGGCGCTGCAGCTGTCGCTGAACATCCCGGTCGTCACGCTGACCGAGGCTGTCGGCCCCGCCCGCCTGCTGGCGTCGCTGGAGCGGGCGGGGGCGCGCCCCGTGGTGCCCGGCGACCAGCCGGGGCTGGCGGTGGCGCTTGGCGGGGTAGGGATCAGCCTGCAGGATCTGGTGCAGGCCTATGCGGCGCTGGCGCGGCTGGGGCGGCCGGTGCGGCTGTCGGCCGTCCCCGGTCAGGCGACCGACCTGCCGCAACCGCTGTTCGCGCCCGAGGCGGCGTGGCAGGTGGCCGACATCCTTGCCGGCCTCGCGCCGCCGCCCAATGCCCCGCGCGGGCGGCTCGCCTACAAGACCGGCACCAGCTATGGCCACCGCGACGCGCTGGCGGTGGGCTTCGACGGGCGCCATGTGGTGGGCGTCTGGATGGGCCGCGCCGATGGCACGCCGGTGCCGGGGGCGTTTGGCGGCGATCTGGCCGCCCCGGTGCTGTTCGAGGTGTTCGGCCGGCTGGCCCCCACGCTGACCCCGCTGCCGCCCCCCCCGCCCGCCACGCTGATCCTGCCGAACGCCCGCCTGCCGCAGCCGCTGCAACGCTTCCGCCCCCGCGGCGCACTGTTCTCGGAGGTGGCGCCCGGCGGGCCGGAGGTCGCCTTCCCGCCCGATGGCGCGGAACTCGCACTGACGAGCGGCGCGCTGGTGGTGAAGGTCCGGGGCGGCGAGCCGCCCTTCACCTGGCTGGCCAATGGCGCGCCGATCGTGCTGGCCGACCGGGCGCGCGAAAGCGCCCTGCCGCTGGCCGGGCCGGGCTTCGTGACGCTGTCGGTGATCGACGCGCAGGGCCGATCCGCCGTGGTGACGGTGGCGCTGCGTTAAAGGCCGGCTTCGGCCTGCGGTGCGGCGCGGACCTTGCGCGCCCGTTCCGTCGCGGATTTCAGCTGGCCGCAGGCCGCCATGATGTCCTCGCCGCGCGGGGTGCGGATCGGGCTGGCATAGCCGGCCTTGTAGACGATGTCCGAGAACGCCTCGATCCGCTCCCAGTCCGAGCGCTGGTAAGGCGCGCCGGGCCATTCGTTAAACGGGATCAGGTTGATCTTGGCGGGGATGCCCTGGATCAGCTTCACCAGCCGCCGCGCATCGGCGTCGGTATCATTCACGCCCTTGAGCATCACGTATTCAAACGTGATCCGCTCGCTGTTCGACAGCCGCGGATAGTCGCGCAGGGCCGCCAGCAGCGTCTCGATATTCCATTTCTTGTTGATCGGCACCAGCCCATCGCGCACCGCATCCGTGGTGGCATGGAAGCTGACGGCCAGCAGACAGCCGATCTCTTCGGCCGTGCGCGCAATCTCGGGCACCACGCCCGAGGTGGACAGCGTGATCCGCCGGCGCGAGATGGTCAGCCCCTCGCCATCCATCACGATCTTCATCGCGTCGCGGACGTTCTCGAAGTTGTAAAGCGGCTCGCCCATGCCCATCAGCACCACGTTCGACACCAGCCGAGTCTCGTCCTTCGGCGCGCCCGGCACCGGCCATTCGCCCAGATCGTCGCGGGCCAGCATCACCTGGCCGACGATCTCGCCCGCGGTCAGGTTGCGGACCAGTTTCTGGGTGCCGGTATGGCAGAAGGAACAGGTCAGCGTGCAGCCGACCTGCGAGCTGATACAGAGCGTCCCGCGCGATTCCTCGGGGATATAGACCACCTCGACCTCATGCCCGCCGGCGATGCGCACCAGATATTTGCGGGTGCCATCGGCCGACACCTGCTTGGAGACCAACTCGGGGATCGTCACCTCGAAATGGGCGGCCAGCAGGGCGCGGTAGTCCTTGGCCAGGTTGGTCATCTGGGCGAAATTGCGCACCCCCCAGTGGTAGATCCACTGCCAGACCTGGCCCACCCGCATCTTCGCCTGCCGCTCGGGCGTGCCGGCGGCAACCAGCGCCGCGCGCATCTGATCGCGCGTCAGGCCGACGAGGTTGATGAGCCCGCCCTCGGGCAGCTTGCGCGGGATCGTCAGCACGTCCTGCGTGATCGGCGCCGCGGGGCGCAGGGCAGGGGCGTCGTTGGGGGCGTGATCGGTCATGGGGGCAGGGCTTCCGGGGGGAGAGGATGGGCCTCAATATAGGATTCGCAGGCAAAACGGAACAGGGCTGAGGAAAAAGGCCGAGGGGCTTCTTCCGGCGCGATCAGGCGGCTTGCCAGTGGCAAGCCGACCGCGCCGGTTGCCCGGAGGCGCAAGCCGGAGGGCAAGGGGGGGCGAAGCTTGGTCCGAAGGGTGCCAAATTCTGAGGTGCCCACCCCCGCAGGGCGGGCACTTCAGAATTTCGTCGACGGCCGAAATTCTGCAAAAGGCCGAGGCCTCGCACGCCCGCGAATGTTGAGCGGCTCAAAACAAAAAGGCCCGGACAATCGCCCGAGCCCTCCCTATCCATTCCGCCGACCTCAGCTCGCGCAGCGTGCCGCGGCCTCGTCCATCGCCGCGGTGAACCCCAGCAGCGAGAAGGTATCGCGCGTCTGCGTGCCGCGGCCCGACCGTGCCGTCAGGATCGCCGACGTTCCGGCCTTCAGCGAGGCGACGATCTTCGCATCCTCGTCCTTCGACCCGGACCACGCCCATTCGCCATCGGTGAACAGGTTGTACTTGGTGCCGCCCACATCCATCTCGACCGTGGAGCCGCCCGCAAACGGGTAGCCGCCGGTGAAGGACACTTCGCCCGCGCCGCCGCCGGGGCGGTAGGTGATGAACAGCAAGATATCGCCGCGGCGCACCTGCGTCGGCTGCCCGTCACGGGTGTTCACGGTTTCCTTCGGCGCCGAGACGCCCCAGCATTCCTTCGGGCTTTCCTCGACAAAGACGCTCCAGTCCGTCTTGGCCGCAACCCGGTTCGTCGATTCCTGTGCGCCCGCCAGTCCCGTCAGCGTCACCGCGAAGGCGGCCGCAAGGGCCACCGGACCGGCAATCCCGCGTAGAATGCGTGATGTCATGTTTTCCTCAGCCTCCAGCCGTCTCTGCCTGTTCCCCGCACCCCTCGATCAGCTTTGCCGTCCCGGGGGCCTTTTGCGCACCTTTTCGCGTGGCGGCGGGCAATTCAACTCGATATGTCCTCAATAACGCAATTCCGCCGATATGCGAAACCCCCAAGGGCGGAAAATCGCGCAGGTGTGAGATGGAGGCAGTGATGGCAGCGGTTCCGATGATCGAGCTTTGGCGGGGCGGGATGCTGGAAAGCGTCCATGCCGGACATGCGGTGATCTGGGCGAAGGGCGGCATTCAGGCCGCCTGGGGCGACCCCGAGGCGGTGATCTTCCCGCGCTCGTCCTGCAAGATGCTGCAGGCGCTGCCGCTGCTGGAAAGCGGCGCCGCCGATGCGGCGGGGCTGACCGAGGCGCAACTGGCCCTATCCTGCGCCAGCCATCAGGGCGCGAAGATCCATACCGACATGGTCACAAGCTGGCTGGCCGATCTGGGTATGACCGAGGCCGACCTGCGCTGCGGATCGCATATGCCGAACGATCCCGAGGCGAAGAAGGGGCTGATCTGTTCGGATACCGCGCCCTGCCAGATCCACAACAACTGCTCGGGCAAGCATTCCGGCTTCCTCACATGGACGCGCCACGCCAAGGCTGGACCGGAATATGTGGAGGTCGATCACCCGCTGCAAAAGGCCATCAAGCTGGCCTTCGAGGAGGTGACGGGCGAGACATCCCCCGGCTACGGCATTGACGGTTGCTCGGCCCCCAACTTCGCCACCTCTGTCGCCGGCCTTGCCCGCGCGATGGCCTTCTTCGCCGCCGCAAACCCTGAGGGTGATGCCCGGAGCCGCGCCGCCGCCCGCCTGACCCGCGCCATGGCCGCGTATCCCGAACTGGTGGCCGGCGAGGGACGCGCCTGCACCGACCTGATGCGCGCGATGGGCGGCCGCGTCGCGGTGAAGACCGGGGCCGAGGCGGTGTTCGTGGCGATCCTGCCCGACCAGCAGACCGGCATCGCGCTGAAGATCGTCGATGGCGGCACCCGCGGCGCCGAGGCGGCCATCGTCGCGCTGCTGGTCAAGCTGGGCGCGCTGCCCGCTGCGCACCCCGTGGTCGCACAATACCTGACCGGCGCGCAGAAGAACTGGCGCGGGATCGTCACCGGCGAGATGCGTCTGGCCCCCGGCTTCGGCTGAGCTACAGCATCTGCCAGATCAGCCGCGCGGCCAATGCGCTGGAGGTGATGACCAGCAGCGGCTTGATCACCCCCGCGCCGATCCGCATTGCCAGCCGCGCCCCAAGCCTTGCGCCGGCCACCTGCGCAAGGCCCATGGCCAGCCCGATGAACCACCACGGCGCGCCCATCACGGCATAGGCGATCAGCCCGCCGAGGTTCGAGGCGAGGTTCAGAAGCTTGGTATGCGCCGTCGCCTTCAGTACGCCATACCCAGCCAGCGTGACGAAGCCGATCATGTAGAACGCCCCCGCCCCGGGCCCGACCAGCCCGTCATAGGCGGCAATCAGCGGCACCACCGTGCCCGCGAACACCGAAGGCCGCATCCGCTGCGCGCGGTCCAGATCGTCCAGCCCGGGCTTCAACGCGAAGAACAGCGCGATCCCGACAAGGATCACCGGCAACGCCAGCCGCAGCCAGTCGGTCGGCACCAGCGCCACCATCATCGCGCCGCCCACCCCCGCGGCAAAGGCAATGGCGGCGGAGCCGATCTGCCGCCGCGGATCGACATGCCCTGCCGCGGCATAGGACACCGCCGAGGTCGCCGCCCCGAACGCCGCCTGCACCTTGTTGGTCGAGATCGCCTGCATCGGCGAGGCCCCGGCCAGCAGCAGCGCCGGCAGCGTGATCAGCCCGCCGCCCCCCGCAATCGCATCGACGAAACCGGCCGCAAAGGCGGCGAGGATCAGCATCAGGGCAAGGTCGAGGGTGACTTCGAACATGGCAGGGCTCCGGGAGGACGGCGCCTTCTGCTGCGGCAGGGCGGGGAAGTAAAGGCGTGGTGGGTGGGGCCGTTGACTCCGGCGCTGCCGCTTGTCATCGCGCCGCCCCGCCCGCTCTCCTTGGCGAAGGCCATCGCCTTCGCCACGCACCGCCGTGTCAACCCACACCGGACGGGCCCCCAAGGGGCCCGGCCA
>Ga0209347_1004570_pt1 | contig 14247 bp, 6 predicted proteins | sample AutmiccommuBRH23_FD_187382 | JGI IMG/M metagenome (GOLD analysis project Ga0209347, IMG submission 187382) | Deep subsurface microbial communities from Mt. Terri, Switzerland - Autotrophic microbial communities BRH/23 (SPAdes) (version 2) | ecosystem: Environmental > Aquatic > Deep subsurface >... | reverse complement strand
ACCATCCGTACACTGGTGCTGAAGGTTGAACCGCAGGAAACAATCACACTGGAAGAAACCATCTGCGACAACCAGCTGCCGTATGCCTGGTTCGGGGAAACATTTACCGCTGCAGACACCATCATACAGCTTGTATCCGGAACAGGCGGAGATTGCGATACCATCCGGACACTGGTGCTGAAGGTTGAACCGCAGGAAACAATCACACTGGAAGAAACCATCTGCGACAACCAGCTGCCGTATGCCTGGCTTGGGGAAACATTTACTGCTGCAGACACCATCATACAGCTTGTATCCGGAACAGGCGGAGATTGCGATACCATCCGTACACTGGTGCTGAAGGTTGAACCGCAGGAAACAATCACACTGGAAGAAACCATCTGTGACAACCAGCTGCCGTATGCCTGGTTCGGGGAAACATTTACCGCTGCAGACACCGTCATACAGCTTGTATCCGGCACAGGCGGAGATTGCGATACCATCCGCACACTGGTGCTGAAGGTTGAACCACAGATCGAGGTTACCCTTGAAGAAACGATCTGCGACAACCAGCTGCCGTATGTCTGGCTGGGAGCTACATTCACAGCAGCAGATACAATCATCCAACTTGTATCAGGGGCAGGTGGAGAATGTGACACCATCCGCACGCTGGTACTGAAGGTTGAACCACAGATCGAGGTTACCCTTGAGGAAACCATCTGCGATAACCAGTTGCCGTATGTCTGGCTAGGGGCTACATTTACCGCAGCAGATACTATCATTCAGCTTATACCGGGAACGGGAGGCGAATGTGATACCATCCGGACACTCATACTGAATGTTGAGCCGCAGGAAGCAATCACCCTTGAAGAAACGATCTGCGACAACCAGCTGCCATATGTCTGGCTTGGGGCTACATTTACCGCAGCAGACACCATCATTCAGCTTGTACCGGGAACGGGAGGCGAATGTGATACCATCCGGACACTCATACTGAATGTTGAGCCGCAGGAAACAATCACACTGGAAGAAACCATCTGTGACAACCAGCTGCCGTATGCCTGGTTCGGCGAAACATTTACTGCTGCAGACACCATCATACAGCTTGTATCCGGCACAGGCGGAGATTGCGATACCATACGTACACTGGTGCTGAAGGTTGAACCACAGGAAGCAATCACCCTTGAAGAAACGATCTGCGACAACCAGCTGCCATATGTCTGGCTGGGGGCTACATTTACCGCAGCAGACACCATCATCCAGCTTGTATCCGGCACAGGTGGAGAATGTGATACCATCCGGACACTGGTGCTGAAGGTTGAACCGCAGGAAACAATCACACTGGAAGAAACCATCTGCGACAACCAGCTGCCGTATGCCTGGTTCGGGGAAACATTCACCGCAGCAGACACCATCATACAGCTTGTATCCGGAACAGGCGGAGATTGCGATACCATCCGCACACTGGTGCTGAAGGTTGAACCGCAGGAAACAATCACACTGGAAGAAACTATCTGTGACAACCAGCTGCCGTATGCCTGGTTCGGGGCTACATTCACCGCAGCTGACACCATCATCCAGCTTGTAACCGGAACAGGCGGAGAATGCGATACCATCCGGACACTGGTACTGAAGGTTGAACCGCAGGAAACAATCACACTGGAAGAAACCATCTGCGACAACCAGCTGCCGTATGTCTGGCTTGGGGAAACGTTTACTGCTGCAGACACCATCATACAGCTTGTATCCGGCACAGGCGGAGATTGCGATACCATCCGTACACTGGTGCTGAAGGTTGAACCGCAGGAAACAATCACACTGGAAGAAACCATCTGCGACAACCAGCTGCCGTATGTCTGGCTTGGGGCTACATTTACCGCAGCAGACACAATCATTCAGCTTGTACCGGGAACGGGAGGCGAATGTGATACCATCCGTACGCTCATACTGAATATTGAGCCGCAGAAAGAAATCACCCTTGAAGAAACGATCTGCGACAACCAGCTGCCATATGTCTGGCTGGGGGCTACATTTACAGCAGCAGACACCATCATCCAGCTTGTATCCGGCAAAGGTGGAGAATGCGATACCATCCGTACACTGGTGCTGCAGGTGTTGCCTGAACTGCGGGATACCATTCCACTGGTTGTTTGCGAAACCGACCTGCCATACCAGTGGAACGGGCAGAGCATTGATTCGGAAGGAGAATATCAGCATACATTTGTGTCGGCATCAGGTTGCGACTCCATCGTTGTCCTGGTGATGGTAATAGAAGAGGAAGTACCTGTAAGCGTATCCATTACAGCCGACAACACAACCATCCTGACAGGTGAAACAGTAACCTTTACAGCCACACCTGTGAACGGTGGCAACAACCCGGTTTATACATGGTATGTTAACAATGTGGAACAGACAGGACATACTTCCGACACCTTTGCATATGAACCGGAGAACGGTGATGTTGTTTGGGTGTGGGTATTGTCGGATCATCCATGTACGAATAACAATCCGGCACGCTCTGAAGAAATTATCATCGAAGTCGGAGCACCCGGCCTTACCTGTCCGCCAACCATCCGCCTTGAATGTAATGTTGGTGCCATTCCGGCGGCGTTCACCACATTCCAGGAATTCATGAACGGCGGAGGCCAGGTTGAAGGGTATGAAAGGATCAATCCTACAACCTTTGCCTATACGGAATCGGAAAGAACAGGCACCTGTCCGGATACCATTACCCGCACCTACTCGGTAAAAGACAATAGCGGTAAAACATATGTCTGCGTTCAGCTGGTCATCATCAGCGATACACAGGATCCGTGGATGGATATTGAACCGAAACAGGTGGTGTGTGAAACGGATATACCCCCAATATATGCCACCCTGGATGAATTCATCCTGAACGGGGGAACGGCAGATGACCTGTGCGAACTGGATCCTGAAAGCTTCCGTTTTGTTGATGAGAGCAGTGATAACAACAGCTGTCCGGAGATTATCACCCGCATCTACGAAGTATTTGATATGTGCGGCAACCGTGCGGAAGCAAAAGAAATTATTACAGTTCACGACAACATTGCACCGGTGATCCTTGCATGTCCGGCAGATATGAAAAATCAGGATAAGGGCATTGAAGAACTGACCGGGTATCCGTTCTCGGCCACAGAAACAGCAATTGACCTTGCTGACACAACTGCACTGGGTATTTCGGCATACGACAACTGCGGTATCCGGGAAATCACCATTACAGATGAGTCGCAGGGCGCCTGTAACCCGATTATTACCCGCACCTTCACCGTTTACGACAACTGCGAAAACAAGGTGGTATGCACCCAGATCATCACCCTGACCACCGATGTGAAACCTGTATTCTTTGCCATCGGACCGGTGTGCCAGTTTACGGTAGTACCGCCTCTGCCAACTGTAAGCCAGAACGGAATCACAGGTACGTGGAACCCGGCTGTTGTCAATACGGATGTTGCAGGCACCGTTACCCTTGTATTTACACCCGATGCAGGCCAGTGTGCCCTGAACGATACGATGGAGGTTGTTGTCATTGAGCAGATTGTACCTGAATTTGATGCATTTGGCCCTTACTGCCAGTTTGAGGAAGCGCCTGCACTGCCCGGTACCGACAAAAACGGCATCAAAGGAAGGTGGTCGCCTGAAACAATCGACACAGAAAATTACGGGAAACAGGTATACCTGTTCATTCCGGATGGTTCCTATGAGTGCGCTGAACCACTGATGGTAGAAATTGAGGTGACAGAATTCATCAAGCCGGTGCTGGCACAGGTGGATCCGCTCTGCCAGTTTGATGTTGCCCCGCAGCTGCCGCCTGCCGATGTGAACGGTTTGGCAGGAACATGGAAGCCTGCTGCTATTGACACCAGGGTGGCAGGTACGTTTGAATTTGTATTCACACCTGTTGCCGACAGGTGCTTTGAGCCGGATACCATTGAGGTTGTGATCCTGCCGTATGCAGTTCCGGCCTTCGACCTGGTCGATGAATTCTGCCAGTTTGAAACAGCGCCTGCACTGCCGGCAGTCTCCGACAACGGGGTACCCGGAAGCTGGTCGCCTGCTGTCATCAATACAGATCTGCCGGGTAAAACCATATATACCTTTACGCCTGATGACTCGTATCCATGCTCCGAGCCGTTTAAATGGACCATTACCGTGGATACGCTTATTGTTCCGCAGTTTGATGCCATGGGGCCGTTCTGCCAGAACAGCAAGGCACCTGCTTTGCCGGCGGCCAACTTCAACGGTGTAACAGGCAGGTGGAGTCCTGCAGTTATCAGTACAGCAGTTCCGGGAATTCACCCATATGTATTTACACCGGATGAAGATTTCCGCTGTGCCGAAAGCGATACATTGTGGATAGAAATCACGCCTTTGCTTGTACCGGAGTTTGACCCGATCGGCCCGCTTTGTCTGGGAGAGGAAGCGCCTGAACTGCCGCTTACGAGCCTGAACGGTGTAACGGGTACATGGGAACCTGCTGTAATCAGCACAGATGTACCGGGTAGTTTCAGGTTTGTATTTACACCCGATAACGATGATTTGTGTGCTGTTGAAACTTCAATACAGGTTAGCATCATTAACAACATACCGCCGGTTGCAGTCAATGACTCTGCCCGCACAATACAGGGTATTGCCATAGAAATAGACATCCTGAAAAACGACACCGACAACAGCGGCATCGACAGGGGTTCAGTGGCCATTTTGAAGGAACCGAACCATGGTACCGTGACTGTTGATCCGGTTACAGGGGCCCTCCTTTATACACCTGAAAGCGGATATACAGGCACTGAAGTCATCCGCTACTCGGTTTGCGACGACGGCATACCGTGCGGTGCATTGTGCGACACAGCCAATGTGAACATTACGGTGAGGCCGCCGAACCGTCCGCCTGTGGCACGCGACGACAACTACACAGTGATGTGCTTCCCGCTGATTGAATATGTGCTTGTAAATGATTCAGATCCTGACGGGGATAAAATAAAAATCGTGACCTGGCCAATGGTGGATGTACAGCATGGAACGCTGACCATCCAGGCTGACGGTGCGTTTATTTACATGCCGGATGAAGGGTTTACAGGCCTCGATACCTTTGTGTACCGCATCTACGATGACGGCTTCCCGGAACTGTGGGATGAAGCAACCGTGAGCATCAATGTGCTGCCGAGTGTCGACTGCGACGGGCTGCCAAATGATGATGATGATGATCCGGAAGAGTGTGCCCTGCTCATCCCCGATGGCTTCTCGCCCAACGGTGACGGCGTACATGATTTCTTCCAGGTGTATTGTATCGAAAAATATCCGGAGGCCATTATGCGCATCTTCGACCGTGCTGGCAACAAGCTCTTCCAAAAGCACAACTATGGTAACCTGAATTACTGGAGCACCGATGAGAATGCATGGTGGTGGGGCACTTCGGAACACAAACTGACGCTTGGCCGCGGCACCCTGCCCGCAGGAACTTACCTCTACGTGCTGGAGCTGGGGAATGGCGAGGTGAGAACGGGAACGGTGATGATAGCTTACTAGCTACGAGCTGCAAGTTTCTAGTTACGAGAGAGGAAAAAACATAGCTTCTAGCTAGCCCCGAACAAACAGTTGCTCTAGAAATGTGGCTAAAGCCTTTCAAAAACATAATCGCTAAACCGTTGGATAAATCCAACGGAAATGGGATTGCACCGCATAAACATCTGCGTTCCTTTTTGGCTTTGTGCCCCCTGCTTACCTCAGGCCTCTAATCTGTGCGATTCTGTTCCCTCACCCCGACATCGCAGGCGATATCTGCCCCTCTCCAAAGCAGAGAGGGGCGAAGATTCCTCTCTGCGGCTCAGCGGCTTTGCGGTTAAAATTTTCCCTAAACACCGGAGGTGGTTTTAATTTTTCTAAGGCAGGTTGCTTTTTTAGGACCTTAAAGTCATTAAGGACATTAAGGTTGATGGCTGATGAGAACGATTTGAAGGTTTTGGTGCCGATTCTGGCCGCATCCAATACCCGGGGGTGACACCCCGGGCTGATGATTCCACCCTTTTGGGGCTTTTGATCAGGAGTACCCGAGCTGGAATATTCATGAGATTCCTGCCTGCCGGCAAGCAGGCCTCACTCCACTGCGTTGCGTTCGGAATGACAACGCTGGTCACGAGGTAAGGATGAAGCATTGGCGGCTGCGCCGCCAATGCCCCTTCTATTATCCCTGACTGGTGAATTGTCATTCCGACCGAAGGGAGGAACCTCATCCTGCATTTGATCTTGACCTATTGACTATTTCTGTTCATGTCACCAGGCTTTAAAAGTGCACCTGGCTGGACAGTAGAGTTACCCGGTCAATAATCACAAATAAGGTTAATAAGGTCAGGAAGGGGGGGTGCCACTTTTGGTTTTCTACTGAGGTTATTAACCAGAAATAAGGTTTTCGGCCAGAACAAACAGTTGCTCTAGAAATGTGGCTAAAGCCTTTCAAAAACATAATCGCTAAACCGTTGGATAAATCCAACGGAAATGGCATTGCAGCCAGCCTGCCTGTCCGCAGGCAGGCAACCAATACCCAGCTAACATGTTTCTGTCCCTGTTCCCTCACCCCGGCATCGCTGGCGATGTCTGCCCCTCTCCAGGGCAGAGAGGGGCGAAGATTCCGGTAAATATGGTATTCTGAATTTAAAAACTATAAGTTTTCTTTCCTCACTCCACTGCGTTGCGTTCGGAATGACAACGCTGGTTACGAGGTCCTTTATCCCCCGCACCCGTTCGTGTCATTCGTCTTAATTCGTGTCATTCGTAAAAGTAATCTTCCACAGTCCCCTGAAATCATTCAACTGGTATCCCATAGCCAGGTCGGAGGGATAGAGTTCCTGGATTTTACTGTAGGTGGCGGGGTCGGTTTCCTGCGGAGAGCCATGGCACTTAAGACAGGCAGGCATTCCTGTTACAATAGGCCTGTAGTAAACGGGCTGTCCATCCACAGCAACCACGGTATCATGCTGTACCCCGTTGCGGTGAAGGGTGTAGAAGTATTCCCACATTTCTTTATCGGTACCGGTTTCCAGGGCATTTTCCGGATTCCGGTTCTTTTCGGAAATGCGGGTAATATCGCAATTCCATTTCCGGCTCAGGCTGTCGGTGATCCCTGCTGCACGGAGGTTGCAGAATTCGACGGCATAGAGGCTGCCTCCCTGCTGCATGGCCTGTGATATGTTGGCAAGCAGGGTGGCTTGTGTGGCAGTGGAAACCTCATTGCCTGCAGTGAGGTAGCGAGCATATGCTTCGGCACCGAGCTTGTTTTGAGAAGATTTCGGCTGGCAAGAGAAGAACAGAAGAAGGGGTATCAATAAAAGAAAGGTATTGAGTTTCATGGTTATTATTATTGGAATTTTATGAAGCTAATAACAATCATAGGTTGAGTATAGTTTGGAAAGCTGCAAGATATTAGCTGCAAGCTGCAAGTGAAGAGAGGTTGACTTGCGGCTCCTTGTGGGTTGGTGGTAAAAAGGGACTTGAGGGACTGCAGGGACACGGGGGACAGGGCAGAGCTAAGCTGCAAGATTTTAGCTGCAAGCTGCAAGTGAAGAGAGCTTGTAGCTTTTTGCCTGCGGCTTTTGGATATTTTTTTTAACAGGAAACAGGGACTTGAGGGACTGCAGGGATATTGGGGACAGGGCAGAGCTAAGCTCCAAGATTTTTGAACCCGCATACCATGTGCACCCCTGCATTGCCGTTGGCTTCAGCCAACGGATTCGGGATTAGCACTATAAAGGGCTTTAGCCACATTATAAATTAAAAGAAAATGTGGCTAAAGCCTTTCAAAGTTATGGTTCACTAAACCGTTGGATAAATCCAACGGAAATGGCAATACAGCCAGCCTGCCTTCTAAACACTAATCTGGGAATCAGTGGCGGTTTCTTATGTTTTTCCAAGGCAGGTTATTTTTAGGACCTTAAGGTGATTAAGGACATTAAGGTCGGTGGCTGATGAGGACGATTGAAGGTTATTGGGGGTAAAATCTTTTGGGCACCCGGACAGGAAACCACAAACCTTACCCGGTTAGCTGCGGGATGAATCAACAGAAATGGCAATGCAGCCAGCCTGTCCGAAGGCAGGCCTGCCTGTCCGGCAGGCAGGCCTGCCTGCCGGACAGGCAGGGCAGAGAGAGGCGGAGATTCCGCTAAATGTGAAATTCTGTGACCGGAAATGGAAAAATTCTCTGCGGCTCGGTGTCTCTGCTGTTCAAACTCTGGCGGTTTCTTAATAAGGTTAATAAGGTTGGGGTGTCACTGTTTTGTGGTTATTACTGAGGAATAAGGTTTTTCGCCTGTAGTATTTGTGGAGTTTTATATGGTTCCTGAACCCCAGAAGGGTGAAATCAAAGGTTGTTCACAAAATTATGGGACTTGTGGGACTACAGGGAAACCCGGGACAGAACCTGGCACCAATTCGCCCAGTCTCTCAGCCTCCTTGTCTCTCAGTCGTTCAGTCGTCTCTTATTGCCTATGTGACTTTTTTCATTGCTATTACCAAATGAAAAATCTATATTTAAGGTACATTTCTCTTTACAAAAAATGAAATATCAATCCTTTATCTGCATTTTCATCTGCGCGACATTTCTTCTGAGCGGATGTTCAGAAGATTTTCTGGACAAGGAGCCGATGGGCATTTTATCGGAAAACCAGTTTTACAATGAAAAGGGGATCGACGGATTGCTTATAGGAACTTATGCCCTTGTGGGTGGCAGCAGCCTGTGGGAGGTAACCTGGGGTGCATCTATCCAGAACTGGACCTTTGGCTCGGTGGCATCTGACGATGCCTATACCGGATCAGAAACAGACGGAGGGGAATTTGACCAAATCGAAAGGTGGAATGTGTATCCGGCGAACAGGTTTGTGCACGAAAAGTGGACATGGGCCTATATGGGCATCAGCCGTGCAAATACCGTCATGAATATTATAGACAAAACGAGTGGACCTACAGCAAAAAGGGTTGCAGAGATGAAGGCAGAAGCGCTTTTCCTGAGGGCTTTGTTCTATTTTGAAGCAAGGCTGGTGTTTGGAGATTATCTCCCGCTGATTTCCGAAAGTACAAAAGATCTTTCAATGGTTTCGAATGTAAATCCTGACGGGGCAGTTTTGAATTTCATCATCAGTGATCTGAAGTTTGCCATGGAAAACCTTCCCGAAGTTCAGGCTCAGCCGGGACGGCCAACCAGGTATGCTGCAATGGCACTTGCAGCAAGGGCATACCTGCAGGAACCCGACTACGAAAAGGCGAAACCTTTGCTTGATCAGATCATCAGCAGCGGCAGGTATTCACTGATGCCAAACTTCTTTGACAATTTCAGGATTGAAAGGGAGAATAATGCTGAATCGATTTTCGAGATTCAGGCAAATGTGAATGACATCAATGAATCGCTGAATGCAGAAATGGGTATCGGGCTGAACTTTCCGCATGCAGGCGACATTGGAATGTGCTGTGGTTTTCACCAGCCGTCGCAGAACCTTGCCAATGCATTCAAGGTCGACGGGAACGGGTTGCCGCTTTTCGATACTTTTGATGACATCAACCTAAAAAATGACCAGGGTGTCCGTTCGGAAGAGGAGTTTATCCCGGCAGATGATTTGCTCGATCCCCGCATCGACTGGACAATGGGGCGCAGGGGAATCCCTTACCTCGACTGGGGTATTATGCGCGGAAACGACTGGATACGCCATCAGGCCACCGGCGGGCCTTACCTTCCTGCCATGAAACCTTTTTTCTCTAAATCGCAGCGGTATGTGTTTTCAACAACCACAGGATGGATGACCGGTGTGAATGCCAACAACTACAGGTATATCCGGTATTCTCATGTTCTGTTGTGGAGGGCAGAAGTTGCAGCATGGGAGGGTGACCTTGAAACTGCCCGCAGGCTGGTGAACATGATCCGGGAAAGGGCGGCGAATGAAGTGGTCATGGGCAGGGTGTTGATCCACAGGTTGCCGAAAACGGTTTATCCATGGGGTGAAGGTTCAACTGATGACGACTATTTAACAGGCGGGAATGTAGACTGGTCCCGGCCTGCAGCCAACTATAAAGCCGGACAATATTCTTCATTTACAAATCATCATGAAGCCATGAAGGCGGTGCAGTGGGAGCAGCGGCTGGAGTTTGCCACTGAAGGAAGCCGATTCTTCGATTTACGGCGGTGGGATAAGCTGCCTGATAAGACAGGAGGTAAAAGTATGTCCGGGATTCTGAACAGTTTTGCTGCCAATGATGAGAGGATCAGAATTTACATGAAGAATGTGCAGTTCAGCGAAAGTGACAGGTACATGCCTGTTCCGCTGAGTGCCATTGCAGCACAGCCGGGGGTGATAGAGCAGAGGCCGGAGTATAAATAATGTTTAAAATGTTTGAGGGGTTGAGGAGTTTGAAGAGGTTCCGGGTTCATGTGGTTTATGTGGTTCATTTGGTTTATATTGTTCGGGGGCAGCGGGTCCCTCCTCCCCCCTGCCTAAAGGGCAGGTAGGCCCAATGCCTCGGGTATAACAAGTTGTATAGCAGGAAAAAGAAAGTAAGGTCTTTAAGGACTTTAAATTTAGTAAGGTCATTGACCTAAATAAAGTTGACTTTACTATAAGCCTGATATGTTACTTCTGGCCGAAAACATTATCTCAAATTAACAACCTCAGTAGAAAAACCAACAATGGCAACCCCCATCCCTATTTATTTTTCCACTGTTTTTGCCACTAAGACCAAGACACAAAATTTCAAGAAAAGGAAAACCGCCACAAATTCCCAGATAATAAACACCTCCGGTGTTTCCGGAGAATAAACGGCGCAGAAAGGTCTTATACTTTTAAAATAAAGAATTTCTATTTACCGGAATCTTCGCCCCCTCTGCCCTGCCTACCGGCAGGTAGACTTGAAAGGGGCACATACCGTCTGCGATTCAGGGGTGAAGGAACAAGATCAGAGGCTGCCACCGCAGAGAGATGGCTCTGAGCATTTCCGCCCGAAACCCCCAAATCAGATGCAGGAACTCATCAGCCCTAAAGCTATTCCTGTCATTATTTCATTGAGATGAAACCTGTGAAACCAATGTCAGGTGAACTGCCAGTTCTTCAGCATGACAACCGGTATCAGAAGTAGTCACCGGTTTCATTTGTCACTTTTTGCCCGGTATTTGATGATGTGCCAGGGATTGCTGTTGTTTAAAAAACACGGTAATTGAAGTTCTTTGACATGTTGTATTAATTTAGATTGTTTTGAATTGGTGGTGGAGTAAGAAAATTTTACCACCAAAGCTCTAAATATTCACCAGGTACACCAGGAGGAAGCAAGATTTTTTAACTGCAGAGGCCTTTAGAGACTCAGAGAGTTTTGTTTATTGTTTTGGTGTTCTTTTGCCTGCCTGCCGGTAGGCAGGGTGGGATTTAGTGCTTTGGTGGTAAAAAAATTACGCTGCCACAGATTCCTGAAAGGAGAAGAATTTTTTTTACCGCAGAGGCGGAAGGGCGCAGAAGGTCGTATATTCTATAAATTGCAGTTATTGACCAGGTGACTCCTCTGACCAGCGTGTTGCACACTTGAGCAGGTGCTGTGAACAGAAATAGTCACCCGGTCAAGATCAAACCTCACCGATCGCCACTGATTCACTGATTGAAAACACCTTCGGTGTTTAGAAAGGATTTGAACCGCGGAGGCGCAAAGGCAGATAGTTTTATGGTTAGTAAATACAGGATAACTTATTTACCGAAATCCTGGCCCCTCTCTGTCTTGGAGAGGGGCAGACATCGCCTGAGTACAGGGGTGAGAGATGGGCTGGTGATGTCGCTCCTTTGGAGCTGAAAGAAAGATGCAGAAAACCTTATTCCCGGTAAAAAAACCTCAGTAGAAAACCAAAAACGGCAAACCCACCTTTCTGACCTTATTAACCTTATTTGTGGTTAGGTTATGGGACCAGGGGGACTAATGGGACCGGGCGGAAGGATTGTCTTGTATGGCCTGGGATGGTGGTTTATTGACCGGGTGACTTTTCTATCCAGCCAGTTGCACTTTTGATGCCAGGTGTTATGATCGGAAGTACTCACCCGGTCAAGTTCAAGTCGTCCTCATCAGCCATTTTATTTAAATTTATAAAACTGCCATGAATCTCTGGCAACCCGTAGCTCGCAGCTAGAAGCTGCTGTTCATTTTACTGTGTTTCTAAGAAAATTTTCTGACAGCAGGATTATTGTTTTTAATTTAATTGAAAAAACTGCTACGAATCTTGCAGCTAGTAGCTAGTGACCAGAAGCTTTCTCCAGGCTCCATTCATCCATCCATTCCAGGTAAGGAAGACCTTCCTGGTCGAACTGCAGGGGGAGCCAGATGTAGCGGCCGTCGATGGCATTATCGGGTTTCCAGCGGTCGGCCATAAAAATAAAGGTATCTTTTTTACCCTGTACCGGCAGGATAAAGGTGCTCTGGGAATCGAATGTAATTTCAGCACCCTCGCCGCGACATGGATTTTTGATGTATTCCCAGTTTCCCATAACAGAATCAGCCACCAGGAGACGCGCGGCATTGGGTGCCCAGCCTGTGCAGCCCGACGTTATCATGTAATACTTTCCGTTGCGTTTAAAAATGGCAGGCGCTTCATTGTGCCCGGTTGGCAGCACCCTGATATACTTTCCTGTAAAGCCGGTATATTCATCATCCAGCCTGGAAATGTGAAGAGTCAGGTTGTCTTCGGCGGCATGTATGTGGTAGGCGGTTCCATCCTCATCAACGTACAGGGTCATGTCGCGAGACATCTGCCCCCTCTCCAGGTGACGGTGAACAAAAAGGCCATCGTGCACTGCCTGTTTCCATTCATCGGTCCATGCCTTCATTTCGTCCTTAAACTCCATTTGCTGCAGGGAGGCGCTATAATTCAGAGGCCAGTTTCCTGCATCGGGATTCACTGCCCTTATAAAGGTATAAGGTCCGGCAGGATGATCAGCAACAGCAACACCTGTCTGGGCAGCATTGTACCCCTGGCCTTTCAGTTCGAGGTGAAACCACATGACAAACTTCCCTGTGCGGGCATTATAAATGACCTTTGGCCTTTCAATTACACAACCTTCTACAACCGGGCTTTCCGGATCCTTACTGACAGGCAGGGCGATTCCTTCGTCAACCCAGTTGTAAAGATTCTCAGATGAGTAGCAGTGAACACCCACCCAAGCCTGGTTCCCGCGGCGACCTTCCGTTTTGTGCTCGCCAAACCAGTAATATGTTCCTTCATGAAAGAGTATGCCACCACCGTGCGCATTGATGTGAACACCATTGTTATCGGGCCACAGTTCACCCGGACGAAAAACGCCTGCTGACTGGCACCAGCCCCATACTGGCATTGCCAGAAGAATTAAGAAGATTGCCGGTTTCATATTATGTAAATTCAGGTTCGACTTTTAAGCCTGTTTCCATGGCCACTGCACACAATCTTTTACATCCGGGAAAAGAACGTAATCTGCCTTTCCTTTCATGGCAAGAGTTTTTACATCGAGTCCTTTCAATTGTTCAAGAGCGGCCTTCATTGTTTTACCCGAAACAGAAACATCGTCGACCAGCAGTATCTTTTTACCTTCAAGATTGCCGGCAGGCCTTTGCAGTAAAAGTGGTTCGTTGTACCGGGGTGTATTTTTCTCGTCGCGGTAGTTAAGAACCATAACCTGCAGTTCTGCATCCAGATGAAACGCAACTATACCGGCAGGTACAATTCCACCTGAACCAATACCTATAACCACATCCGTTTCCGGCAGGTCCATCTGCCTGAGTCTGGCGGCTATTTCCCGAAAAGAAAGAGGAACCATATGATTTCATTTGATATACAAGGATAAGAAAATAATGGGAAAGCTGCAAGAAGAGTTGCGAGTTACGTGCTATGAGTTACGAGTGAAGAGCTGCAAGCTGCAAAGAAGAGTTGCGAGTGCGAGTGAAAAAAAGTATACATGCTTTAACTAACGTTGACTTTATTATCTCACTTATTATGAATACCGAGGGGGACTTTTTAGAAAACCTGCAACCAATAACCTTACTCACCTTATAAAACCTTTGTAGTTAGGGTTCTGCCAATATCATGAGATTGCTTCAACCCGCCAATTTTAGTTTATCTGGTTGCTTTTTTGAGGCTTCGGTGCTTTTTGTTTATACTTAACTTGTTGAAAATAAGGCAGGTTTCGCAATGACGACGCTTATGTTGTAGCGGGGGGAAGAGGAGCAGGCGCTCCGCGCCTGCTCCTCTTCCATTAACCCACACCGCCACGT
>Ga0209347_1004569_pt1 | contig 14248 bp, 15 predicted proteins | sample AutmiccommuBRH23_FD_187382 | JGI IMG/M metagenome (GOLD analysis project Ga0209347, IMG submission 187382) | Deep subsurface microbial communities from Mt. Terri, Switzerland - Autotrophic microbial communities BRH/23 (SPAdes) (version 2) | ecosystem: Environmental > Aquatic > Deep subsurface >... | reverse complement strand
CCTCACCCCAGGGCGGTCGTCACCTTTACGCCCTCTGTTCTCACGGTGAGAAATCCAGTCCCGATGGTGGCACCTGCGCACCGTGGTCCATGGCATGACGCGCGAGACGGTCTCACGCACGAGAGGCAGCCATGTCACCCAAACCCATCCCCGACCCACGGTCCCTGCCGACCACGCCTTCGTCGCCGAATCGGGCTCAACCGACAGCGCAGGCCAGCCACGTGGCTCACGACCTGATCGCTCTGAGCCGCAACACTTCCCGCGGCCTCGACCACGGCACCCCCAACTCGAGTGGCGCGTCCGTCGAAATCGCCGACCCCGACTACTGGTACCGACTCGGCCAACGCAACGCCTACGCTCAGGCGGCCGGGTTGCTCCTCGCCCCCGCCGTGGCCGAAGACGCGTTCATCATCGCCGAGCGCATCACGACCCAGCTCGACGCGGGGGTCAACGACGTCGACGAACTGCACTCAGCGGCATACGGCAACGAGTCCGGTCGACGCCCGCAAGCGCTCGAGTGGCTCGGCCCTCACGCCTTCAAGGCGCGGTACGGGCCCAGCTCGCTCGATGAGCTCCACTGCGGCATGCGGTGGGGCGACCACGCGGACCAGCGGATCACCCTTCGCCCGGACGACGGCAGCGATCGCGGGCTGCTCTTCGTGTACGACCCGACGTGGGACGAGTACGCCCTCTTGGCCACCGACGTTTCCGTCCGTGCGGTCCACACCGCCCTGAGGGACGCCACCCAGATCGACGTGCACATGGACCCGCTCAGGTTCGCCGCACTCGTCCGCGACCGCGCGGCGGAGCCGGAACCTGTCCCTTCCGCGACACCTCCCGCCATCGAGGTGCAGCTGTGACTGCCCGGTCCGCTCCGGTGGACGTCGCCCGGCTGCGGCACGCGCACCCGATCGCGGAGGTGGTGACCGCGGCCGGCGTCGAGCTGCGGCCCCGCGGGCACGGCTGGGTCGGCTGCTGCCCCTTCCACGACGACGCCACTCCCTCGCTGTCCGTCGACGCGATCCCGGACCGGTTCCACTGCTTCGGTTGCGGAGCTTCTGGTGACGTCATCGACTTCGTGCAACGGCTGCGCGGCATGTCCTTCCTCGACGCGGTCGCCGCTCTCGACACCGGGCGTGTCCCCGCTGTTCCCGCTCCCTCGACACCGCGGCTGCGACTGGTCAGGGACACCGAACCGCCGGGCGTGACTGCAGAGCGTGCCTACGAGATCAACGCCATGGCGTGGTCGCACCTCGGCACCCCGGTCGGCACCTCCTTTGCCCGCCAGTACCTGCGGCGCGAACGTGGCATCGACCTGCTCCCCCTGCACCTCGAGAACACCGGCCACGGCCTGGTCGGCTACGCCAGCCCGGGTTGGACCAGCCTCACCGAGCGGCTCCGCAGCGACGGCGTCACCGACCAGGAACTGCTCGCGCTCGACCTCTCCCAGCCCACCCGGACCGGTTCCCTGGTCGACACCCTCCGGGGCCGGCTCGTGTTCCCAGTCACGAACGTGGACGGGGCGATCCGCGGCTTCATCGGGCGCGACATCACCGGCCATCCCGGCGCACCCAAGTACCGCAATCCCACCCGGACACCCGTGCACGACAAGAGCGACACGCTCTACCGGCCGGGACACCATCCCCTCGGCCCTGATGGCCGGGTGGTCGTCGTCGAGGGTGTTCTCGACGCCCTAGCCTTGGCCGCTGCAGCTGCCGCAGCCGGCGTATCCGACCGGATCGCTCCAGTCACCGCCTGCGGAGTCACTGCCTCGGCCTCGCAGGCCGAGCAGGTGCTCGCCCTGAGCGACAACCCGCCGCAGATTGCCCTCGACGGCGACGACGCGGGGCGCGAGGGAACCGACCGTTGGCTCACCGCACTCTGCATCGACCGCCAGCGCCCGGCGTTCGTCACGCGCATGCCCGAAGGCCTGGACCCTGCCGACTGGCTGAGCGGTGGCCCTGATCAGTCCCGGCTCGCACCGTTCCTCGACTCGCCGACGATGGCCGACTGCACGATGTCTGGAGCCGGGGGAGGAATCGGCGCCCACCGCGCGGGGGCTCCGGTCACGTTCCTGCCCGGCCGGGATCTTGTTCGCATCGCCCTCGATCAGGCCCACGACCCGATCCGCGACACCGTCGCCATCGTCGCTCCGTTGACGCGCCGGCTCGGGCCGGGCATGCGGCATGCCCTCATTGAACAGGCCACCGCCGAGATGACGCGCCACGGCTGGAACCCGCGGAACGCGTTCACCGCGGCACTGGGCCGCGAGCTCGAAACCCAGCCCAGCGGCATACCCCCACCGGCGCGCGCGCCGGCCCACCCGCTGGGCCCAGACCTCCTCTGAATCCCTCAGTGCACGAAGGAGCCCGCTTGTGAACCAGCCACCGCTCGACGCCGCGTCCGCGGAGCTTCGCTGCGCTGCGGACCTGGCCGACCTCCGGGCCGGCAGCGACCCGTTCAGTGCCTGGACCGCGCTGGCCGGTCAGCTGCGTCTGATCGCCGCCGGCCTGGCACCGTCCGCAGCGACAGATGTCCCCACGCGACTCACTGCGGTCGCGCACACCGCGGCCGCGCTGGAGCACCTCGACCACGTCGACCCGACCGCCGATCAGGACGACCTCACCTTCTGGCGTCAGCAGGTCGAAGACCTCCACGAGCGGGCCACGCGGTTGGCCTCGAGCTCAACCGACGAGCGGGGACGCTCGTGACCACGGCCGCCAAGAAGCCAGCACCGTCCACCGTGGCCCACCCGACCGCCACAACAGTGGCGGACCTCGTGGCCCGAGCGAACTCGCTCACCGAAGAGCTCCTGCAGAGCGACGACCGAGTGTCCCTGCGCCAGTGGGAGTCCTTCGACCAGACGCTCTACCAGCTCCTGAGCGAGCTTGTCAGCGCCCGCCGCGTCGGCCCGGGCCCGGTCGACCGCAGCGCGTTGCTGCTTTACGACGTCGTCAAGAACTACCCCACGCCGCTCATGCCTGCCCGGCCCGTGGCCGCCGAGTTCGGTCCCAACGAGGCCGCTCGCCTGCTCGGCGTGACGCACCGTACCGTCCGCAAATCCATCCTGCGCGGCAACCTGCCCGCCGCCCGCACGGACACCGGCTGGCTCATCCGCGCCGAGGACCTCCAGCTGCGCCAGGACGTCCGGCCGGCCGACGCCGGCAACCCCGATTCTCTGTCGCGGCTCGCGGTCACGCTGGGGGCGCTGACCGACGTCGTCCACGGTCACCAGCAGGACAGCGACAAGCCGGCGTTCGAGACCGGCTCAGTGAACCGCCTGACCCATGACGTCCTGGCCATCGCTGTGCAGACAGCACGTCACAGCCTCCACTCGATGGGGCTGGCAGACGTCCAGCGACCCCTGGCCGTCGCCCGCCACGTTGAGGCCGCCTTGAAGCAGCTGGCGCCGGTCGCGATCCATCACGAGCTGCCGTATGCCGCTGTGCCACCGCCCTCCAAGGACACTCGCCTCACCGACCGGCTCGGGTCCGGAGGGCCCGTTCCGGAGGATCTGCCGGGACGGCTTGACCGCGCGCTCGCGGACTGGGCGCACCTCGCCAGGGCGGAACAGTCGCTGTCCGTGCCCAGCATCGACGTCCTGCGCAACGTGACCAGCCAATCCATCCACATGTACGCCGCCATCGATGTGCTCCTGACAGCAGGACAGGGAGACGGCACCAAGACGAGTCACCGAAGCGAAACGGCGAGAGAGGAGCTTCGCGCCGCGGCGCGGACGCTCCAGCGAGCCGGCGCCGCCTGGGGTCACGGCATCACCGGCACACGGCCCTCGAGGGACTACGTCGAGGCCTCGCAGCGGCTGCATGACGTCCTGGAGTCCACGATCGACACCGCTCGAGACGCCTCCCTCCCCCTGGCCCGACAGCGTCTCCTCGGGAGCCTCACCGCCGCCTGTCCCTCCGCGACGGCCCTCATTCGTCAACATGCCTCCATCGCGCATCGGCTGATCGACGCGGGCGCGCTGCTCGCGCCGGCGAAAACGCTCGGGCCCAGCGCCGATCGCCTACAGGCTGAAGCAAGGGGCCGCTACGTTCCGGTCCGCTACAGCGATCTGCCTCACCTCGTTGAGTCGGTCGTGCATGCTGAGGTCACATCGTCCTTGGTCGCCCGTTCCCTCGCCGCGCTGAGGGTCCCTCAGCCCTTGTCAGTTGCAAGCCCAGAGGTCGCGGCACCAGAACTGTGACCGGCAGCCAAGGATGCCCGGGGTGTCCCGGCGGTCTCTGGGGTTATCGGAGGCGATCGTCCCGCGCATGCCTTTGGCGTTCGGACGAATCGTGACCCTTGACCGGCGTGAATTATGAGAGCCAACGGGAGGTGCGACATGGAAAGACTGTTGAGCGTCGACGACGCAGCCAAGGTGCTTGGTACGACACCGCGGTTCCCCCGGCGCCTGATCGCCGAGCGCCGCATCCGGTTCGTCCGCGTGGGGCGGCACGTCCGCATCCCTGAGGGCGAGTTGCAGGACTTCATCAACGAGGGCACGGTTGAGCGGATGCAGCTCTACCCGGAGGGTTGAGTCGTGATGGTACGCCGCCGGTTTGGGTACATCAGGAAGCTGCCGTCGGGGCGGTTCCAGGCGAGCTACAAGACTCCCGACGGCAAGCGGCACAACGCGCCCGAGACGTACCGCACCCAAGCGGATGCCGCGCGGTTCCTCGAGCGCATGCAGCAGGAGGTGGAGCGGGGGTCTTGGCGGCCGGAGGTCCGCTTGGGTAAGCGGACGCTGCGTACGTGCTGCGAGGCGTACCTCGAGGAGAACCCGCGGGTGGGAGAGCGCTGGGCCGAGACCTGCCGACGCAACATGCGCCTACACCTCGGCGACCTGCTCGACCAGCCCATCGCCACGATCACGCCCCCTATGGTGCGCGCCTGGCATGCCAAGGTCTTGCGCGGCACTGGTGGACGAAGCTCGATCAGCCAGTCCTATCGACTCATTCGCGCCGTTCTCAACGTCGCCGTCAAGGACGGCGCGATCGTCCGCAATCCTTGCCAGATCCCGGGCGCTGGCGCGGAAAGGACCCCGGAGCGCGGGATCGCCACACCCGCAGAGGTGGCGCAGCTCATCGAGGCGATCACTCCGCGCTTCCGTGCGGCGGTGGCTCTCGCGGCTTGGTGCGGGCTGCGGCGGGGCGAGATCTGCGCACTCCGCACCCGTGACGTCGACCTGGACAACGCTCGAGTGACCGTCCGGTACAACTACGTCGAGCTTCTTGATTCACCAAGGCGCTTCGAGAAGGACCCCAAAAGCGCTGCGGGCAAACGCACGGTCGCGATTCCGCCGCACATCATTCCCCTTCTCCGCGAGCACGCAGGCGTGTTCGCCGGATCCACCTACTTCACTGTTGACCGCTACGGCAATCAGATCCGCGGCAACACGATCTACCAAGCCTTCGTTCGGGCCAGGAAGCTCGTCGGCCTGACGATCGCGTTCCACGACCTGCGACACACTGGCCAGTCCCTCGCCGCGGCCACTGGGGCCAGTCTCGTCGACCTCAAGAAGCGGCTCGGCCACTCATCCCTCGCGGCCGCTCAGCGCTACATGCACGCAGTCGAAGGCCGCGACGCCCAGATCGCCGACGCCCTCTCCAAGCTGGCAGAGAGCAGCGATGCGAGCCAGCTCCCCGAGTCATTTTGATGGGCAGATAGGTCAGCGCGACGCTCCCTCTCCGGTGAGTGTTGCCGTTAAGTACCACGGAGGGTGCGCGCAATGCCCACCTCTGAGCCGGACTCGGCGGAGCGATCCGTGGTGAGTTCTGTGCCAGCCCCCGGGTCTGCCACTGCGGCCGACTCGAGATTCAGACGTGTGACTTCCGCTGGCAGCCGTACCCGAACCGTTCAGATCTGTCGGGCACCACCGATGCCAGCGGGCCCGCCGCGCGAGCCGAGCAACGCGGAGCAGACCCTCCTTTGCGAATGCGACCTCTCAGTCGCGCGCCACAAGGCATCAAACACCCATAACGACGCCTTGCGCGACCGTAGGCCGGCCCTTTACAGCCTGCTGCTCACCGCGACGGACCGCCCTACCTCCCCGTCGTGAGGAAAGCGCGACCCGGCGACCCGCCCCAGGAGCACCCGCCCACGGGCGAGACCCCACGGGCGGCGCCTGTGGCGCTGCCGTTTCGTCAATCGGGGATATCTACGCCGATATCAGTGGGCCGCATGGCCGCGCCGTTGATCGGCACCAGATCCTGCGGGCATGCGGAGAGTACGACGACGAGGTCGTGCACGGCCTCGAAGGTCACCGCGTCGCCCGGCCGCGCAGGGGACGGCTCGAAGCTCAGCGTGCCGTCCTCGGCGATCGGAATGTTCATGAATACGTTGAGGGGCCCGGGGACGGGTGGTGCGGCGTAGCCGAGCTCGGTCAAGGCGGCGCGAAAGTTGTCGGCGCAGTTGCGGTGCGAACCCTGGTGCCCGAGCTGGGTGTAGCGCGTTTGGTCGCAGGCGGCGATGAGGGTGTCGTGCACGCCGGGGCTGGTGTCCTCGACGAGCCTCATGATTGGCCTGCGTCGATCGCTGTAGAGGTCGTCGCCGACGCGCGGCGAGACAGCCAGTAGCCGTGCACGCGTGTGCTCCATGGACATCGACTCGTCGAGGTGGGGCAACGCTAGCGCCCACGTGTCCACCACCTGCCCACCCTTGGTGGTGGCGACACGCAACCGTTGGCCGGCAGCCAAGCGGAAGGCGCGTCCTTGGCCTGCCGGGATGGGGATGTGCATCAATTCTCCTCGTGGTCGACTTCGGAGCCCGTCCTGCCATGGGGCCGCAAGCTCATCCTTGTGCGGACAAGTTCGAGGGCGGTGGAGCGTGAGTCGGCAGCAGCCAAGGCTACGGCGAGCAGGATGCGGGCCCTCTGCCCGGTGAAACCGCTGAGCATGAGAGCCCCGGCGCGTTCGAGATCCGCTCCCCCTCCGTCGCCGTAGACACCAGCGGCCGGGCCCGCTCCGCAGCGGGTCACCACGGCTACGGGCACGCCAGCGGCCACAGCCTCCCCGATCGCGGCGGTGACGTCCCGCGGCGCGTTCCCCAGGCCGAATGCCTCGACCACCAAGGCCTCCGCCCCGCCGGCCACCGCCGCGCGCACCAGCTCGCCGTCCACTCCGACCGCGAGCTTGACCAGGTCGACTCGACGGGCTGCGCGCTCAGGGGGAATGACAATCGGGACCGGGGTCGGATCCGGCCGCCGGGCGACGATGACTCGACCTTCGGAGACGACAGCGAGTGGCATCGTCCCAGCGGCACCCCATGGATCCAAGGCGGTCGAGTGGGCCTTGGTGGCCTCGGCGGCGGCGTACGCTCGTCCTGCCATGGCGATCAGCACGCCGAGCCGGGCCACCTCAGGGTTCTTGGCGAGCAGCACAGCGTCGCGCAGGTTGGCGGGCCCGTCCGCCCGCGGGTGATCCGCCGACAGCTGGGCGCCGGTGAAGACGACCGCTGTGCGCCGCGTGTGACCGAGGTCTGTGAGATAGGCGCTCTCTTCCATCGTGTCGGTGCCGTGCGTGACGACGATGCCCTCGACGCCGGGCTCGGCGCACAGCTGCCGGACTCGCTCGGCGAGGGCAGCCAGCAGTGGCAGCGTCAGAGCATAGCTGCCGATTCGGCAGAACTCCTCCACCCGGACATCGGGCTCCACCACGCCTGCGTTAGCAACGACTTCCGCTGCCGCATCTACGGCGACGAGAGTCGCGTCGCCGCGGCGGCGCGACGCAATGGTGCCCCCAGTCGTGAGCACCACCGTCGCCATCAGCGGCCGCTGATCCGGTCGGCAATGCGGGCGATCGGAGAGGTGACCGCGCGGCCACGGTTCTCCTGCCGGTCGGCAGCCCGGTACGCGACGTAGAGCCCGCGCACCCCCAGCCAACGCAAGGGCTCGGGCTCCCAGCGGCGAACCTGTCGGCCCACCCAAGGCAGGCGGGTGAGTTCGGTGTCCCTCCCAAGGATGAGGTCACGCAGGGTGCGGCCGGCCAGGTTGGTCGCTGTGACACCGTGGCCGACGTAGCCGCCGGCCCAAGCCAGCCCAGTCCTCCGGTCGAGATCCACCGCAGCGCACCAGTCGCGCGGGACCCCCAGGACGCCCGACCATGTGTGCTCGATCGGCACGTCCTGGGTAGCCGGAAAGTGCTGGTGGAGGATGCGGGTCAGTTGCTCGATGGTTGCCCTTCGCGTCTCCCCGGCTTCGTCCCAGCGTGAACCGTAGCGGTAGGGGATGCCGCGGCCGCCGATGGCAATCCGCCCGTCTGCCGTGTGCTGGATGTAGCTGAACGAGTGCGCCTCGTCCCCGATCAGCTCCGCCCCTCGCCAGCCCACCTGCTGCCAGGCGCTGTCGGGGAGCGGCGCCGTCACGAGCATGCTGCTGTTCATGGGGAGCCAAAGACGAGAACTCTCCACCGAAGCGGTGAAGCCCTCCAGCGCCCGCACGACGTAGGCTGCGCGCACCGTGCCGTGTTCGGTGACCGCCTCGTGCGGGCGAATCGCGGTGACCTCCGTCCCCTCGTAGATCGACACGCCGAGGCGCTCCACGACGTCCGCCAGGCCACGCACAAGCTTGGCCGGCTGGATCCGGGCGCAGTGCGGGCTCCAAAGGGCCGCCTCACCGTTGGCGAAGCGCACTCGCTCGGCCAGGCCGTCGGCGTCGAGCACGTGCAGGTCGTCGGCACCCCAGCCTTCCCGCCGAAGGTCGGTGACGCGGGCCAGCATGCGCCGCGCCTGCGCCTCGTTGGTGGCCACGTGGAGAAGCCCGTCCTTCTGGATGTCGGCCTCGATGCCCTCTCCAGCCGCGACGGCGATGACCTCGTCGACGGAGTCGAACATCTCCTTCTGCATCGCCACTGCGGCGGGCCAGCCGTGGGTCTGCGCGTAGCGCCGGAGTTGTCCGGGGGGCTCGGAGCTGAGCCAGCCCCCGTTGCGGCCCGAGGCACCGAACCCAGCGAACTCCTTTTCCAGAACCGTGATCCGCAGGTCGGGCTGGGCCTTCTTCAGGTAGTAGGCCGTCCAGAGCCCGGTGTAGCCACCCCCGACGATCGCCACGTCAACGTCGGTCGACCCCCTCAGCACGGGACGGCGCTCAGGCAGACCGAGAGCGCGGTACCAGAAGGAGACCTGCCCGTTCGCGAACCCGGCCGTGCGCGCCGAAACCCCGGCGGCGCGCGCGTCAGACATCCGACGACGCCGACCGCGGGGCCATTGCGCTAATGAGTTCGAAAGCGGCGTGGGACGCGGCAACCCCAGTGATCTCGGCGTGGTCGTAGGCCGGGGCCACCTCGACGATGTCAGCGCCCACGAGGTTGAGGTCGGCGAAGGATCGCAGGATGTTGAGCAGTTCGCGACTGGTCAGCCCACCGGCCTCGGGGGTTCCGGTGCCGGGCGCGAAGGACGGATCCAGCACATCAATGTCGAGGGAGACATAAGTTGGGCGGTTGCCCACCCGGGCCCGCACCTGTTCGACGACACCTCTCCAGCCCAAGTCGTCCATTTCGTGGCATCCCAAAACCTGGAAGCCCAGCACCTGGTCGTCGGTCAGATCCTGGCGGCTGTAAAGGGGGCCCCGAATACCGACATGCATGCTACCGGTCTTGTCAATCAGGCCCTCTTCGCTCGCCCGGCGGAAGGGTGTGCCATGTGTGAACGGGGCCCCGAAGTACGTGTCCCATGTGTCGAGGTGCGCGTCAAAGTGCACGACCGCAATCGGGCCGTGCATTTCATGCATGACCCTCAGCAACGGCAGGGCAATCGTGTGGTCGCCGCCGATAGTCATCAGCTTGGCCCCGGTCGTGGCGATCTCACGGGCGCCCTCGTCGATCTGCCGGATGGCCTCCCCGATGTCGAAGGGGTTGCAGGCGATGTCCCCCGCGTCGACGACCTGCTGAACCGCGAACGGCTCGATGTCCTGCACGGGGTTGAAGCTCCGGAGCAACTTGGACGACGCGCGGACGTGCGCTGGCCCGAAGCGGGCCCCGGGACGGTAGCTCACCCCCGAGTCGAAGGGCACTCCCACAACGGCGACGTCGGCCTTGGCCACCTCGTCTATCCGCGGGAGCCGGGCGAACGTGGCGGGGCCGTTGAAGCGGGGCACCTTCAGCCCGTCCACCGGTCCCACAGTCGGATCCGTCGTCATCAGGCGTCCTCCGCGCTCTCGACTTCGTACATGTCAGGCCCGTCGGGGACAACTACACTCTCCTGCGGCGCCCAGGCCACCCGCACCCGGTCACCGCGGTCGGCGGAGGAGGCGAGCCGCATCGCCTCACGCACCAGACCACGTCCGCCCCAAGGGAAGTCGAGGACAACCTTCCGGGCGGCACCGAGGTATACGACCTCCGTGACGGTAGCCTCCAAGACGTTGTGGTCACGAGCGGCCACCTGTCCGTCCGTGAGAATATGGATCCGCTCGGGCCGAACGACCACAGCTCCGGAGCGTCCGGGGTCAACCTGGCTGCGTCCGCTTCCGAGGACGAGCTCGAAGTCGCTACCCTTGAGAACGCGTCCGTCAGGGCTGACCGTGCCACGCCAGACGTTTGAGTCACCGAGGAACTCCGCAACGAACACGGTGCGCGGGTTCTCGTACAGCTCGTCGGGCGTCCCCACCTGCTCGATTCCGCCCTCGTTGAACACAGCGATCCGGTCGGAGAGGGCCAGAGCCTCCTCCTGGTCATGGGTGACGTAGACGAAGGTTAGGCCCAGCTCCCGGTGCAGACGCGTGATCTCCGACTGGAGCTGCTCGCGGAGGTGCTTGTCGAGCGCACCGAGCGGCTCGTCCATGAGAAGGACACGCGGGTTGTAGACGATGGCGCGAGCAACGGCTACACGCTGCTGCTGCCCGCCGGAGAGCTGACGCGGCAGACGGGCCGCGTAGTCCTCGAGGTGCACACTGGCCAGCGCCGCCCGCACCCGCCGGTCGATCTCATCCTTTGAAACCTTCCGCTGTTCGAGCGGGAAGGCGACATTCTGCGCCGCCGTCATGTGCGGGAACAGGGCGTAGTGCTGGAACACCATCCCGATATCGCGCTGGTGCGCCGGCATTCGGGCGACGTCCTCGTCGGCAATGAGGATCTCTCCCGACGTCACCGCCACGAAGCCGGCGATCATGTTCAGCGTCGTTGTCTTCCCGGAACCGCTCGGTCCCAGGAAGGTCATGAACTCCCCTGGAGCGATATCGAGGTTGACGTCCTGCACAGCCGGCTTCGATGTCTTCGGGTACTCCTTGACCAAGTTGCGCAGACTCAGGGCGACGCCTCGGCTCGTGGGAGCAGCTCCCCCGGAGCCTTGGGTGATGGTGCGGTCTTGCGCAGCAGTGGGGTCAGACGGGGTGGCCTGGGTCATGTCGGTCCTGTTCATCTCAGGCATGGGAGGGGTGCGCCGTTCAGGCGCGGTCGCCGCGGCGGATTACCTGCGGCAACAGGATCAGCAAGGTCGTCACGACAAGGACGAGAGTCGACGCGGCTGCGATCGTGGGATCGGTCTCTGAGGTGACGGAGGTGTACATGCGCACCGGGAGCGTGCGCATGTCCGGGCTCTGGAGGTAGAGGGCCACGACCACCTCGTCGAACGACGTGACGAAGGCGAAGACGGCGCCCGACAGGACGCCAGGAAGGACGAGCGGCAGCGTCACCCGGCGCAGGCGGGTCATAGGCGGAGCACCGAGGCTGGCGGCAGCCAGCTCGAGTCGGTCGTCGAACGTGCGCAGCGCCGAACTGACCGTGACGATGACGAACGGCAGGGCCAACACGGTGTGGGCGAGCAGGAACCCGGTGAAGCTGCCGACGAGCTGCCACCGCAGGAAGACCCCGAACGTGGCCACGGCGATGACAATGACGGGCACGATCATCGGCGCCAAGAGGAGCCCATTTATGAGCGACTTCCCCGGGAACTTGCCGCGGACGAGTGCCACGGCCGCCGCACTCCCGAGCACGGTGGCCAGAACCATGACCGCCAGGCCCAGCTTCACAGACGTCAGAAGGGCGTCGCGCCACACCGGCTCCGTGAGGAAGGTGCGGTAGTAGTCCAGGGACCATCCCCGGGGAGGGAAAGCGAAACTGGCGCGGTCAGTGAAGCTCAACGGGATCACGATGAGGGTCGGGATGACGAGGTACACGCCGACGAGAACCACCATCACCTTGGTGAACCAGGACAGGCGGCGATCGGTGTCCAGCATTACTCCTCCGCTCCGGTCGTGCCGAGCGCCTCAGAGGGCTTGACCACCCGCGACATCAGCGCGAGCAGCACGAGCGTGATCACGATGAGGACTGCCGAGAGGGCGCCCGCGGACCCGAAGTCGAGCAGCCGGTCGATCTTCGTCGCAATCAGCTGGGAGATCATCGCCTGTTGGGGCGAGCCGAGGATCTGGGGCGTGACGTAGAACCCGAGCGACATGATGAACACGAGCGTCGTGCCGGCCACCACCCCCGGCATGGAAAGCGGGAGGTAAATCCTCCGGAACGCCACGCGCGCCGTGGCACCAAGACTGACTGCCGCCGTCATGAGACGCAGATCGATCTTGCTCATCGTGCTGTATAGCGGCAGCACCATGAATGGCAGCAACACCTGCGTCATGCCGATCGTCACGCCGGTGCTGTTCCGGATGAGCGACAGGGGTCCGACGCCGACGGCGCTGAGCAGCGCGTTGACCACTCCCGTGTCCTGAAGCAAGACGAGCCAGGCGAACGTGCGCGCCATGAGGGACGTCCAGAACGGCAACAGGACAAGGGCCATGAGCACTGCGCGGGTTCGGGGCTTCACCTTCGTCATCGCGTAGGCGTAGGGGTAGGCCAACAGCAGCGTCACGACCGTCACGATGAGCGACATCACGATCGTGCGCGTCAAGATCGTGACCGAGACACCGTCCGTGAGGAGGCCCTGGTACTTCTCGAAGGAGAAGGTGGGCGTCATCACGCTGCGGTAGAGCAGCTGCATGAGCGGCCACACCAGCACCACGAGGAGCAGTGCGAGGGCAGGCAGGACGAATCCGGCCGGCCCCCGCACCGCTCGGCGGCGCGCCGCGTTTGCGGGCGGATTGCTCATGAGTGCCTCAGCCCGCTGCCCAGGCGGTCCACTTCTGGGTTGCCTCGTCCTGGTTCTTCGCCCACCACGCCTGGTCCTGCACGATGCCCTTCTCCTGCACACCGGGCTGCGTGGAGAGGAACGACTGGATGAGCGCGTCGACCGTGGGCTTGGCGTCCGAGTTGATCGGAGAGTAGGGGATGGTTTCGGTCAGCTTGGCCTGTGCCTCAGCTCCGGTCGCGTAGGCGATGAACTTCATGGCGGCCGCCTTGTTCTTGGATCCCTTGGGGATCATGAAGACGTCGTAGACCGCCATGTTCTCGTTCCACTGCGGGGCGAACGGGGCGCCGTTCTTCACGGCGTTGTAGCCCCTGCCGGTCCAAGCCAGCAGCATGTCGACCTCGCCCTTTTCCATCATCTGCTGGCTCTGGGCGCCAGAGTCCCAGAAGACGAGGTCCTTCTTGACGCTGTCGAGCTTCTTCTCGGCGCGCCCGTAGTCAATCGGGTAGAGCTTGTCCTTGGATACTCCGTCAGCGAGGAGGGCCGCTTCGTAGCCGCCGCCCTGGGCGGCGTTCTGAAGAGCGCGCTTGCCGGGGAACTTTGCCGTGTCGAAGAAGTCGCGCCAGTTCTGCGGTGGGGTCGGGTACTTCTCCTTGTTGTACATGAGGACGTACGAGTAGGTCATCGACGGAACCGCGCAGTCTGAGACGAAGTCCTTCGGCATCTTGGAGGTGTCGATGACGGAGAAGTCGAGCTTCTCGGCGTACTTGTCGCAGTTGCCGATCGCGAAGAACGGATCGGCGTCCACCACGTCCCACAGCACGTTGCCTGACTCGACCATCGCCTTGATCTTGGCGTAGTCCGTCGGCCCGTCCTGGTTCATCGTGATCTTGTTGGCCGCCGCGTAGGGATCGGTCATGGCCTTCTTCTGGGCGTCCTGATAGGCGCCACCGAAGGACACGAACGTCATGGACTTTGTCTCGCTGGCGGGCTTCGACTCGGGAGTGGAGCCACCGCCGCAGGCCGAGAGGCCCAGAGCCAGGGCGGCACCCACGGCCACCACACCAAGTTTCTTAGGGAGCATCATTGCCCTCTCTCTCGCGACCACCCGCCGATGGGGTGTTTGGTTCGGCCGACGGTAGCGGCAGGAGGGTTCCGGCACAAGTATCCAATATTCACTTTCTCAATCGGCGGACGCGCGTCACCGAGACTCGCGCAGAGAGCCGTCGGGTCGGGG
>Ga0209347_1004568_pt1 | contig 14249 bp, 8 predicted proteins | sample AutmiccommuBRH23_FD_187382 | JGI IMG/M metagenome (GOLD analysis project Ga0209347, IMG submission 187382) | Deep subsurface microbial communities from Mt. Terri, Switzerland - Autotrophic microbial communities BRH/23 (SPAdes) (version 2) | ecosystem: Environmental > Aquatic > Deep subsurface >... | reverse complement strand
AAATAATATGCTTTATGGAACTACAAGCACCGGAGGTAAATATGATCAGGGTGTTATTTTTGAATTTGATCCTGTTTCATATTCCTATAAAAAGATTCTGGATTTTGAGAATGAATCAAGTGGAGGAAAGCCCAAAGAAGGCATGGTATTGGCACAAAATTTAAAGTTATATGGCTTGACCAGCAAAGGAGGGATGTTCAATAAAGGTGTGCTCTATGAACTTGATACAGAAAGCGGCAATTTTGCAAAACTCTATGATTTTGACGGGATCAATGGGGAGTATCCTGACGGAGTATTGGTCAGTGCCTCAAATGGCAGGTTGTATGGAACTACGTCCTCAGGAGGAACAGACAGCACAGGAGTATTATTTGAGTTTGACCCGTCAACCGGTGCTTATACAAAGCTTATGGATTTTAACTTACAGGAAACAGGACGTGAACCTTTCAGTAATTCGTTGGTCGTTGCGGGCAATGGTTCTGTGTATGGCACAACACATTTTGGCGGCACACATGATCAGGGTGTGCTCTATCAATATAATCTTGAATCAAATAGTTTAGAAGTTGTCATTCATTTTGGACCTGATGATTCAGATTGGGCACCTGTTAATCTCAACAGTGGAGTCGACAATAATCTTTACGCTCTTTTAAAAGGAGGGACAATATTAAAACTTGATCCGGCTGATAATTCACATTCCCTGATTCATACAGATGGTTATTTGGCAGGTCCTTTATCGGGCAGGCTGATGCAGTCATCTGGTGGCAGGTTATATGGTATGGATAGTGGAATTATCTGGTATAGAGCAACAGATTTTACAGGAGGCATTTTTGAGATTGATCTTGAAAATGAAAAATTTAACTGGTTAATGGATTTTAACACTAAAAATGGTTCAAATCCTGAAAATTCCACTCTTGTGCAGCTGAGAGGTGCAACTTCTCCTGTGGCCGAATGCACCGATGCTGTTGTTTATCTCGACTCGACTGGTAATGTTACGATAACATCTGAAGATATTGATGGTGGCACTACCGGAGCCGGGCTTCAACTGACAATCAGTAAAGCTGATTTTACATGTGCCGATATTGGTGAGAATGAAGTGGTTCTTACAGTGACCGATAGTAATGGAAGTGCAACTACCTGTTCCGCAAATGTTACGGTTGCTGATACTCTTGCCCCTGTAGCAATATGTATCGATTTGGAGGTTTATCTTAATGATTCGGGTAGCGTAACAGTTGATTTGGAAGCCATAGACGGAGATTCGTTTGATGCGTGTGGTATTGAGACAGTAGCAGCAGATGTTACTACTTTTGATTGTTCCAATTTAGGAGAAAATTTTATAGAGTTGACAGTAACTGATATTAGTGGAAATAGGTCTTCATGTATGGCAAGAGTAACTGTGATTGATAATCTGGCGCCTGAAATACAGTGCATCAATGATGCTGAATATTATGTTCTTCCCGGGGAGGATTATTTTGTGGTTACCAGTGCTGAAGCGGATGCTGCAGCTTCAGATAATTGCAGTGTGGAATCCATTCTTTATCAGTTTGAGGGTGAAGAAATCAGTGTTATATCTTCGCTGCAGGGCCTTGAAGTCAAGGAAGGTTCGCATTTAATACGATGGACGGCAGTTGATGCCGGAGGTAATCAATCGGCTTGTACCAGTATAATAACCGTAAACAAAAGGCCAACCACACTTGCTTATTCAGTTGAATCTGAAGAACAGGATGGAAAGATTGTTATTGCCGCATTGCTTTCTGATGATTTGTCGGGGGAAGGTATATCAGGGAAAGCACTTGAATTTGTAGTTGATAATGTAAAAGATACTGTTTTAACCGACGACAACGGCAGGGCAGTGTTACAGGTTTCTCTTATTGGCGGCCATTATCCTGTGCAGATATCTTTTAACGGTGATAATAGTTACCTTGACTGCAGTTATACATCTGAAGTTGTTACTTCTGCAGAGGAACGTAAAATATTTTCAGACGTAAGGGTTTATCCCAATCCATTCGTTCAAAATCTGAACATTGAGTTTGTACCGGTCGTTTCAGGGAAGGCAGTAATCGGAATGTTTGATTCCTCAGGCAGGCAAATTGAAATAATTTTTAACAGACAGGTAGAGAAAGGGCTTTATTATAATGCAAAATTTATCCTCCGCACAAGTGCCGGCAGTCATTACTATTACAGGATAACATTAGGCGAAGAGACAATTAACGGAAAGGTGATACACAACAGGTGATTTATTTGCCGTTAGCTTTCAAACTGACCATGATTGTATAGATAAGAATCTTGAAGTCGACATAAAGGGAGATATTTTTCAGGTACATCATGTCGTAAGGCAGGCGCTGAAGCATTTCATCGAGGTTTGATGCATAGCCGAATTTAACCTGTCCCCATGAAGTAATACCTGGCCGTAATTTGTGCAGGTGAGTATAGTATGGTGCCTGTTTCACAATCTGGTCAATATAATATTTTCTTTCAGGCCTGGGTCCAACCAGCGACATATCACCTTTTATGACGTTAAAAAACTGGGGTATTTCATCAAGATGGGTTTTACGCAGAAACCTTCCTATTTTTGTAATTCTTTCATCATTTTCGCTGGATAGTGCAGGAGTACCATTTTCAGCACCATGAACCATGCTGCGAAGTTTGTATATATGGAAAGGTTTACCAAACCTGCCAATCCGCTCCTGCTTGTAAATTACAGGACCTTTTGAGGAACGTTTTATCATGATCCCAAGTACAATAAATACAGGAAAGAAAAGGATAATGGCAAAAACAGATAATACAACATCGAGCAACCTTTTCATATTGGCCTGCCAGGTAGGCATTAACCCATTGGATATTTTGATCAATGGGCTGCCGTAAATCCCGTTGGTTTTAACTGTTCCTGAAAGAAAATCATACAGATCAGGAATGCCCCAGATTGTTACCTGCTGGTTTTCCAGAACAGTTAGTATAGCATTCAGCCGCTCCTGTTCCCGGGTTTCAATTGCAATGATAACCTCTTCTATCCTGTTATTCTGCAGGATAGAATTTAGGTCGTTCAGTTTACCAAGTTTAGGAAGATATTTTCCCAATATCCTGTCGTCGTTGTGTTCTATTCCTATATAACCTGCAAACAAGTTGCCGGCAGGATTCTTCTGGCTCGACATTTCCTTGAATACTTTTTCTGCTTTCCTGTTGCTTCCGATGAGCAAGGTATTAAATCCTATTTTTCGCTGATGAATCAGGCTAATGGTACGGCTTGTCACAATAAGCCTGAAAAGGTAAGTGAAGCCAAAATGAAGTCCAAAGAGGGTAAAAAATAAATTGTAATAATTTCTGTAAGAACTTATATAATCATCAAGAATTAATGCAAAGAAAATAACAATGACCCCTGCAAGTGAAGTGAGAAAAGTCTGCCCCAGTTCAAGAAGCCGCGAGCGCCTGTAGATGTTGTCGTAAAATCCCGTTACAAAATAAAAAAGAATCCACAGGGCAGGTATCAGGATTAATCCAATATAATAGCGTGTTGTAAATTCAATCGGTATATCAATACCGAACCTTTGAGGTTCAATCACTGCTTTCCGGTAAATGAAAAATGCGGTCCAACTGATGGCTGCTGCTAAAAAATCAAGCAACAGGTATTTAACTACTTGCCATTTTTTATTCATTACTTGCCCTTAGTTTGATCTGGGACTTCTTTTAATTGTATACATAAAACGTTTATTCGGGGAAAAAATTGTTGAATACGTTAAATTCTTTAACAATTTAGATACCGGTTCAGTTTATCAAGAATGGCTTGTTTTATTTGAAGGACTATGGCAAAAGTTTCAATACTGGTGACCGCCTTTTTATTTTGGATAATGGAATTTATAAAATCTAGAATATCATTTTGCTTTTGATAATCCGATAAATCAACCTGTTGATTGTTCAATGTCAGTAAATTTTGCATGACATTAACAACAGTAAATTGATTGTTAGCAAAAGATTTGATAGAAAACTCTTCTGTTTCCTCTGTCTTTCCTGCATTAAACTGGATGACTGAACCATCATTCAGTTCAAGGTGAATATTTGTGAAATCATTGCCGGTTTGGATTGAACGAAATGTCAACGCACTTGTTTTTTTTGGGCCTGTACTTAGTGCATTCTGCAGCATCAGTAACAAGGTAAGTATAATATCGGTTTCGGAGAGATTTTTTTGAAAATAAGAGACACTGATAAATGAGGGTTTAATAATATTTTTATTGAGCCACATCACTGGCGGCTTGTAATATAGAGGATTAATAATTTGTATGACGGTTTTTGCCTCACTGGCCAGTTTCGCCAATTTGTAACATTCTTCAAAGCTTAAATCTGGAAAACTTATAGCGAAAATATGTCTTGTTTTTTTGACCATATCGCATACCAGTTGAAAGGGCAGTAGAGAGAACCTGTTTATCAGTAAAGCGTCTGAACGTTCTATTAGTTCAATCCGGTTAAACTCAGGAGCATGAAGCCTGAAACTGCCCGGTTGGGGCTGTGTACCTACTGAAGATTTCCCAGTGATAACAACTTCAGGATGCTCCATTGCTTTTCTGGCATAAGGCTCCAATACCTGAATATCTCCTATTAATCCTAATTGTAACATGTCGCAAATATATAATTATGGTATTGTCTTTTTTTTCCCTCTGTCATGAACTTATCAACTTTAAGTGTTAATATTGTAATAGTGCAATACAGCAAAACACAGCCGGTACGGCTATTTTTGCCGGGTAAATGAAAATCTGTATGATAGAAAACGATAATCTGCGACATCAGGGAATGCGTAAAAAGCTGGTGGAAGGTTTAAAGATTAAAGGAATTAGGGATGAACATGTTTTGAATGCAATAGGAAAGGTTCCACGGCATCTTTTTATGGAAAGTTCTTTTTTAAATTTTGCATACAAGGATCAGGCTTTTCCTATTGGTGCAGGTCAAACCATTTCCCAGCCATATACCGTAGGATTTCAGACACAACTTCTGCAGATAGAAAAAAACGACAAAGTGCTGGAGGTAGGTACAGGTTCGGGCTATCAGGCTGCCGTGCTTCTTGAGATGGGAGCACGTGTGTTTACCATTGAAAGGCAAAAGGAATTGTTCCAGAAAGTATCATCTTTTTTGCCGGAAATAGGCTATCACCCTGTCTGCTTTTTCGGAGACGGCTATCAGGGGCTGCCGAACTTTGCACCATTCGATAAAATTCTTGTAACTGCAGGAGCCTCGGAAATTCCACCTGATTTAAAAGAGCAATTAAAAGTAGGTGGAAGAATGGTTATTCCGGTTGGGAGTGAAACACGGCAGGAAATGCTTGTAGTAACCAAAATTTCGGAGGATGATTTTAAAACAGAAAAACATGGCGGGTTTGTATTTGTTCCATTACTAAAAGGTACTGTTAATTTATAGGAATGGTAAATATTGAGAAATTTATAGTGAATCCCTTACAGGAAAATAGTTATGTGGTTTCAGATGAAACAGGCGAATGTGTTTTGGTAGATCCAGGTTATTATTTTGAGGAAGAGCAGATTGAAATCAGGGAGTATCTGTCAGACAACAACCTGAAACCTGTCTGTATTGCCAATACCCATTGTCATTTCGATCACATTATGGGTGTGGAATTCATCAGGAAAATCTATAACATACCTTTTATTGCCCATCGTGCTGATGCTTTTTGGGTTGAAAGGGCTGTTGATCAGGGGCAGATGTTTGGCTTTGACATGGAACGGGTGCAGGCTCCCGATTCCTATTTCGAAGAGGGCGACGAACTGAAGTTTGGAAATTCATCGTTCAGGATCATCCATATTCCGGGGCATTCTCCGGGTCATACTGTTTTTTATTTCGAAAGCAACAACTTTCTGATTGCCGGTGATGTACTTTTTTACGGTAGTATCGGACGAACCGATTTACCGGGAGGTAATTATCAGGAACTTATATCAAATATTACGAATAAAATCTTACAATTGCCGGAGGAAACAATAGTATATTGCGGGCATGGTCCTGATACGACCATCAAAAATGAGAAAACTTTCAATCCTTTTTTAACCAGATAGGAAATCCTTGGGTACACACGTTATAGTGATTACTGGTTTAAAGTCATTTTTTGCCAGCAGGCTAGTTCATATACTTGCAAATAATTTCATAAATCAAAATGCACATGTTTCACGATAGATTTGTAAACAGACATATAGGACCCCGTGAGGAAGAGATCAGTGAAATGCTTAAGGCAATAGGAGTTTCTTCTGTGGAGGAACTTATTGAGCAGACAGTTCCGGCAAATATCAGATTAAAAGAACCGCTGAAGTTGCAGGGAGGCCTCACTGAAAGGCGTTATTTCAGAAAAATATTGAGCCTGGCGGCAAAAAATAAGGTGTATAACACTTATATTGGTATGGGATACTACGATACCATTACTCCGGCTGTTATTCTTAGGAATGTACTGGAGAACCCGGTGTGGTACACTTCCTACACCCCATACCAGGCAGAAATATCGCAGGGAAGGCTGGAAGCATTGCTGAATTTTCAGACAATGGTTATAGAACTTACAGCGATGGAGATTGCCAATGCCTCACTTCTGGATGAGGCAACCGCTGCTGCCGAAGCAATGGTGATGATGTTTAACCTTCGTTCAAGGCAGATGGTGAAAAATGGGGCCACTGTTATTCTGGTCGATGAAAAAGTTTGGCCTCAAACGCTTGATGTGCTGACAACCCGTGCTAATCCTCTGGGTATTGAGCTAAAGATTCAGCCAAATGAAGCTTTTGATTTTAATGACAATGTGTTTGGTGTGATTATTCAGTATCCTAATTCTAACGGTGAAATCATTGATTACACCAAGATGGTAGAGCAGGCACACCTAAAAGAAATTAAAATTGCAGTGGCTGCTGATTTGCTGTCTCTGGCACTGTTGAAGCCACCTGGAGAATGGGGTGCTGATATCGTTTTCGGAAGCAGCCAGCGTTTTGGAGTTCCAATGGGTTACGGAGGCCCGCATGCTGCATTCTTTACGGCACGTGAGGATTTTAAGCGTCATATGCCGGGAAGGATAATCGGTGTTTCGAAAGACATTCACGGTAACCGTGCACTCAGGATGGCACTGCAAACCCGGGAGCAACATATAAAACGGGAAAAAGCAACTTCCAACATCTGTACGGCACAGGCACTTCTGGCAACCATGGCAAGTTTTTTTAGCGTTTATCATGGCCCTGAAGGAATAAAAATGATAGCCGAACGGATTCATAATATCGCAGCATTTCTGTCAGGAGAGATTGAAAAGCTGGGATACAGTCAGCTAAATAAGAATTACTTCGATACGATCCGTTTTGCATTGCCTAAACATGTTAAGCGGGAGGATATTGAATGGCTTTCACTTGAACTGGAAATGAATTTCAGGTATTTCGAAAATGGAGAAGTAGGTATCAGCATTGATGAAACTACCAACCGTGAAGATATGACATGGATAATTGAAGTATTTGCCAAAGCAGCCAATCTTCCGTGGACTAAGGTATTTGAATATCCCCAGGGTCATTTAATCGATAAGGTTTTTGCCCGAAACTCTGGTTATATGAAACAGGAGGTGTTTAATCAGTACCGTTCGGAAACAGAAATGGTAAGATACATAAAACGGCTTGAACACAAGGATATTTCACTTACGCATTCCATGATTTCTCTTGGTTCGTGTACTATGAAACTAAATGCAGCCACCGAAATGCTGCCCCTGAGCTGGATCGAATTCAACGGAATACATCCTTTTGTTCCCAAAAATCAGGCTCGGGGTTATCAGGAAATGATGGAGGAACTCAGGCGAGACCTTGCAGAGATTACAGGTATGGCTGATGTTAGCCTGATGCCCAATTCAGGTGCAGCAGGAGAGTATGCGGGTCTAATGGTTATCAGGGAATATCATATAAGCCGGGGTGAAGGTCATCGCAATATGGTGCTTATACCCTCATCAGCCCATGGCACCAATCCGGCAAGTGCCGTAATGGCCGGCATGAATGTAGTAGTGGTAAAATGTGATCAAAAAGGAAATATTGACATAGATGATCTGAGGGAAAAAGCTTCGCGGTACAGTGAATCACTTTCAGCCTTTATGGTCACCTATCCCTCAACACATGGAGTATTTGAATCATCGATTATTGAAATGTGCCGGATAATCCATGAAAACGGAGGGCAGGTTTATATGGATGGTGCCAACATGAATGCCCAGGTTGGGCTCACCACTCCGGGTATCATTGGAGCTGATGTATGCCACCTGAACCTACATAAAACTTTTGCCATTCCTCATGGTGGTGGAGGACCGGGCGTAGGTCCGATAGCTGTTGCTTCTCATCTGGTGAAGTTCCTTCCTTCACATCCGGTTATGAATAACGGGCATGTAGGGGGTAATTCAGTTGCCGCGGCACCATGGGGAAGTGCTTCAGTATTAACCATAACATATGGGTACATTAAAATGATGGGTGCTTCCGGATTAAAGAAGGCCACAGAGATTGCTATTCTGAACGCAAATTATATTGCAAAGGCACTTTCATCAAATTATGGAATTTTATATACAGGAGAAAACGGACGTGTAGCTCATGAACTGATACTGGAATGCAGGCATTTAAAGAACTCTGCAGGAATAACAGAGGCTGATATTGCCAAACGCCTGATGGATTTTGGGTTTCATGCTCCAACGCTATCTTTCCCGGTGCACGGAACGCTTATGATAGAGCCTACTGAAAGTGAATCAAAGCAGGAACTTGACAGGTTTATAGAGGCACTGAACACTATTTTTGATGAAATCATGGAAGTTGAAAACGGCGGGGCTGATGTGGAAGACAATGTACTGAAGAACGCTCCACATACAGCTGAAGTAGTGAGCGCCGATAATTGGAAACATTCATATTCAAGGAGCAAGGCAGCCTGGCCCCTTCCATGGGTAAGGGAAAATAAGTTTTGGGTACCTGTAGGCCGTGTCGATAATGCATGGGGTGACCGGAACCTGATCTGCACCTGCAGCTCTCCAAAAGAGTATGAACTATTTGAAGAAGAAAAATAAGTACGGCATTATGATCGTATTTCCAAATGCAAAAATCAATATTGGCCTTCATGTGGTTTCCAGACGACATGATGGATATCATAACCTGGAAACTGTTTTCTACCCGGTGCCACTTTACGATGCGTTGGAAATGGCTGAAACAGGGCAGGAGGGTATTCAACTTTCCGGAATACCGGTAGAAGGTGCTCAGGATGAAAATCTGGTTTTAAAAGCCTACAAGTTGTTGAAGAAGGAATTTGGATTGCCCCCTGTGCAGTTTCACCTGCACAAGGCAATCCCCACCGGGGCCGGATTGGGGGGTGGTTCTTCCGATGCCGCTTTCACACTTAAAATGCTGAACAATTATTTTAATCTTGGGCTTTCATCGGAGGCATTAAGCAAATATGCAGTTCAGATTGGTGCTGACTGCACTTTTTTTATCGGTAATAAACCATCATTTGCTACTGGAATTGGTAATATTCTCACTCCTGTTGATCTTGATCTTTCCGGATATAGAATCGTTATACTTAAGCCCGAAGTGGCTGTAAGCACAGCAGATGCCTATAAAAATGTTAACCCCATACAACCTGCCTTTCACCTTCCTGACCTTTTGAAACTGCCACCTGAAAAATGGAAAGATAAAGTGGTAAATGATTTCGAAGAAAGCATTTTCCCCCATTTCCCTGAAGTCAAAAAATGGAAGAAAAAACTATATGATTTGGGTGCTTTATACGCATCTATGTCGGGCAGTGGATCTGCTGTTTTTGGTGTTTTCTCCCATTTACCGCCAGACTTCTATTTAAAAATACCTAATAGTATTTTATTTAGCCGTTAAAATCCTTCATTCACCGAATATTTTATTGAACTCATGTACTTTTTGTATTATTTCACAGAAAGTGATGTAACCTTTGTACCGTTGATTAGTCTATAAAACGAAACGAATTAGAAAACAGTACAATAAACAAACAGAAACATGAAAACGCGATTAATTGGATTTATGACAGCCACATTTCTTACAGTTATTTTATTTACAGGAAATGTATATGCTCACGAAACAAAAGTAAATGTTGTCTCAGGCCTTGAAAACATGATGGAAACAAAACTTGAACTGGAAAACTGGATGCTCGACAAAGCTTACTGGAATACAAATCAGGTTAAACTTGAAAACAACTTGGTGATAGAAGACTGGATGATTGATGAAAATCATTGGACAGTGCCGGTTTTTGAATATCCGGTTGCAGAAAAGGATAGTAAACTGGTCATCGAAAACTGGATGATAAATGAACAATACTGGAATTAATTTTGGAGAAAGAGTAGTTTAGCACAGGATTAATTTGACTTGGTTTTTTCTTGAGGCTGTTGATTTTCAACAGCCTTTTTTAATTATAATTCCAATCGAATAATCCACCGGATTATTTATATTTAGGCATTGGGAAAACATACATGGGAAGACAGAAAACAATCATAAGAAAAGGAATTTTATCCTTTTTTCTTTTGCCGCTTTTTGTTTCGGCACAGGATGTTTCATTTTCTCAGTTCTTTTCAAGCCCTCTTTATTTGAATCCTGCATTTTCGGGTTCTGTAGGAGTTTCCAGATTATCGCTGCAGTACAGGAATCAATGGCAGGGGTTCGGAAACGCTTTCAATACCTATAATCTTGGTTTTGATATTCCTGTAGAAAAGTTGCAGGGTGGCCTGGGATTGCTTATTTTAAATGATGCACAGGCAGGAGGCAGTTACCAGTCGTTACAGGTGAACGCCATATACTCCGTATTTGTACAGGTAAGCCAGGAATTTCGTTTGCATGGTGCTGTTCAGGCAGGTGTATATCACAATTTTCTGAATCCCGCCAAACTTGTTTTTCCGGATAATCTGGATCCATACCAGGGAAATCATGGTATTTCCGGTGAAATAGAATACCTGGATGATTTAAGTCTGACATTCCCTGATTTTTCTGCCGGATTGTTGCTATACAGTAATAAGTATTTTGGCGGAGTTGCAGTACATCACCTTTTTGAGCCGGAAAGAAATTTTATTTCCGGTATGGAGAATTTCCAAAGGCTCCCAATGAAGTTTACTGTTCATGCCGGCTCAAGCCTGCCTGTTTTTCTATATGGCCACCACAGAAAGAAGTTTGATATTTCTCCTCAGCTGGTTGCACAGTATCAGGACAGTTTTGGGCAAATGAATTATGGGCTTTTTGCTACACGGTACGGGGTTACAGCAGGAGCATGGTTCAGGCAGAATTTTGGTTTACGTTATGATGCTGTCATTCTGCTTGCAGGTTTCACAAAGAATCAGTGGCAGGTTAACTACAGCTATGATCTGGTTGTTTCAGGATTATGGGGACATACCGGAGGCACAAGTGAAATAAGTATTGTTTTCTTGTTAAAAAAACCGGGCCGTGAAAGCCATCTTCCGTTTTTTAATTTTTCTGATGAGGATTCCGGTTTTCAGTAGTCGTCACCTGATGAGCAAAACCTGGCCCTTCTGTTCCCGTTCCATCCCCTGCACATCGGTATAGCGGGCAATCCATATATAGTTTCCCATGCCGGCAGGTTGTCCGTCAGGCAAAGTGCCGTCCCAGGGACTTGAAGGAGAGTTGGTTTCAAAAACTAACTGTCCCTGGCGGTTAAAAATAGTTAACCTGAAATAAAGCGGATTAACTCCAGCACCTGCAGGCATAAATGTCCTGTTTTCCTGTATTGGGCTGGAAGGTCTGAATGCATTTGGAGTGAAAACTGCTGAAGGTATAACACTGACAGAAACAAAGAAGGTGTCAAGGCAGCCAAAGGCAGATTCAGCAATCAGCTGAGCCATATACTCACCTGCCTCTGTATATGTATGCGATGGATTTTGTTCTGAGGAAAATATTCCGTCGCCAAAGTCCCAGTAATAAAGGTCAGCCCCTTCTGACCGGTTTGTAAACCGGATGTTTGCAGTTTCCAGCATTGCAACCGAATAATTAACCCTGAAGTTCGCTTCCGGATTTGGGTAAACTTTAATCCATTCTTTTTTTACAAGGGTATCACGGCATCCGGTTTCAGCAGAAAAAGCAATTAATCCTATATCATAAAATCCAGGTTCAGAAGCATCAAATACCATGGATGGTCCTGCAACAGAAGGAAGGGTGTCGTTAATCCATTCGAACAGAATGTTGGTGTCATCTGTGTCTGCAAAGATTTCTGAAACAAACGGTGGGCATCCATCAGTAGAATCAATCAAGAAATCGAACCGGGGCTTGCGCTTAAGGTTTATCTCGAATGGTTCACTGTTACAACCAAACTCATTTACCACCATTCTAACAGTTGCTGCAGGCAAGTCAAACCTGACCAGAATGGAATCATTACCCGGGCCTGCCTGGTGCATCCCTTCAAATTCCCAAAAAACGACCGATGAATCGTTATTATGAGTGTATACCAGTTGTGCAGTATCAGGATAACAATGACCGGGGTCGGCAGAAATGGCTGCAACAGGTGTCGGGAAGACCCTGATCATACTGTCAATTGTAAAGGCATTGGTGCATCCGGTTACCGGATTAGTAACCGTCAGGCTGACATCATACATTCCCGGGTTGGAAAAATGTATGGTATCCTGTGGAGAAATTGATATATCCCCGTTATCAAAGTCCCACCTGAATTCAACTGCATCTTGTGTGCGAAGTTTTCCTGTAAATTCAACAGTCAGTTCATCGCAACCTCTCCTGCGGCTGGCTTCCATTATAAAATTGGGAGTAGCCCCAACTGGCCTGGTGATTGTATCGCTCATACAGCCGTTATCGTTGATATATAAGCTTACTGAAGAAGGTGAAGATAAATAAGCTCCAACGGAAATCAGGTAATGCTCCCTGCCCAGGGTATCGAGGAAATGGCTTCCATTCAGGTCCCAGTGAAAATAGGCACTGTCGGTGGCTGTGCCTGTAAACAGTAATTCCTGGTTATATCCTGTACACTGTACATTTTCCGCAAGAGTGAAATCATTGACGGGTTGTGGATGAAAACGGATCCGGAATGTATCTGTTCTTGCACAGCCGTCGATAGTTCGCTGGTGATAGTATATTTCGTAGTCGCCCCATTCATCTGCAGTGAGGCGGGCAAAGGCATGGGTGAGGTCAGACAGCCTGATGGAGGACTTGTTGGTTTTCCATTCATAACTTCCGTCAAAATTCCATATGGAATCATTTACTCCTGAATGAGCAACTGAAAGAGTGGCATTTTTTTCCCCGCATACCTGCGAAGGACCTGAAAATGAAATATCAGGAACGGGATGTATAACAACGCTTTTCGTGTCACTTGCCTGACAATTATATCTGTCGGTTACTGTAATACTATAGATTCCTGTACGGTCTAACACCACTGTTTGTGATTCTGAAAATGTATTTCCATATTGGTCATTCCATTTATACTTTTCATATCCGGTGCCGGCTGACAGTTCCAGTTTAAAAGGCATACATTCTTCCACAGGTTCAGTATTAAGGCTGGTTACAGGATGGCTTACAAAAACATAAACAGAATCTTTCAATACGCATCCGTCGAAGGTTCTTGTTTCAACATAATACCATCCTTCTTCTGAAACTTCTCTTGTTCGTGTTGTTTCTCCATTATTCCATAAATAGGAATCAAACCAGTTTCCGGCATCCAGCAAGAGGGTACTGCCATAGCACAACAGCAGGGTGTCATTGTTGAAGAACATGCTTTCGCCAAGGTCAAGTGTGAGGTCCAGATTAAATCCCGCACCATATCCATATGATTCCACACCTCCAAATCCATACACATACGCAAGAAAACCAACTTCTTCATTCATGTTTTGAAGATGGTGTGTGCCTGCTTCAATGGGTACTTGTGCAAATGAAAAACCTCCTTCAGGGAATTTTAAAAACTCCTCTACCGGCTCCCCGTTTAGCCTGATGTTTTCAGTTTCGGAGTCAGCAGTGATTATATTCACAAAGTATTTTGTAATTCCGGTATAACCCTCCAGCCCCAGGTCTGGTGATTTATAGGCTACAAAAGTAACATCATTTCGCGACTGGTTTACAGGGCTCAGGATGATCATGAATGGGTCTCCGTCGCCTGTTGATTGCGGTTGATCGACTGTTACCGACTGGCTGAATTGGGCAACCATAACCGGTTTGTCGGCAAGTACCCGTATAAGTTCATCCTGGTTGGCAACCAGTTCATGAAACTCACCACGGTTTATAATAACTGATGTCCTCCCGGTTATATGGATGTGCGTGTTGTTTTGG
>Ga0209347_1004566_pt1 | contig 14254 bp, 2 predicted proteins | sample AutmiccommuBRH23_FD_187382 | JGI IMG/M metagenome (GOLD analysis project Ga0209347, IMG submission 187382) | Deep subsurface microbial communities from Mt. Terri, Switzerland - Autotrophic microbial communities BRH/23 (SPAdes) (version 2) | ecosystem: Environmental > Aquatic > Deep subsurface >... | reverse complement strand
GCTTCCGTTATGTTTCCGCTCACCCCGGCCACTTGCAGAGCCTGGACCAGCATGACTGCCGCTTCTTCCCTGGTAACTTTGGCATTGGGCCGGAACGTGCCGTCGCTGTAACCTTTAATTATCCCGGCTTCAACTGCGGCGCCAACGGCTCCGGCATACCAAGCGCCTGATTGCACATCATTGAATTTGGCATTTTCCGCATTGGTCTGGAGGCCCATGGCCCTAACCAGAATCGCGGCAAATTCGGCCCGCGTTATCTTAGTGTCCGGGGCGAAGGTATCTTTGGTCTCCCCATTGATGATCAGCTTGCTGGCCAGGATGTTGATGTCGTCTTTGGCCCAGTGATTGGCAACATCGGCAAAGGTCTTCTCATTCTTAATTATTGTATATGTACTGTTGGTGTTACGGCGGATAACTGCTTGATTCCGGCCGTTCACAGTGGTGAAATGGGTGGGTACAGGTGAAAAAGTACCGTCCGGGTTAACCACCACGCCCACCGAAAAATCTAAGTCAACGGGTCCGGTAAGCTCGATGGTCCGGCTGACATATGTGCCGAAACTGCTTATTTCCGTATATTTATTCCCGGCAGTCACCTCTATCTTAAATTTTACGGGCAAGCTGATTTGGGTTAAGCCCTGAGCCTGAGCTTCCTGTTCGATAGCTGTAACCTGCTCCGGTGTGAGCTGGGCGATTACTACATTGACTCTGATGTCACTCGGTTTGACTCCCAGTTGTTCGGCCAGTTCATCCACTTTGATTTCCGAAGTCGGCAAGCTGTAAGAGCCTGTGGGTGACTGGACCGTAACGACTACATCCCTGTTACCCAGTTGGCTGATAAATGTTCCACTTAACTCAGCGTTGACTATATCTACCTCACCGGTAACAGGGATTACCAGGGTATCAGTACCGGGATTTCGCTTCAATTCCGTCAGGGCTTGGGATTCGTTGATGATGGCATGAGTTATAATCCGCCCGTTTACATTTTCACTGGTAAGTCTTGGGGTTTGCGATACACTGTTGACATTGTTATCGTTGGTGTTTAAAGAGTTGTTATTGCCTGTGTCACTTGACACCGAATTTTTCCTCACACTCGGCCCGTTAGTGCTCCAGTTACCCGCTGCGTCTCCCGCTTCGACTTTGAAAGTATATGCTGTGCCTGCTTCAAGTCCGGCGACATTATAGTACGTGCTGCCTACAGTTGCCAGGAGGTTACCGTCTTTATACACCCTGTAGCCGGTAACGCCCCAACTATCAGAAGCTGCCGTCCATATCAGGGTGTCCGGTATGGTAATGACCTGGCTGGAAGGGGTTGGGCTTGCGGAAAAATTCACGGCAACCGGACTTAGCCGGTCAGTAATCGTTCCATCTCCTAGCTGACCGCTATTATTATATCCCCACGCCCAGAGCGTACCGTCTGATTTGACGGCTACCGTGTGACTCCCTCCTGCTGAAACAGAGGCCCAGTTGCTGTCGGAGCCTATTTTATCCGGTGTGCTTTGGGTGAAACGCGTTCCATCCCCAATTTGACCGTATCCATTAGCTCCCCATGCCCAGAGCGTACCGTCTGATTTGACGGCTACCGTGTGAAAATCTCCTGCCGAGACAAAGGCCCAGTTGCTGTCGGAGCCTGTTTTATCCGGTGTGTTTCTGTCGGTATTTGTTCCATCGCCGAGATTAAACCATCCATTAGCTCCCCACGCCCAGAGCGTACCGTCTGATTTGACGGCTACCGTGTAGTTCCATCCTGCCGAGACAGAAACCCAGTTGCTGTCAGAGCCTATTATAACCGGTGTGTTTTTGTTGGTATACGTTTCATCCCCGAGCTGGCCTCTATCATTATATCCCCACGTCCAGAGCGTACCGTCTGATTTGACGGCTGCCGTGTGCTTACTTCCTGCCGAGACAGAGACCCAGTTGCTGTCGGAGCCTATTTTAACCGGAGTGCTACTTAAGGTATTTGTTCCATCGCCGAGTTGACCATATAAATTATTTCCCCACGCCCAGAGCGTACCGTCTGATTTAGCAGCTACCGTGTGCTCACTTCCTGCTGAGACAGAGACCCAGTTGTTGTCGAAGCCTATTTTAACCAGTGTGTTTCTGTCAGTCCTTGTTCCATCGCCGAGCTGACCGTAATTATTTCTTCCCCACGCCCAGAGCGTACCGTCTGATTTGACGGCTACCGTGTGCTCTAATCCGGCTGCAACCGAGGCCCAGTTGTTGTCGGAGCCTATTTTAACCGGAGTGCTTTTATTGGTATACGTTTCATCCCCGAGCTGACCTTTATCATTTAATCCCCACGCCCAGAGCGATCCATCCGTTCCGATAGCTATTGTGTGGTACTTTCCTGTCGCGACGCCTTGATTTTGAGCAAGAACAGTATGACCGGGAGAAAAACTGATATCGCCCGAATCGGGCCAGGACGGTGGCGTGGTATCCTGCGGAGTTACCGTCGGCCCGTAAATTGACCAGTTGCCGGCCGCGTCTCCTGCTTCAACCTTGAAGGTTGTGCCCGCGGTCAGTCCGGTGACATTGTATGTGGTAGTGCTGCCGCTGACGCTGGTCAGAAGAATACCGTTTTGGTATATCCTGTAGCCGGTTACACCTACATTGTCTGTTGCGGCGGACCAGCCCAGGGTCAGGTTTGTTCCAGTATCGGTAGCGGCTAAGATACCGCTAACCCAGATTGGCGGTGAGGTGTCAGGTGGAAGAGCAGTTGTTACAGTGGTGCCCGGTCCGTCGGTGGACCAGTTGCCCGCCTCATCTCCGGCTTCAATCCTATAGGCATATGATATCCCGGCAATCAATCCAGTGACAGTGTATGTTGTATTACTGCTGCTGACGGTGGCCAGGAGAACACCGTCTTGGTATATCCTGTAGCCGGTTACCCCTACATTGTCTGTTGCGGCGGACCAACTCAGGGTCAGGCTGCCGTCAGTCCAATAAAAATTCACGGCAACCGGGCTTAGCCGGTCGGTAGTCGTTTCATCTCCCAGCTGACCACTATCATTTCTTCCCCACGTCCAGAGTGTACCGTCTGATTTGACGGCTGCCGTGTGGGAGCCTCCTGCCGAGACAGAGGCCCAGTCGTTGTCAGAGCCTATTTTAACCGGTGTGCTTTGGGTGTAACGCGTTCCATTCCCGATTTGACCGTATCCATTAGCTCCCCACGCCCAAAGCGTACCGTCTGATTTGATGGCAAACGTGTAGAAATCTCCTGCCGAGACAGAGACCCAGTTGCTGTCGGAGCCTATTTTTACCGGTGTGTTTCTTGCGGTATTTGTTCCGTCGCCGAGATTAAACCATATATTCTTTCCCCACGCCCAGAGCGTACCGTCTGTTTTGACGGCTAACGTGTAGTCCCATCCTGCCGAGACAGAGGCCCAGTTGCTGTCGGAGCCTATTTTGACCGGTGTGTTTCTGTTTGTAGTCGTTCCATCGCCAAGTTGGCCGCTGTCATTTAATCCCCACGCCCAGAGCGTACCGTCTGATTTGACGGCTGCCGTGTGCTCCCTTCCAGCCGACACAGAGACCCAGTTGCTGTCAGAGCCTATTTTAACCGGTGTGCTTCTTGTGATATTTGTTCCATCGCCGAGTTGACCATATAAATTATATCCCCACGCCCAGAGCGTACCGTCTGATTTTACGGCTGCCGTGTAGTCCCATCCTGCCGAGGCAGAGACCCAGTTGCTGTCGGAGCCTATTTTAACCGGTGTGTTTCTGTCAGTAGTCGTTCCATCACCGAGTTGACGATATGAATTATATCCCCACGCCCAGAGCGTACCGTCTGATTTGATGGCTAACGTGTGCTTAGATCCGGCTGCAACCGAGGTCCAGTTGTTGTCAGAGCCTATTTTGACCGGTGTGCTTCTGTTGGCATTAGTTCCATCTCCAAGCTGACCACAATCATTTAATCCCCATGCCCAAAGCGATCCGTCCGTTCCGATAGCCACTGTATGAGAACTTCCTGTCACGATGCCTTGATTTTGAATAAGAACAGTATGGCCGGGAGAAAAACTAATATTGCCAGACTCAGGCCAGGCCGGTGGCGTAGCATCCGGCGTCACATCAGTTGTCACATCAACAACATTGGAATCACCGGCATGACTGCCACCGGTGACAACCAGTTTAAACTTGTAGGCCGTATTTTGTGTTAAACCGGTGACTGTGGCGGTTGTGGAGGCCGCAGTCAATGTTCCGGCAGCAGAATCGGTCCAGGTCTCCCCACCGTCTGTAGATTGCTGAACCTTCACCGCCGTCGCCCCGGCCGGTGCGGTAAAGCTAAAGCCGGCGGTCGTGTCGGTCTGACCTGTGCAGGTAAAGTCACTGATCGGAACTGCCGGCACTGCCACGTTCGCAGCGTCTCCGAAGGTATAACCCGTCTTCACCGCCGTTATTGTGTAAGTGCTGCCCGCAGTCAGCTCTGCACTTATGGCATAGGTTGCCCCTTCATCTGAAGTTGCCGCCTCTGAGATTGTCACTGTATTGTTTTGGTCATCCTCCAGGACAAAATCACCGGCTGTTAGACCGTCCAACGGTGGGTCCAGGGTTACTGTAAACCCGGTTGTTGAAGGGTTGCTCACAGTCAATTCTACATCGATTATCGCCATATCAGTTGTCACATCAATAATATTGGACTCGCCGGCATGGCTTCCATCGGTCACGACCAGTTTAAATTTATAGTCCATGTTTTGTGTCAAACCAGTAACGGTAGCGGTTGTGGATGCCGCAGTCAAAGCTCCGGCAGTAGAGTCCGTCCAATTTGTCCCACCGTCTGAAGATTGCTGAACTTTAACCGTCGTTGCTCCTGCCGGCGCGGTAAAGCTAAAGCTGGCGGTCGTGTCGGTTTTGCCGGTGGAGGTAAAGTCGTTTATCGGAGTTTGTTCTGGCTGAGCGCCAATTACCAGTCCGGATACCTGCACAGGGACCTTACTCTCAATGGTTGAGTTGTTCCCCAGTTGGCCGGAATCATTCCACCCCCAGGCCCAGATCGTACCGTCCGATTTCAGGGCGTAGCCGGATAAACCCCCGGCTGCTATGGCCGTGACGTCGGTCAGCCCGAATACCTGCACCGGTACTCTATTGTCAATAGTTGAGTTGTTCCCTAGTTGGCGGTGATAGTTGCGCCCCCAGGCCCAGACTGCGCCATCCGATGTCAGGGCGTAGCCGGAATATTCCCCGCCGGCTATGGCGGTGACACCACTCAGCCCGGATACCTGCACCGGGACTTTACTGTTAATAGCTGAGTCGTTCCCCAGTTGGCCGTAAATGTTGTGCCCCCAGGCCCAGACTGCGCCGTCGGATTTCAGGGCATAGCCGGAATAACCCCGGGCTGCTATGGCTGTGACGTTGGTCAGATTGGACACCTGCACAGGGATAAGACTGTCAGTGGTTGAGTTGTTCCCCAGATTACCGTAATCATTACGCCCCCAGGCCCATACGCTGCCGTCAGATTTCAGAGCGTAGCCGGAATCTCTCCCGCCGGCTATGGCTGTGACGTTGGTTAGATTGGATACCTGCACCGGGACCAGACTCCCATCAGTTGAGTTGTTCCCCAGTTGACCGTAATCATTTCCCCCCCAGGCCCAGACCGTGCCGTCAGATTTCAGGGCGTAGCCGGATTGATACCCGCCGGCGATGGCCGTTACGTTGGTTATCCCCAATACCTGCACCGGGACCAGGCTATTAGTAGTGCTTGAGTTGTTCCCCAGTTGGCCGCTACCGTTGTACCCCCAGGACCAGACGGCGCCGTCTTTCAGGGCGTAGCCGGTATGACCCCCAGAAGCTATGGCCGTGACGTTGGTTAGATTGGACACCTGCACAGGGATAAGACTGCCAGCGGATGAATTGTTCCCCAACTGGCCGTTACTATTGTACCCCCAGGCCCAGACATCGCCGTCTTTCAGGGCGTAGCCGGTGGAATAACCGGCAGCCAGGGGCATAGACGCCGGCGCTGCACTGGCCGGTACCGCCACATTCACAGCGGTTCCGAAGTTATAACCTGTCTTCGCCGCCGTTACAGTGTAAGTCTTGCCTGCAGTTAAAGCTGCACTGATGGTATAGGTTGCTCCGTTGTCTGAAGTTGCTGCTGATGAAATGGTTACAGCGTCGTTTTGGTCATCCTTCAGGATAAAGTCACTGGCTGTCAAACCGGCCAGCGCCGGGTTCAGGGTTACTGTGAACCCTGTTGTTGTCGGATCACTGACAGTCATCGCTTCGTTGATTATCGCCATATCAGTTGTCACATCAGCCACATTGGAGTCCCCGGCATGGCTGCCACCGGTGACGACCAGTTTGAACTTATATGCCATGTTTTGTGTTAAACCGGTAACGGTTGCGGTTGTGGATACCGCAGTCAGTGCTCCGGTAGTAGAATCCGTCCAATTTGTCCCACCGTTTGTAGACTGCTGCACTTTAACCGCCGTCGCCCCGGCCGGTGCGGTAAAGCTAAAGCTGGCGGTCGTGTCGGTTTTTCCTATACAGGTAAAGTCGCTGATTGGAACTGCCGGCACTACGACCGGCTGTCCGGCATACACCTTGCGAATGACGTTGTTGCCGGAGTCCGCGATGAAGAAGTTTCCACCGCTGTCCATCGTCACCCCATGAGGGCCGTTTAGTCTTGAGTCGATGGCCGGGTTCCCGTCGCCGGAATAGCCAGAGGAAAATGGTCCTTGACCGGCCACGGTGGTAATGGTTCCATTGGCATCCACCTTACGAATGCAGTTATTGTAGCTCTCAGCAATGTACAAATTTCCATCATTGTCCACCGCTACGCCATCGGGATAGCTTAGTTTTGCGTTGGTGGCCAGACCTCCGTCACCGGAATAGCCGTTACTGCCGTTGCCGGCCACATCATAGATGTATCCTTCAGTCATAGCAATCCCGTACCGGGAATGGTCAGAGGCAGCCACCATGCGGATACGGCTGTTTATGGCATCAGCAATGAAGATGTTGCCGTCGCTGTCCACTGCCACGGCGTACGGATTTTGCAGCTTAGCATCAGTGGCTGGGCCCCCATTGCCGGAGTAGCCCTGCATACCATTTCCGGCCACAGTAGTGATGGTCCCGCCGGTATCCACCCTGCGAATGCAATTATTAAAGGTATCAGCGATGTAAAGATTACCGGAGCTATCCAACGTTATACCGAAGGGCTTATTGAGATTAGCGCTGACAGCCGCAGACCCGTCGCCTGAATAACCGCTGGTGCCGGTGCCGGCCACGGTATAGATGTTTCCGGCAATCATCTCGATCCCGTACCGGGTACCGTTCGAGGCAGCCACCATACGGATACGGCTGTTCTGCATGTCAGCGATGTAGATATTGCCGCCGCTGTCCACTGCCACACCGCGGGGATAGTATAATTTAGCGCTGGTGGCTGCACCACCATCACCGGAAAACCCGTTATTCTGTTCTCCGCCGATACCGGCTACGGTGGTGATGCTGCCATCAGTATCCACCATGCGAATACAGTTGTTCCAGTCGTCAGCGATGTAGATTTTGCCATCACTGTCTACCGCCACGGCATAGGGCCTGTTCATCTGAGCGCCGGTGGCCGCGCCACCGTCGCCGGAATAGCCCCGGCCTAAGGAATTATTGCCGGCCACGGTGGTGATTGTCGATAGCGGCCCTGCAGTTGTTACTGTGGCACTCGGTCCGTTGACAGACCAATTGCCGGTGGCATCTCCCGCTTCAACCTTAAACGTATAGGGGGTGCCGGCAGTGAGGCCGGTTACATTGTAAGAAGTCCCCCCGTAATTATCGACCTGTAAGACATCATCCTTAAAAATCCTGTAAGCAGTGACACCAATGTTATCTGCTGCTCCTGACCAGGTTATGGTCAGGCTTTCATCATCAACATTTTCTGCTGATAGTGTCCCGCCCCCGGTCCAGTTAGGAGGAGTAGTATCCACAGGAGCTGTGGCCAGCCGGTCATAAATGAAAATATCGTCATCATAATTGGTATCCCCATCCACAAGGTATTCATCACTTGAAACAAAAGAAACATACCTGCCGTTTCCACTGATTGCAGGCGACCAACCTCCCCGGTCAACTTCACTGCCCGAAGCGGTTACACTAACTCTGATAATCTCACCTGTCTGCCTGTCATAGACAAAAATATCAGTACTATAATTTTCATCGCCTGTGATTAGGTTAGCAGCCCCTGATTCGAAGGCCACATAGCGCCCGTCGGAACTAATGGAAGAGTTATAACTGCCGTAAGTAGCCTGATCACCCGCTGCAGAAACACTGACGCGTTCTGTGGCACTGGTTGTACGGTCCCGCACAAAAATATCGTAATATCCGTTAGTATCGCCACTTACCAAATCGCTTGCCCTTGATTCAAAAGCAACAAATCGGCCATCTGCGCTGATGGACGGGTAATAACTGTGCCCGTTACCCGCCGACCCGTTCACTGATACGCTGATCAACTCCGTGGTATGGGTAACCCTGTTATGCACATAAATATCCCTGTTATAGTTAGAATCACTGCTTACCAGTCGTGAATTAGAGTGAAAAGCTACAAAGTTTCCGTCAGAGCTGATTGAGGGGTATTCACTATAGCTGCTGCTTTGGGTACCGTCACTGGCTTTGCTTACAATTTCGTTTATACCGGTCAGGCGGTCGTAAACAAAAATATCTTCATTCCCGTTAGAATCTCCGGCCACCAGATTTCCAGCATAAGAAGCAAAAGCAATATACCTCCCGTCTGCGCTGATAGAAGGAGTATAGCTGCCACTGTCACCTTCTTCACCGGTAGGTGAAACATTAATCCGGCTGGTTATGCCTGTTTCCAGGTCGTGCAGGAAAATATCCTCAGTCCAGTTATTATCACCGGTCACGAGATTGTCCGCTCTGGATTCAAAGGCCACGTACCGCCCATCTGTGCTTATAGCAGGATTTGTACTGTTACCATTACCTTCAATACCGTCTGTGGAAATACTGACACGCTTAGTTTCACCGGTCACCCGGTCGAAGACAAATATGTCAGAATTCTCGTTGTTATCATTGGACACCAAATTCTCTGCATAAGAAGAGAATACTATGTACCGCCCGTCAGGGCTGACAGCAGGGGTATCACTGTCAGAATCGGCCTGCATACCGTCACTGGAAACACTTACCCGTTGAATGGTTTGATCCGGTTGGTAAGAAGATAAGGTAGTTTTTGTTACTGAGGGTCCGGCAGTACTCCAGTTGCCAACAGCATCACCTGCCTCAACTTTGAAGGTATATTGTGTTTCCGGTGTTAAGCCAGTTACCAGATAAGAAACATCTTCCCCTGAAACTGTCTCCAGCAGGTTATCCCCCTGGTATACCTTATATTCCGTTACTGCCACATTGTCCTGGGCTTCCTGCCACTGAAGCAGGATACTGGTGCGCCCCGGTGAAGCTGACAGTTCCGTCCAACCGTTCCAGGTCGGAGGTTCAGTGTCTCCCATTAGTGTCAGGTCGGGTACTGTGGTAGTTACTTCACTGTAAACAATTACATCACTGTCTAGGGCAGGAACATAATCCGGCATAGAAGCCCTGACGAGGTATGCACCATCCCCTGACGGGACTACGCCTGTAAAACTGTAAGAGCCATTTTCATCAGTAGTGGTCTGCATTATAGTAGTTAACTGTTCTCCAACATCTGAAATATACTCAAGCCAGAGTAATTCAACTGCAGCGCCGGGAAAAGGGCTGCCATCCCCATCGGTTACCACGCCAAGGATTGTTCCCGGTTGATGGCGTACCATTTCGAGGTCAACGGTGACCTCTCCCCAGGGAACTGGAGTCACTGTGGTTGACGCGCTGTCATAACCGAACAACCCAAGAACCGGGTTGCTCTCCCCGGAAGCAGTTATGTTCAGGTCTCCATGGGCATAAATACTGAGTTCCCCATTATTGCTTGATGCATATTTATTCATCGCGGGTGAGACAGAGGAGTAATCAATCTGGGCTGACGTAACCAGTTGGCCGGTAGCATAATCCTTTGCCCTGGCAGTTATTTTACCCAGCGGTTTAACTGCTATGGTCAGGTCTGTGGTTTGGCCGGGCTGAATAGGTATGCCGATAGGATCGTAAGGTCCCTCGTAACGCAGTTCGCCGGTCTGGTAAGGGCCGCCATATGACCTGGTACCTGCGGGAAAAGCCATTCCATTATTAGTATCTGATGAAACAAGAGTAATTGTGCCGCTGGCATCAGTAAAATGCTCAGGGGTAATTCCATCAAACGGGGCATTCCACGGCCAGTTTGCTCCCCCCTGATCAGGCAGCACATAAGAAAACCAGAATGGGACACCTGCAGGAGCGGGGTTCCCCGCTTCGTCTGTAATGTGTACGTTAACTGTTCCATGGGTCGTAAAGACTATGTCCATATTAAGAGTCGCACCCGGAGCCATGGGGACCTCTTGTTGAAAAAGTCCTTCGCTGGAAGAAACATAGAGGGGTCTTGCCTTGACAATCAATTTCCAGCCCTCTAGTTCATAATCGTTGTAATAATAATCAATCCATATAGGTGGAAAATACCATCCACCGCTGCCATCGGCATATGCTCTGTGAACATCGCTTTGGTTACCTGCAGAGTTTTCAAAATAGTACCAAATTTCAGCGGGTAACGTGTCACCCTGGTCGTCCTTAACCGTACCCTGGATAACCATATCGTTTTCGTTGACCGCCCAAGCAGGTTGGACCGGCATTAGTGAAAATGCCAGAAATATGGTCAACAGCATGGCAACTGCTTTCGCCCAATCCTGGTAACCCGATTTGTTCCTTGAAAGCATAAAACAATTCATCTCATACCCTCCCATCGATATTGCCAATACAATACAATTTTAAAAAAGATATGCAAGGTTTTTGTATAATAACAGATACATCACAGGAAATTCAGGAAAAAAACAATATTTATTTCTAAAAATAAAAGTATTTATCAGCCCTTTTTACTGAGCTGCTTTCCTGTTTCGTCTTTTATCAACCTGCAATCCGTAAGAATTGGTTTGCTCTGGTTTTCATTAATGAACCCTGTTTTGACCATCAATTCCAGTAGATACTCCGTTTCCAACGCCAGCTTATAAGCCTGCATACAGTTTTCTTTTAAGCTTTTAGAGAAATTATTCGATATCCGCAGGTATACGCCTATTCCTGTTCCGCATTCAAGCAAACGAGCCATCAGCGGAAACAGCTTTTTTTCTTCATCCAGATAATTGGCAAGCTCAATAATCCTGATTCCAAAATCAAAAGCTTTTATCGAGAGCTCATTCATATTGAATTGTCCTCCTTGATGAAAATATATCTAATTTTAAGAATTGCACTATTAAAGCACAATCCTCACGATGTGATGTTATATAAACTTATTTTTTAGACGATGTGATATAATGGATAATAATGGGGGAGGAATAAAAAATGGAGCTCTTGAAAATAGACAAGCAAATGCCTGTATCATTACCAGAAATTTGCGCCCCGCGTCCGGAACTGCTGCAAACCTTCGACAAGGCAGCAAAAAATCAGTACATATATGTTCATGCTCCGGCCGGTTATGGCAAAACTATTTCAACGCTTTTATGGCTTAAAAAGTCGGGCCGCAAAGTCATCTGGATTTCCCTCGACCCATATGACAATACTCCAGTGCTGTTTTACAGGCTTTTTTGCCTGAGCATACTTTCCGTAATGCCAAATGACGCAGGGATTTTGCAGGAATTCAAGTCTCCTGCTTTTAATGCTGCTCCCGTCGAATGTACTATTGATTTGTTAACTCAGTTGACCTATGAAGATTGTAAATACGTGCTTGTGCTTGATGATTTCCATCTGATCACGAATGAGGAAATAAAAAAGTCGCTCCCATTTGTCATGAAGCGACTCCCCCTGGCGATCACAGTACTCGTTTTAAGCAGAAACAACCTGCCGGATTCATTTGCGGCTTTATATGATCAGCAAAAAATTTCCTGCATTGAAAGCGCCGATCTTGCGTTTAAAAGCGACGAGATAAGAAAACACTTTGGAAACTATGGTCGGTTTATAACGAAGGTAGAGGCGGACAATCTCCAAGCTTATACAGAGGGCTGGGTTATCGCGTTAAATGCCATGGCTATGAGCGGCAATATAGACGTCTCCAATAAAAGCCAGTCCCTGTCTTTTAACAGCTATATTGAAAAAAACATTTGGGATAAGCTTGATGTGACATTCCGGGAATTTCTTATCAAAACTTCGGTGCCGGACAAATTTTCTTTAGAGCTCTGTGAATACCTGACTGAAGACGGCAAGTGCAAGGAAACCCTGGATATATTAATCGGAAGCAACATCAATATTTCTCTTGTGGGGTCGGAATATCGTTACCATAACCTGTTTCTGGAATTTTTGCGTGACAAATTGGACCAAAGTCATATGGATAAGCAGGCGCTCAATAAAAGAGTAGCGGATTATTACTTAAAAAGAGGCGATTTCCTCACGGCTAAAAACTATGCCATGAAAAGCAAAGATATCAATGCCATTGTTCAGACGGTCCGCAGCTTTTATAGTTTAAAAACTTTTTCACTTGATGAATATATAGAATTTCATAAACTTTATAGTTTACATGCCATACCGGAAGCAATCTGCGACAAAATGCCGCTTCTATACATTCCGCGCATATTTTTTTCTTACGCGAACGGAGATATCAATAAGGTTAATTATTATTTTGACAAGCTCTATCCCTTAATGCCGTTGGTTGCCGATACTCATCCGGAAGTACTGGAACACGTAAACAGCATGGTTATGCTTGATTTCAGGTTAAAGTTATCTGAGCTTCCCTCCCGCATTGAGAAGCTTCCGGCCATAACGCATGAGCATAAAAATTTACAATCTCCGACATTCACTTTTCAACTTCCGTTTTTACACCGGTGTGCCCGCGATTTTTATGAACTAATAGACTCGCGGCTCAATAGAACTATTAAGGAATTTTCTTCAAATATCATAAAACAAAACGTTGATCTTATGTTTACAGGAGCAGAGTCGGGATTGCTGCTGGAACAGAATAAATTACATGAAGCGCTTGACATCGCCGTTTCGTTAAAAAGCACCATAGCCGAAAACATGAGCCCGGAGTTTGTATATGCGATTTATGTATTGACAGCCGAAATTTATCTATTATTGAATCAAAGAGAAAAACACGAAACTGCCATCAAAGAAGTGAAAGAATATATTACCTTGCATTCATGTGAATATCTTTTAAAGAATTTGTCAGCATATGAAGCAAGAACCTTAATAATGAACGGCGATAAAACTGCCGCCGAAAAATGGCTTAAAAACTACTTTGTTAATGATAGCTCTTTCAGCGAGTTCTATAAAATCTATAGAAATTTTGCTACTGCAAGAGCATATATTTTACTTGCGCAAACGGACAAAGCGTCCAGCGCGTTAAATAAGCTGAGATCGCTGGCAGAGAGTTATGACAGGCTGCTCGATACTGCCGAGGCTGATGTTCTCCTTGCTATTGTCGAATGGGTCTCAGGTAAAAAGAAAGAAGCCCAAAACAGGCTGCAAAATGTGCTTTTATCAATGCATCAATACGGCTTTATCCGTGTTGTCGCCAATGAAGGAAAGGCAGTTTTGCCGATATTGTCCTCCATTATTAAAAAGATTGAAAGAGATAATAATAATCATGGCTTATATAAATTTACAAAAGAAGTTTACTTTGCGGCATATGACCAATCAAAGCATTTTAAAGGCATAACATACAATAACGAAGTAATGGCAATTAAGCTTTCTCCACAGCAAAAACGCGTGTTGGAGTTCCTGGCAAAGGGTTATAAAAACTCCGAGATAGTTGAACAAACAGGGCTAAGCCTTAACACAATCAGAACTCATACAAAGATTGCTTATCAAAAGTTAGAGGTGAATAATTCTTTGGATGCGATTGTTCGTGCGAAGCAGTTAGGGATAATCAAATAAAAACTGTAAATCGATGCCTGGAATGAACAAGTTATCGATAGTCTCCATGAACCCTGAAAAAATCCGCTGCAGTTAAGCTTAAAAAGCGCAGCAAAAAACCCTGCAATCATTAAATTGCAGGGTTTGTGCTTACTGGTGGAGACAAGGAGGATCGAACTCCTGACCTCTTGAATGCCATTCAAGCGCTCTCGCGACATATGCAACTTACGCACCCTCAAAGGTCTGTTTAGTTAATGTTTACATAGTAAGGTTGAATTGCTCAACATCGGTGTAAAATTCAATGGTAATATCATAGTCCTTCTTGACCAATGTATATCTACACTCTTGTTCTTCCATGACCTTGTCCTCCATT
>Ga0209347_1004565_pt1 | contig 14255 bp, 10 predicted proteins | sample AutmiccommuBRH23_FD_187382 | JGI IMG/M metagenome (GOLD analysis project Ga0209347, IMG submission 187382) | Deep subsurface microbial communities from Mt. Terri, Switzerland - Autotrophic microbial communities BRH/23 (SPAdes) (version 2) | ecosystem: Environmental > Aquatic > Deep subsurface >... | reverse complement strand
TCCCGGCGAGCGGCTGGCCGGTCTCGGCCCAGGCCAGCGTCGCGGCGTCCAGCACCATCCCCTCCAGCGCCTCGCGCGCCCAGGGCTCATCGAGCGCGCTCAGCCGGCGATGCACCAGCACCTGTACCGCCGGAACGCCCGACCACATCGCGCCCTCCAGGCAGCGCCAGTGCCCGGCGGGCGCCTCGGCCTCGCCGCGGCAGATGGCGCAAAGCAGCGCCGCCTCGTCCGAGGGCGGAACCTCCACCACGGCCAGGTCTCCCGCCGCCCCGCAAATCTCGCAAATCCCGCCAGCGCGGGCCGTCAAATCGTCGATCTGTGCCATGTTCTACCTTCCGCGCACCCCCGCGCCGCGCGACCCTAGGCGCCCGCCGCCCAAAAGAACATGGGGCGCGTTGGCCGCGCCGCCGCCCCGGCTCTCAATGCGCGGCCTGCCTGCGCCGGGCAGGCTCGGCAGCGTCGCCTGTATCCGCGTCGCGGGGCAGAGCGGGGCGCGGGACCGCTGGGGGCATGGCATGAAGGGTCGCCTGGCCCGGGCGACCAGCATCCCGATCATCCTCTTGCCGTATCCGGCCGATATCTTGTGACCCTGCCGGGGCCGCGAAGGCCTGCTGCCAGAACGCCGCCGAGGTCAGCGCCGGATAGGCCGCAAGGTAGCGCCGACGCAGCGCCGCATGGCCATAAAGGAAGGCTCCCAGCGTCATGCCGATCTGCCAGAGCAGCGCCAGGAACCGCGCATCGGACCGGCGCACGGTATAGGCCTTGTCCTGCCCCGGCTGGTGATAGCTGATCTGGCGGCAGCCACGCACCGCCCCCAGATCCGCCCGCGCCCCGCCGGGCAGGGCCGACTTGCCCGCCCAGAGGCGCGGCAGCGGCAGAAGGTGCCCATTCAGCGTCAGCCGCAGCAGCGCCTGCGCCCTGCGCCCCCGCAACCTCGACCCGCGCCATGCCAGATCGGCACCCCCGCGCGGCCCCCAGACTTCGGCCTTGGTGATGGCTGCAAGCGTCTGCCGCCGCTCCGCCATATCGGCATTGGCGGCAAAGAACTCCGGCCCCTGCATCACGTCGCGCCAGGCCAGCAGCTCTGCCGCCGCCGTCTCATAGTGAAACCGCGACAGGCTGCGCGCCAGAAACCGCAGCGGGATCTTGGCGGTGGCCCAGGCCCCCTGCCCCAGCCGCTCCACCGTCAGGTGGTGGACGATATGGCTGCGCAGGTCCAGGTAATGGGTGGTGACCGACTCCTTCTCGGTGAAGTCATCCTGAAAGGACACGACGCCGTTCAGCGTCACCGTCCGGAAGCCGTTCGCCAGCGAGAAGCTGACATCGTCGCCGCGCACGAAGAACGGGAAGGGCCGGGCGCGCACCGCAGCGATGGGGAAGGCGAAGAACCAGAAGCCGCCGTAGAAGTTGGGATCCGCCGGGGCGGCGGTCTGGAACTCCATCTCCAGCACCTGATCGCGGCGGCGCAGGTCGCGCCCGCCCTGCTGCGGGCGGCAATGCTGGTCGAACGTCGCCCCCGCCTCCCAGATCGCCCATTTGTGGGTGTTGGAGATCATCGCCCCCGCCACCGCCGTGGCCGGATCCTGCGCCCGCGACAGGAAGGCAAGCGTGCGGTGGATGCTTTCCATGTGGAAGGCCGCATCATCATCCATGAACAGGCAATGATCGAAGCCCCAGGCCTCGGCCTCGGCCATGCCGCGGGCAAAGCCGCCGGCGCCGCCGAGGTTGCGGTTCGCCACAAGGTCCACATGCGCCAGATCGCCCAGCTGTGCGGTGCCGCCATTGTCGACGACGAAGGCGTGCATCTGCGCCCCAAGCTGCGACCCGGCGATGAAGGCATCCAGCCGGGCGGCGGTGCGCGCCACCTCTGCCTCGCGCCGGAAGGTGGTGATGCAGATGCCAAGCCGCGGCTGGCGCAGGGGCGGGTCATTGGTCAGGAAGCGCGCGGCCCGCAGCACGGTTTCCTCTACCGCCCGCATCTCGAAGAAGATCACCCCCGCGCCGGCGTTGAGCGCGAAATGCGACAGGTCGAGGGAGAGCCTGCCCTGTGCCGGCAGATCGTGCAGCGCGCAGGCCAGTAGCTCCCATGAACGGCCGGGGATGGCGTGATAGACGCGCAGCTCGAACCGGCCCTGCGCCTCGATCACCAGCGAAAGGGTCGAAAACGGCGCCGCGCCGTGCCATTTTCCAAGCGAGAACAGGTTGAAATAGGTGTCGAAGCAGGCCGCCCCGCCCGCCCCCAGCCAGACCGTGCCATCGCCGAGGTTGGCACCCGCAACCCCCTGCAGATGCACGTAAAGGTCCAGTTCCGTGCAGATCCCCTGCTCGGGCAGGATCATGTGCTGCAGGGTCAGCGGGCGGGGCTGGGGCAGCGCATCGGGCATGTCAGGCAATCTCCAGGTCGCGGACAAAGGGAAGGAAGGTGTCGGAAAGGGCGGTCTCGGGGGCGATCGAGCTGCCGAGGGGGCGCACAGGGCTGCGCCCCGCCTCGCGCAGGCGGGCCAGCAGCGGCGCGCGCACCGCGCGGGCGGCCTCCACTTCGGGCACCCGGCACGGGACGGCGGCGCGGGCCAGTTGCGGGAAGAACGGCGTGCCGGAAAGCGCGTCGAGAAAGGCCTCGGAGGGCGCGAAGGCGTCCAGCAGGGCCGCGCGATTGGCGGCGCCGAACATCTCGATCTCTTCGCGCGGCGGCGCGCCAAGCTCATCGGACACCGCGATCAGGAAATCGCAGAACCGCTCGATCTGCGGCTGCGCGAAATGGGGGGCGGCGCAGCGGGCATATTCCAGCAGCGCCGGATGGATCGACTGGTTGACCCGGCGTTCGGGGGCCAGCCCCGGCGGGAAGGCCAGCCCCGATTGCGCGATGAAATCGGCGACCGATCCGCCCGCCGCCACCACATCGGCATAGTTGCGCAGCGACAGCCGCGCCGACGGAAAAGCCGTCAGCCAAGGCTCCAGCAGCAGCGCATAATCAAGGTGGATGGTGCCGCGATACTCCTCCAGCCCCTCGGCGCGCAGCGGATCGACCCGGTCGCCAAAGCGGATGCGCTGCGCGTGCCAGGCCGAGAGGTACTGGTCCGGCCGGCGCAGCGTGCAATGCAGCGACACCTCCGCCCCCTCGAACAGCCGGCCGAGCTGGCCGATCAGCCCCGGCGCCCAGGCCCCGAAATTGGCGAAGACCTCGGAGCAGAGGATCACGGCACGCGGCTGGTGCACGCGGATCTGGTTGCGGATCGACACCTCCATCTGGCGCACCGAGGGCAGGTCGGGGTGCCAGGGCGGGACCGGGTAGTGCACCGCCTCGAACAGCATGCGGAAGGCGAGGGCGTTATGCGCCTCGCGCGCGTTCCAGGGCTGGGGCCCCGGGTCGGGGCCGAGCATCGCCTGGCGCACCATGCGGGCATGGCCATCGCTTTCGACCATGGGATAGAGGATACCGGCGCGCAGCAGCGCGGCCGCGTTGCGCCACAGGAAGTCCTGCAGCGAGGTGGAGCCGACCTTGTGATGGCCGATGAACAGCAGCAGTTTCACGCGGCGTCCTCCTGTGCCTTGGCGCGCGGGGCCCCCAGGGCCGGGCCGGCCTCCGCCAGCGCCAGCACCTCCTCATGCGGCCGGCCAAGCTGCCCGCGCAGCCCGTCCAGCACCGCCAGCCGCAGCAGCCGCAGATAGACCCGGCGTTCGGCGCCGCGGTAATGCCGCGCCCGCAGGACCCATCGCGCCAGGTGCAGCAGCGCCAGCGGCGCGAACAGCCAGCGCCCGGCCGCGGCGCGGAACACCAGCAGCAGGTTGCGGTGGTGGTAATAGGCCTTCCACAGCGGCCGATAGATCCAGGCGCTGCCCTGCAAGGTTGTGCAGTCATGCTCGAACCGGATCCGGGGGTCGAAGCCGATCCGCAGCCCAAGGGTCCGCATGTGCAGCGAGTGCAGCACGTCGTCGCCATAGATGAACAGCCGTGCATCGGGCAGGCCAGCCAGTTGCCGGGCCCGGCGTGACAGGAACAGGCCGACGAAGGAGGCGATGTCGATCTCGGTCGGGGTGCCTGCCAGATAGTCGGCCTCGGTCAGGTGGAAAGCGGGGCGACCGCGGAGCAGTGCGGCGGCAAAGCGCCCAAGGCTGGCGAAGGGATTGCGCGCCGGCCGGTTCATCTCGGCAATCCGGCCCGCGGGGTCGCGCACGGCGGCCGCGACCGCATCCCACCCGGGGGGCGGCGCCGCGCGGAACCTTGCGATGGCGCCCGGCGCGGGGCGGGCGTCATCGTCCATCACCACGATCCAGTCGGGATCTGCCAGCGCCTCCAGCCTCGCCAGCCCGAGGGCAAAGCCGCCGGCGCCGCCGAGGTTGCGCGGTGGCGACAGCACGATCAGCCGCGGATCGGACTGCCCGGCGAGCCAGGCCGCGGTGCCATCCCCCGCGCAGGCCCCGTTGTCGACGATGCAGATCAAGGCCAGCGGCTCTGCGAGCAGCCGCGCGAGGGTGGCGCGCAGCTGTGCCAGCCGGTTGCGGGTGACGACGACCGCGGCAACCGTGGGGGCTGAAGCGGGGGTCAGGTCAGGTGCCATCGCATCCTCACAGCGGGGCATGGACAAAGGCGGGCACCGGCTTGCGCGCCGTCCTGCTGGCCAGGAATGCCGCGGCCGTATCCATCGCCTCGCGGATCGTCACGTCCATGTCGAGATAGCGGTAGGTGCCGAGGCGGCCGACGAAAGTCACCCGCTCTGCCTGCCGGGCGCGGGCGGCATAGTCGCCAAGCAGCGCCTTTTCCGCCACCAGCCGCACCGGGTAATAGGGAACGTCGCCGGGCTCCGCCGCGCGGCTGTATTCGCGGTAGCAGATGGTCGCATCATGCCGCTCCCAGGGGGCGAAATACTTGTGCTCGGTGATCCGGGTCCAAGGCACAGAGACATCGCCGTAGTTCATCACCGCGCAGCCCTGCCAGTCGCCCCGCTCGCAGAACCGCTCGAAATCCAGCGTGCGATAGCCGAGGCGGCCGGCATCATAGCCGAACCAGCCATCCAGCGGCCCGGCATAGAAGACATGGTCGTAATCCTGCGCCATCCCGGGTTCGAAGGGCGTGTCGAGCAGCACGCAGATCCCCGGATGGTCGAGGATGCGGGCGATCATCGCAGTGTAGCCATCCTCGGGCATGCCCTGGAAGCGATGGAAGAAATAGTTGTCGTCATAGGTAAACCGCACCGGCAGCCGCTTGAGGATCGAGGCGGGCAGTTCCGAGGGCGCGCAGCCCCATTGCTTCATGGTGTAGCCCTTCAGGAATGCCTCGTAGAGGTCGCGCCCGACAAAGCGCAGCGCCTGCTCCTCGAAGCTTTCCGGGCTCTCGATGCTGGTATCGGCCTGATCCTCGATGAAGGCCGCCGCCTCCTCGGGGCGCAGGGTGCGGCCGAAGAACTGGTTGATCGTGTGCAGGTTGATCGGCAGCGAATAGACCGAGCCGCGCGTGGTGGTCTTGACCTGATTCTTGTAGGGCAGGAACCGGGCGAACCGGTTCACATAGTCCCAGACGCCGGCATCGTCGGTGTGGAAGATATGCGGGCCATAGACATGCAGCAGGACCCCGGTTTCCGCATCCCGCTCGGTATGGCAATTGCCGCCGACATGGCTGCGCTGGTCGATCACGGTGACGCGGTGCCCGGCCTCGGCCAGCGTGCGCCCGATCACCGCGCCCGAGAGCCCGGCCCCCACCAGCAGAAGTCTCTCAGATCTCATCCCGGTCCCTTTCTGGCCGACCCGCCGGCGAGTCCCCCGGCGCCGTCTATGGGCCCAATCCTTCCCATGGCAGGGTTAATTGCGGCTTACCCGTTCTGGCCTTTTCGGGGCCGGGGCCGCGTGCGGAGGGGCGGGCATCGCCGCAACCTTTCAGGGCCGCGTCCCGCGGAGGCGCAGGTCGGGTGGCGCGGTCCTGTCCTCATAACCCTCGACCCAGCGGCTGATGGCCTGCAATGCCCGTGGCAGCGCCTCCTCTTCCACCGCCTCGCGCAGGTCGCGCAGCAGGGCCGCCACCTCCACCTCGGACGGAAAGGCCTCCTGCGCGGCAAAGATCTTGGGATGGCCGGCGGGGCGGGCATCGCCACCGATCAGCAGCTCCTCATGGCGCTTCTCGCCGGGGCGCAGGCCGATCTCGAGGATCTCGATCTCGCCCTGCGGGTTGGCAGCGTCCCGAGTCGTGCCGCCCATCGCCTCGATCACCTGCCGCGCCAGATCGCCGATCCGCACTGGCGCGCCCATGTCGAGCAAGAACACCTCGCCGCCCGTGGCCAGCGAGCCCGCGCGCAGCACCAGCGCTGCCGCCTCCTCCACCGTCATGAAGAAGCGGGTCACGTCATGCCCGGTCACGGTGACCGGACCGCCGCGGGCCACCTGCTCCTGGAACAGCGGGATCACCGAACCGGAGCTGCCAAGCACATTGCCAAAACGCACCATCGAGAACACCGTGCGCCCCCCGCTTCGCGCCGCCAGGTCCTGGATCACGATCTCGGCCAGCCGCTTCGAGGCGCCCATGATATTGGTCGGGCGCACCGCCTTGTCCGACGAGATCATCACGAAGCGCGCGACCCCTGCGGCGCGGGCGGCGCGGGCCAGAACCTCGGTCCCCAGCACGTTGTTGGCCAGCCCGGCCAGCGGGTTGGCCTCGACCAGCGGCACATGCTTGTAGGCGGCGGCGTGCAACACGATGTCGACGCGCTGCGCCGCGAACAGGCGGCGCAGCAGGCCGGCCTGTCCCACCGAGCCAAGCACCGCCACCAGCGCGACGCCCGCCTCCTCGGCCAGCGGCCGCAGCTCGCGCTCGATGGCGTAGAGCGCGTATTCGGCATGGTCCAGCAGCACCAGCCGCGCGGGCCGCAGCGACAGGATCTGCCGGCACAGCTCTGCCCCGATGGTGCCGCCGGCGCCGGTGACCAGCACCGTGCGGCCCCCATAGACCGGCGCCAGCCCCTCCAGCGCATCGGCCACCGCGGCGCGCCCCAGAAAGGCGCCGGGCAGCACCGGTTGCAGCCGGTCCGGCGCGGCCTCGGTCCCGATCATCTGCGCGAAGGAGGGCACCGACTGCACCTCGACCCCCAGCGGTTGCAGGGCGCGGGCGATCCCCGCCTGCCGCGCCCGCGGCAGCGCCGGCATCGCCAGCACCACGCGGCTGATGCGCTGGCGGGCCACGATCTCGGCCAGCCGCGCGGGGCGATGCACGGGCAGGCCCGCCACCGTCAGCCCCTGCAGGGCGGGATTGTCATCAACAAAGGCCACAGGCCGTATCGCAGCGTGGCGCTTCAGCGCCGAGACCAGCTGGATCCCGGTCATCCCCGCGCCATAGATCAGCACCCGCGTCACCGGCGCCTCGGAGCGATAGAGCGCCTCCAGCGCCCGCAGCATCCCCAGCCGCAGCCCGGCGGCCAGCAGCACGAACAGCAGCGCGAACATTGCCCAGAGGCCGGGCGGCAGTCTCAGCCCCGCGGCAAGTGCCAGCGCCCCGCCACACCCTGCCAGCGCCGCGCCGTGCAGCACCGTGCGCGCGAGGCCGGTCGCGTCGTAGGATTTCAGCCGGGCGCGCGGGATGCCAAGCGCCAGCGCCATCCCCGCGGCCAGCAGCGACAGCGCCGGTGCGAAGAGCCAGCGCCCCTGCAGCGCGGCCGGTCCCTGCAGGCTGCTGTCCTGCGCGACCAGCGCCAGCCACAGCGCCAGCGGCGCCAGCGCCCCGTCCAGGAAGACCAGCACCGCCATCTTCTCCGCCCGGCCAAGCGACCGGGCCAGATGCAGCAGCGGGGGAAGGACCGAGGCGAAGACCATGGGGGAGCCTTGCACGAAGCGGGTTAATGGCGGGTTGTGATGATCCGGGGGAAGCGGGGCTGGCAGCGCGGTAAAACCCGTGTCTGGTGGCTGCAGCCTGGCTGCAGGAACGGGCGGATCCGGGGGTGCAGGCGGGCACTGCCTTGCCCGCCCAGTCTGCGGTGCAGCACGGGGCAACCGGGCTGCCGCTTGTCCCCGGCACCGCACGGGCAAGAGCGTCGCCGCGGCCGCCGCCACGGGGCATCACCCAGTCGGGGCGCGGGGGGCGGCGGGCACCGCTCTGCCGCCGGGGCGCGCCTGGGGCGGGCCCCGCGGCCGATCCCGCAATCGCCCGGCGGCGGCCGCCAGCGTGCGCGCCAGAATCGCCAGATCGGCGCAGGGGCTGCGATGCGCCTGGTGGATCAGGTCGAGCCGGGCCTTGCGCGGGATGCAGCGGCGGACATAGGCGGCCTCGGTCTCGGCCGGTGTGCGGCAGGCGGCCAGGATCCGCTCCTCATGCCGGTGAAACACCAGCGTGGCGAGGCCGGTCACCCCGGGGCGGTCGCGCAGCACGCGGGCATAGAGACCCGGAAACTGCTCCACATAGCGGCGCAGCGGCGGGCGGGGGCCGACGAAGCCCATGTCGCCGCGCAGGATGTTCCACAGCTGCGGCAGCTCGTCGAGCCGGCTGCGGCGCAGCACCGCGCCCAGCCGGGTGATCCGCACGGCCTTGTCGCCGCCCGACACGCCGCCATCGGCCGGATCGGGTTCCATCGTGCGGAACTTGACCAGCCGGAAGGCGCGGCCGGGTGCGCTCATCCTCTCGGACAGATGCAGCACCGGCCGCCCGTGAAGCGCCAGCGCCAGCACTGCCAGCCCCAGGATCAGCGGCGCCAGCAGCAGCGCCAGCAGCGCCGCAAGGCAGAGGTCGAAGGCACGGCGGCCGGCCGTCATGTCAGGCCCCCTGCGGCCCGCCATTCGGCGGTCAGCGCGGCGGGCGTGGCGGCGGGCAGCGGCACCAGTGCCTGCAGCGCCCCGGTATCGAGCGCTGCCAGCGGCAGCGTCTGCGGCCCCGCGCCGCGCCAGCCAAACCCGCGCCCCGCCGCCGCGCAAAGCGCCGCCATCGCCACCGGGCCGGGCTGCGCCAGGTTCAGCACCGGCGGCAGCCCCGCGCCCGACATGGCCCGCGCCGCCAGCGCGCGCAGAACCCGGCCAAGCGTCACCGGCCCGATCACCGAACGCAGCGGGCTGCCGCCCCCCGGGCAAAGGTCGAGCGTGAGCGGCTGCCCGCCCGCAATCGCCGCCGAGAGCGCATCGGCGCCGACCACATTGCCCATCCGCAGCACGCAGACCTGGGGCCCCCCGCTGCCAGGCCTGACCTGCAGTGCAACGCCCGTGGCAGCGCCCGGCAGCCATCCCGGGGCCAATGAAGCCGCGGCCGCAGTCCCGGTCCACTCTGCGCCCCTGCCCGGCGCGGCCAGCAGCGCTGCCTCCATCTCCAGCTTGGCACGTCCATACTCGGACTGCGCGCGCAGCGGTGCATCCTCCCGCCAGGGGGCGCCGTCGGTGCCATAGACGGCAATGCTCGAGGCGATGAGGACATGGCCGATCCCGGCAGCGGCGGCAGCCTCGATCGCCGCCAGTGCCAGCCGGGTGTTGGCGGAGAGGTCGGCCCCCGGGACCGCTCCGGCGAGGCAGATCATCACCTCCGCCCCGCGCAGCGCCTCTGGCACCGGTTCCGCCAGCAGATCCCAGGCCTGCACCCCCCGGCTGCCGCGGCGCGAAAACCACAGCGCGCCGGGCATCGTGCCGGACCCGCGCAGCAGGCTGCCGACGCGCCCCCCGGCGCCGAGCACCGCCAGCCGCAGCGGCAGGCGGGGGTGGGCCGCCGTCATGCGCTCCGCTCCATCGCCACGCTCTCGCGCATGTTGCGCTCATGGTGGCGGATCGCCTGCTCGACATCGTCGTAATAGCTCAGCTGGCCGTTCTCCAGCACCGCGCCCGCATCGCAGATCCGCCGGATCATCCCCATGAAATGCGACACCACGATCGCCGAGGATTGCCCCAGCCTCTCCATCAGCAGCGCCTCGCTGCGCGCCTTGAAGGTGGCGTCGCCGACCGAGGTGACCTCATCCACCAGATAGGTATCGAAGTGGATGCCCATCGAGGCGCCGAAGGCCAGGCGCGAGCGCATCCCGGAGGAATAGGTGCGGAACGGCAGGCGGAAATGGTCGCCAAGCCCGGCGAAATCCTCGACGAAATCGCACAGCTCGGCGGTATCGACGCCGTAGATGCGGGCAATGAAGCGCACATTCTGCGCGCCGGTCAGGTCGGGGTGGAAGGATCCCGCAAAGCCCACCGGCCAGGAAATGGTGCCATCGGTCAGCACCTCGCCGGCGTCCGGGTCCATGGTGCCGGCGATCATCCGCAGCAGGCTCGACTTGCCGGCGCCGTTGCGCCCCAGCAGTGCCACCGACCGCCCGGTGGGAAACTCCGCCGTCAGCCGGTCGGCCACCAGCTTGCGGGCGCCGTTCAGCCGGTAGGTCTTGGACAGGTCCTGCAGCCGGATCATCGCTACCTCCGGTCCCGGATAGACCAGGCGATCAGCACCAGCACCGACCAGCCCAGCAAAAGGAACAGCCCCGCCAGCGCCGCGATCCTGAGCCGCTGCGGATATTCCGCGGTCTGCGCCAGGGTCGGGCGCACATGTGCGGCCAGATAGCGGTTCTGGCGCTGCGCCTCGGCGCGGGCCATGTCATGCGCGGCAAGCGCCGAGAGGTAGCTTTGCTCGGCAAACTCCCGCTCCACCGTCAGCCGCTCGAACTCGCCGACCAGGTTGGCATAGGCCGCGCCGTCGCCGCCGAACTTGCCGCGTTCCGCCGCGATCCGCGCCTCGATCACCGCGATCTTGTCGCGGCGCAGGCGCACGCGGGGGTCGTCCGCTCCGGTCGCCTGCAGCAGCATGTCGAGCTCTATCAGCGCCTCGGCGAGTTGGGTGTTCAGCGTGTCGATCACCCCCATCTGGCTTTGCAGGTCGGCCTCGGGATCGACGATCTGATGCAGACTGCGAAAGCCGGTCAGCGCCCCCCGCGCCGCCTGCAGCCGCGCCATCGCCCGGTCCAGCTCTGCCTGCGCATGGCGGGTGGCATCGGCGCGGGCGGCGGCGGAGAGGTCGTTGATCATCGCCGTGCTTTCCTCGAGGATCGCGGTGGCGAGCGCCTGCGCGCCCTGCGGCGTGAAGGCCAGCGCCGTCAGTTCGAGGATGCCGTCGCCCTGGTCGTAGGAGATGCGCACCATCCGCTGCCAGTGATCGCGCAGATCCTCGACCCGGGCGTCGGCGGGGAGCGTGAAGAAAGGGTCGATCCCCGGCCGCCCATACATCGCCCGCAGATCCAGCCGCGCGTCGATGCGCGCGACCATGTCCTGGCTGCGGATGAACTCATAAAGGATGTCGGTATCCGAGGAGCTGCCGGTGGACAGCCCGGCAAAGCCGCCCAGCATCTCCATCGGCGAGGCCTGATCCTCGCGCCGGACCGAGAAGGAGGTGACGGAGGCATATTGATCCTCGGCCACCGCCCACAGATACCAGACCAGCGCCGCGAAGGGCAGCAGCACCAAGAGGGCAAAGGCCGCCATCGCGCCGCGATGGCGCGGGCGCAGCCGGGCAGAGCCGGGGGTGGCGGCTGGCTGCGGCGCTTGCGGCGTCGGGGCAGCGGGGCGGGGCGCGGGCAGCATGGGCTGTGCGGTCTGCAGCGCAGTCTGGGTCGGCTTCTGCGCTACCAGCGCGGTGCCGCGATGGCCCACCGCTGGCCCGCCACGCGGCGGGGCCGGCCGCTGCGGCTGCACCGCTTCGGGCCGGCCATGCTCGCCCCCCCCATGCTCGGGCCTGTGCGGCGCGGGGGGCTTGGTCCCGCCAATCTGCACCACGTTCTGCACCACGCTCTGACCAGCGGCGTGCGGAGCGCCCGGTTCGGCGCCCGAGCCCGCCAGCGCGGGCCTGTTCAGCGTGCCTTCTGTCACATCGCCCCCCGGCGCCCGGCGCCCGTTTGCGTTTCGGAAACCAATCTCGCGCCAGATGGCAGCGCGGGGCCGGCAAGGCCCGGCATACAGCGGGGATGGTCAACCGATGCTTAAGGCGGCCCGGAAAATCCGGCGGGGCAAGACGGTGCGGGCCGTGGCGGCGCTGATCCTGCGCGAGATGGAAACCACCTTCGGGCGCTCTCCCGGCGGCTATCTGTGGGCGGTGGCAGAACCCGTGGCGGCGATCGCGCTGCTGTCGGTGGCCTTTTCGATTGCGCTTCGCGCCCCCGCGCTCGGTTCCAGCTTCGCGCTGTTCTACGCGACCGGCTACCTGCCCTTCACCATGGTGCTGGACACCGCGAACAAGGTGGCGAACGCGATCCGCTTCTCGCGCCCCTTGCTGACCTATCCGGCGGTGACCTTCCTCGATGCGCTGCTGGCGCGGTTCGTGCTGAACCTGCTGACCCATGCGCTGGTCTTCTGCCTCGTCATCGCCGGAATCGTGGTGCTGCTTGGCGCCACCATCACCCCCGATCTGCCGCGGATCCTGTCGGCGATGGCCATGGCCTCGGTGCTGGGGTTGGGGGTGGGCACGCTGAACTGCTTGCTGTTCAACACCTGGCCGCTGTGGGAGCGGATCTGGCAGATCGTCACCCGGCCGCTGTTCATCGTGTCGGGCGTGTTCTTCCTGCCAGAGGAGGTCCCGCTGCCCTATTCGACCTGGCTGGCGCTGAACCCGGTGGTGCATGTGGTGGGCGAGATGCGCCGCGGCCTTTATGCGGGGTATGAGGCACAGGGGGTGTCGCAGGCCTATGTCTACGGGCTCGGGCTTGGCTGCCTCGCCCTTGGGCTGGTGCTGCTGGGGCGCCACCACCGCGCGATCCTGGGTGAGGGCTGATGCTCAGGCAAAGACGAAGTCATCGACGCCAAGGCTGCCCTCCGCCACGCCTTCCAGCGTGATGGTGCCGCTGCCGTAGTCGATCAGCGCATTGCCCGCGCCGTAGGTGATGGTCAGGCTGTCATAGCTCTGCCCGGTGCCCTCCAGCCGGATCAGGTCCAGCCCGTCCTCGAACTCGCCGATGGTGTCATGGCCGTCGCCGGGGCGGAACGCGAAGGTATCGGACCCGGCGCCGCCCACCAGCAAGTCATCGCCGGTGCCGCCGGCGATCCAGTCCTCGCCCGCCCCGCCATAGAGCGCATCATTGCCCGCCCCGCCCTCCAGCACGTCATTCCCGTCCTCGCCGTAGAAGAGGTCATCGCCCCCGCCGCCCCGAAGGACATCGTCCCCCATCCAGCCCCAGACGCTGTCCCCCGGCCCCGGCGCGATTTGCGCGCTGTCGTCGAAGAGGTCGTTGCCCTCGCCCAGCATCACCGTATCGCTGCCGGCGCCGCCCCAGACCTGATCGTTGCCCACCCCGGCGCGGATCGTGTCGTTGCCCGCCCCGCCATAGATCAGGTCATTGCCCTCGCCGCCCTCGATAAGGTCATTGCCATCCTCGCCCTGCAGCAGGTCATCGCCGCCGCGGCCATAGATCGTGTCATTCCCCGCGCCGCCAAAGACGGTGTCGCCGCCCTTCTCGCCGGTCTGGTCATTGTCGTAGAAAATATCGTCGCCATTGCCGAGATAGACGGTGTCGCGCCCGTCGCCGCCCCAGACCTGATCGTTGCCATCGCCGCCGCGGATCAGGTCATAGCCGTTGCCGCCATATAGCCTGTCATTGCCGCCGCCGCCCTCCAGCACATCCTCGCCATCCTCGCCGTAGAAAAGGTCATCGCCGGCACCGCCCTTGATCGTGTCATTCCCCATCCAGCCCCAGACGGAATCCCCCTTCCCCGGCGCGGTCTGCGCGCTGTCGTCGAAGAGGTCATTTCCCTCGCCCAGCATCACCGTATCGCTGCCGGCCCCGCCCCAGACCTGATCGTTGCCCACCCCGGCGCGGACCGTGTCATTGCCGGCCCCGCCATAGAGCCGGTCATGGCCCTCGCCGCCCTCGATGAGGTCGTTGCCATCCTCGCCATGCAGCACGTCATCGCCGCCGCGGCCATAAAGGATGTCATTGCCCGGCCCGGCATAGACGGTGTCACCGGCCTTCTCGCCGGTCTGGTCATTGTCGTAGAAGATGTCGTCGCCATTGCCCATGTAGATGGTGTCGCGGCCATTGCCGCCCCAGATCTGGTCGTTGCCATCGCCGCCGCGGATCAGGTCATAGCCGTTGCCGCCATAGAGCCTGTCATTGCCGCCGCCGCCTTCGAGGATGTCCTCGCCATCCTCGCCGTAGAAGACGTCATCCCCGGCGCCGCCCTTGATCGTGTCATTGCCGATCCAGCCCCAGACGCTGTCGCCCGGCCCCGCCGCCGTCTGCGCGCTGTCGTCGAAGATGTCGTTGCCCTCGCCCAGCATCACCGTGTCGCTGCCCGCCCCGCCCCAGACCTGGTCGTTGCCGATCCCGGCGCGGACCGTG
>Ga0209347_1004564_pt1 | contig 14261 bp, 13 predicted proteins | sample AutmiccommuBRH23_FD_187382 | JGI IMG/M metagenome (GOLD analysis project Ga0209347, IMG submission 187382) | Deep subsurface microbial communities from Mt. Terri, Switzerland - Autotrophic microbial communities BRH/23 (SPAdes) (version 2) | ecosystem: Environmental > Aquatic > Deep subsurface >... | reverse complement strand
CCACTTCATGCACGCTGACGTCTACTGTGATCTCCTCATTGAATCGGGCGGGCGACACATAATCGATTTCAACCCGCCGCACCACGAATACGACGCCGAACGCATTCCGAAGTTCATCCTGTTCGAATCCGAGTGCACGCAGCCATTCCGAGCGCGCCCGCTCCATGAACTTGAGATAGTTGGCGTAATACACCACGCCACCCGCGTCGGTGTCTTCCCAATACACCCGCACCGGCCAGTGAAAGGGCGCGTTCAAAACAGATCGGCGCTGGGCTCGCCCGAGGGCGCTGCCAGACCCAGATGGCGATAGGCCAGTGGCGTGGCAATGCGGCCGCGCGGCGTTCGCTGCAGATAGCCCTGCTGGATCAGGTACGGTTCGAGCACATCCTCGATGGTGTCGCGTTCCTCCCCTATCGCAGCGGCAAGATTGTCCAGGCCGACCGGACCGCCCATGAATTTCTCGACGACAGCTGACAGCAGTTTCCGGTCCATCACATCAAGTCCCGCCCGATCGACGTCAAGCATCACCAGGGCGGCGTCCGCCACCGCACCCGTAGCCTGCCCCCCCGCTTTCACCTCGGCGTAATCGCGCACCCGCCGCAACAGGCGATTGGCGATGCGCGGCGTGCCGCGCGAACGCCGGGCGATTTCCAGCGCCCCCGCCGCCTCCAGATTCATCTGCAGCAGGCCGGCCGACCGATGGACGATATAGCCCAGCTCTTCCGCGGAATAGAACTCGAGCCGCGCCACGATGCCGAAACGGTCGCGCAACGGGTTGGTGAGCATGCCGGCGCGCGTCGTCGCGCCAATCAGGGTGAAGGGCGGCAGATCGAGCTTGACCGACCGCGCAGCCGGACCTTCGCCGATCATGATGTCAATCTGGAAATCTTCCAGCGCGGGGTACAGCACTTCTTCCACCACCGGACTCAGGCGATGAATTTCATCGATGAACAGGACATCGTTCGGCTCGAGATTGGTCAACAGCGCAGCCAGGTCGCCAGCGCGCTCGAGCACCGGCCCCGAGGTCTGCCGCAGGTTAACCCCCATCTCGCGCGCGATGATGTGCGCCAGCGTGGTTTTCCCCAGCCCTGGCGGGCCGAACAGCAACACATGGTCGAGTGCTTCCTTGCGATTGCGTGCAGCGTGGATGAAAATCTCGAGCTGCTCCCGCGCTTTGGCCTGGCCGACATATTCGGCCAGCGTGCGCGGCCGCAAGGCGCGTTCGACCTGCTCTTCCTGCGGCGTGATGGCTGCAGGTGCGATAAGACGATCGGTTTCGATCATGACGCCGGTTCGGAAGCTGAAAACATGCGGCGATTCTACCCTGCGTCTTTTGCAGGTGCAGCCTCGTCCAGGACAAGCTGGCCGCGACCCCGCGCCTTAGCCTGATACAACGCATAATCGGCGCGCGCCAGCGCCTTGCCGATACTGTCCCCCGTCATGCTGTGCAACCAGGTGTGGCCGGCGCTCATCGTTGCATCGACTGTCAGGCCGCTCGCACGCAGTTCGCGCCGAAACCGGTCGGCCAGCCGCGCGTACCAGGCCATCACGCCGGCTTCATCGAGCCCTGCCAGCAATACTGTAAACTCGTCGCCCGCCAGACGGGCGGTCATGTCAGCGCTGCGCGAAAGCGCTTTGAGCGTCGTTGATACGGCCACCAGGGCCCGATCGCCCGCCGCATGGCCGAACTGGTCGTTAATTGCCTTGAAATGATCCACATCGAGCAAGACCAGCGCTATCGTGTGGCCGCGATCGGCCAGGCCCAGCATATGCGGAAACTGGCTCTCGAATGCGCGTCGATTGGGCAAGCCGGTCAGCGCATCGGTCAGGCTCAGCGTAGCCAGTTGCCCGCGCTGATCGTGCAGTTGCTGGGCGAGCCGGTTGATCGCCGTGACCGCAGGCACAAATTCCGAATAATTGGTCTTGACTGCGGGCGCGGGTTCATCGCGTGCCAGACAGCGCAGCGCCTCAAGCACCGACTCGACGTCCTGCATGATGGGCCGCCGCATCCTGATCATGACAAAAATCAGCAGGATCAACACGCCTGCGAGGGTGAGAAACCCCGCCAGAATCTGGAGCCAGGTTTCATAGCTCAGCGGACTGGAAGGCGATTGAACAACAAGTTGCCAGCCCATAGCGGGTAGCGGTCGCGCGATTTCGTGCTCCACCACGGAAAGGGCGCCGTGGCTCACAATGACTGCCCCTGCGGCATCGCGCAATAGAATGGCATGACCGGGCTGGGTGGATTCGTCAATCACGCGCTGCAGGGACTCGAGCGCGATGCTTAAAAAAAGCTTGGCCAGAACCGTACCGTGTTCATTCTTCACAACCGAGGTCAGGTTGATATATCCCCTGTCCGACCCAGCACGGTGAACCATGATTTTTTTCGCTGCATCCATGCCATATTTGCGAAAATTCGTGCGGTAGCCATCGTGCATGCCGGGCATCCGGGTGTGGCTAATAATGTCTCCCCGGGGCGTCATCAGGGCGACCGCTGCGATATTGGGCAATAGATGCTGGCGCGCGCGGGTCCATTCCTGCTGGCGCTCGACGGATCCGTGCAGCAGCAGCGGGGGCAATGCCTGATCCTGGGCCAGGTTGTCGACCAACTGCTGATAATAATCCCACCGGCGCATGATGCTTGAATAGGCCTGCGTGGCTTCCACCTTAAGCATCCGCTCTTCGGCCACATCCCTCACATGCAGACTGAATATCAGGCTTAGCGTCATCCCCGCTGCAAACAGCGCCGCCACGCCCCACAGCACCCCGTAAAAACGTCGCCGCAGCGAGACTTGCCGATCAGTTGGCGGGTTTGAGGGCGTGTTCCGGGCCACAGGCACGATTCAGGCGCGAGACAGGCTTCTGAGTGCCTGCCGAATCGCCTCGTCAACCGATAAGCCTGGTGCCAGCGCGCGCAGGGTATCGGTTGTCTCCCGTTCGCTATAGCCCAGTGCCAGCAGCGCTTGCCGCACGTCATCGGAGACGCCGGAGAGTACCGCAACCGAGGTTGCACCCGAAAATACCGGCTTGCCTTTCAATTCCAGCAACAAGCGCTCGGCGGTTTTTTTTCCGATGCCCGGCACTTTGACGATGCGACCAATTTCCTGCGCAGCGATCGCCATCGCCAGGTCGTTGACCGACAGTCCGGACAAGACTGACAAGGCTGTTTTGGCGCCTATGCCCGAGACCTTGAGCAGTTCGCGAAACGCAGCGCGTTCGGTCTCGCTGCCGAAGCCATACAGCAAGTGCGCGTCTTCCCTGATCGCGTGATGCGTGAGCAGGCTCACCTGCTCACCCAGCGCAGGCAGGTTATAGAACGTACTCATCGGCACGTCGATTTCGTAGCCGATGCCCCCCACATCCACCAGCACCTGCGGTGGCTGCTTGGCGGCAAGTACGCCGATAATCCTGCCGATCATTGATAGCCCTTCATTGTTGTCATCCGTCGTTTTGGCGCGCTATACCAGCCGGCCACCCTTTACCCGGTAACCGGCCGTGGAATGCTGGCCCAGGCGGCTGCTATGCGCATGGGTAATGGCACAGGCGAGCGCGTCGGCCGCGTCGGCTGTCGGCGCAACCGGCAATCCCAACAGTCGTTTGACCATTTCCTGGACTTGCTCCTTGGCCGCCTTGCCGCGTCCAACCACCGCCTGCTTGATCTGCAATGCAGTGTATTCGGCAACCACCAACTCTTGCGACACCGCCGCGCAAATCGCTGCGCCGCGCGCCTGACCGAGCAGCAGAGTCGATTGCGGGTTGACATTGACGAAGACAATTTCCACCGAGCAGGTATCGGGCCGATAGGTGGCGATCACTTCGTTCATCCCGGCGAACAGCACCCCCAGCCGCTGCGGCAGGCTGCCCTCGCCGCTCTTGATCACGCCGCTGGCGATATAGGCCAGCTTCTGCCCGGTCTGTTCGACGACGCCAAAGCCCGTGAAGCGCAATCCAGGATCGATCCCGAGAATTCTCAAGAGAACGCTTACTCCGGCAACACCGCATTGGTGTAGACATCCTGCACGTCATCGAGCACGTCGAGGGCATCGAGAATCTTCTGCATCTGCACCGCATCGTCACCGGAAAGCTCCGTCTCGGCCTCGGCACGCATGGTGATCTCGGCGACGGCCGGTTTGAATCCGGCTTTTTCCAGCGCCTCCTTCACCGCCTCAAAGAGGCTCGGATCCGGCGAGGTCAATACTTCAATCGACCCGTCCTCGTTGGGAATGATGTCGTCGGCACCCGCTTCGAGCGCCACCTCCATCACGGTCTCCTCGTCGGCGCCCGGCTCCAGGATGATCTGACCGCAGTGCTTGAACTGGAAGGCCACGCAGCCGTCGGTGCCCATGTTGCCGCCATATTTATTGAAGGCATGGCGCACGTCGGCAACCGTCCGCACCTTGTTGTCGGTGAGGCAGTCGACCATGACCGCAACGCCGCCGATGCCATAGCCTTCGTAGCGCACGTCCTCGTAGTTCACCCCCTCGAGCTGACCAGTACCGCGCTTGACCGCATTTTCAATATTGTCCTTCGGCATCGACTCGGCCTTGGCCTTCTCGATCGCCAGCCGCAGACGCGGGTTCATGCCGATATCGCCGCCGCCCATTTTGGCGGCCACGGTGATTTCCTTGATAAGCTTGGTGAATATCTTGCCGCGCTTGGCATCCTGACGCCCTTTACGGTGCTGGATGTTGGCCCATTTCGAATGTCCTGCCATGTCGATTCCAACGCAAAAATAATCGGAGATTTTAGCACCGTGGCTCACGCTCTCAGCTTTGGCATCGACCTTGGCGGCACCAAAATCGAACTGATCGCGCTGAACACGGCGGGGCAGGAATGTTTGCGCCGCCGCGTGCCCACCCCGCAAAACGACTATGAAGCCACGGTGGCTGCCATCGTTGTGCTGGTGCACGACGCTGAAACCGAGCTAGGACAAAGCGGCAGCGTCGGCATCGGCACCCCTGGCGCGATCTCGCCCGCCAGCGGCCGCATGAAGAACGCCAACTCCATCTGCCTCAACGGCCAGCCGCTCAAGGAGGACCTTGAAGGTGCGCTGGATCGACCGATTCGCCTGACCAACGATGCCAACTGCCTGGCGCTGTCCGAAGCCACCGACGGCGCCGCCGCGGGGGCAGCGGTCGTCTTCGGCGTCATTCTGGGCACCGGCGTGGGCGGCGGCATCGTCGTCAACGGCCAGGTGCTCGACGGCGCCAACGCCATCGCGGGAGAATGGGGCCATTCGCCCCTGCCCTATTTTCAGTTCGCCCACGCCCAGGCCGACCGCGCTTCCACCGGCCTGCATCCGGCCACCGGCGAAGCGCTGATCCACCCCTGGCCGAGCCCGCGCGAACTCGATGCTGCCTCAGCCTGTTACTGCGGCAAAAAAGGCTGCATCGAAACCTGGCTCTCGGGCCGTGCACTGGCGGCCGATCACGTGCGCTACGGCGGCGAGGCCCTGCCCGCGCACGAAATCGCCCAGCTGGCGCAAGCGGGTTACGGCCCTTGCAACGCCACACTGATGCGCTACGAGGAAAGGCTGGCGCGTGCGCTGGCGGGCGTGATCAACCTGCTCGATCCCGATGTAATCGTGCTCGGCGGCGGTGTCTCCAATATCAGCCGCCTCTATGAGACCGTGCCCAGACTGTGGCCGCGCTATGTGTTTTCCGACCGCATCGACACCCGGCTGGTGGCGCCTGAACACGGCGACTCCAGCGGCGTGCGCGGTGCGGCGCGTTTGTGGTGCGCGTCTTGATTACGTAAAACCAAACTCAGTGCAATTTGATCCGCGCCCGGGTCGGCGTGCTGATGAAATGGGCATAGGTCGTCATCGCGGTTTTGAGCCAGCCATGCAACGCAACCTCATGCATTTTGTGCAAGGACCAGTACACCAGCCGCGCCAACACCCCTTCGATCATGATACTGCCGCCACTCAGGCCGCCCATCAGGTTGCCCACGGTGGAAAAGCGGCCCAGCGCGACCAGCGAACCGTAATCGCGGTATTCATACGCCAGCAGCGGCTTGCCGCGAAAGCGACGGCAGATCGCCTTGGCCATCAACGACGCCTGCTGGTGCGCGGCTTGTGCGCGCGGCGGCACATTGCGGCCGTCGGGCATCGGGCAGGCGGCGCAGTCGCCCAGCGCAAAGATGTTGTCGTCGCGTGTGGTTTGCAGCGTGGGCCGCACGATCAACTGGTTATTGCGATTGGTTTCCAGTCCATCGATTTCCTTGAGGAAATCCGGCGCCTTGATACCGGCCGACCACACCATCATGCTGGCGGGAATGAGCCTGCCGTCCGCAGTGAGCATGCCCTCCGCGCGTACTTCAACGACGCGCTCATCGGTATAGACTTCCACCCCCAGTTCAGCCAGCCGATCAGCGGCCGCCGCCGACAGCCGGGGCGGCAGACCGGGCAGAATACGGTCGGAGGCTTCGACGATGAGCAGTTTGAGAGTTTTGTCGGGGTCGATTTTTTCGAGGCCGTAAGCTGACAGTTCCCGCGTGGTGTCGTGCAATTCCGCTGCGAGTTCCACTCCGGTCGCACCCGCACCCACGATGCCGACAGTGAGTTGCGCACTGGTCACCTCTGCGGTCTGGGTATGCGCGCGCAGACAGGCATTGATGTGGCGACGATGGAATTCACGCGCCTGTTCGGGGGTGTCGAGCATGATGCAATGCTCTTTTACGCCCGGCACGCCGAAGTCATTGCCCACCGAACCGACTGCGATGATCAGCGTGTCGTAACGAAAACTGCGGCGCGGAATGATTTCCACGCCGTCTTCGTCCAGCGTCGGCGCAACGCTGACTTCCTGCTTTTCACGATCAAGGCCATCCATCCGCCCGAGACGAAACCGGAAATGATGCCAATGCCCCTGCGCCAGATATTCCAGCCGCTCGGCATACGAATCCAGGCTGCCTGCGGCAACCTCGTAGAGCAGGGGCTTCCAGAGATGCGAGGGCGAAGCGTCGATCAGCGTGATGTGCGCGCGGTTTTTCTTCTTGCCGAGCTTGTTTCCGAGCCGGGTCGCCAGTTCCAGCCCGCCTGCGCCGCCGCCGACGATGACGATTTCATGCGCCCGCTGTTCCATAGTCACGACCCACCCTGTATGTATTGAAAGCGCGATGATACCCGTAACATTAGCGGGCACTTCTATACTTGGCCTACCCCCTTGGCATGGCCGAACTCGCTAGAATTCCGGTATCTCCCAAACAGGGACCCGGTCCGGCTTACCGTCCGATTCACCCAAGACCGACCGCCCCACTCCCAGGAAACGCCATGACCGAACCGATGCTCATCGCCAAGAACGCCACCACCGATCTCCTGCTGCTGCCGCAAATGGCTAACCGCCACGGCCTCATTACCGGCGCCACCGGCACCGGCAAGACCGTCACCCTGCAAACGCTGGCCGAACATTTTTCCAGCATCGGCGTACCGTGCTTCATGTCGGACGTGAAAGGGGACCTGTCGGGCATTTCGCAGGCAGGCGGCGGCAACGCCAAGGTAACGGAGCGAATCGAAACGCTGAAGCTCGAAGGATTTGCCTACCAGGGCTACCCGGTCACCTTGTGGGACCCCTTCGGCAAGCGCGGCCACCCGGTGCGCGCCACCGTGTCCGACATGGGCCCGCTGCTGCTGGGTCGGATGCTGAACCTCAACGAAACCCAAAGCGGCGTGCTGAATCTGGTGTTCAAGGTAGCGGACGACAACGGCATGCTACTGCTGGACCTTAAAGACCTGCGCGCGATGCTCGCCTACGTCGGCGAAAACGCCAAGCAGTTCACCACCGATTACGGCAACGTCTCGCCCGCCTCCATCGGCGCCATCCAGCGCGGCCTGCTGTCGCTGGAATCGCAAGGCGGCGAGCAGATTTTCGGCGAACCCATGCTCAACATCGCCGACCTGATCCAGACCGACAATGGCCGCGGCGTCATCAACATCCTGTCAGCCGATACGCTGATGCAGTCGCCAAAAATGTACGCCACGCTGCTGCTGTGGCTGCTGGCCGAGCTATACGAAAACCTGCCCGAAGCCGGCGATCTCGACAAACCCAAACTGGTGTTCTTCTTCGACGAAGCCCATTTGCTGTTTTCCGATGCCCCCGACGCACTGGTGGAAAAAATTGAACAAGTGGTGCGGCTGATTCGGTCCAAGGGCGTCGGTGTGTTTTTCGTCACTCAGAACCCGGCCGACGTGCCCGACAAGATCCTGTCGCAACTCGGCAACCGCGTGCAGCACGCCCTGCGCGCCTTCTCGGTGCGCGACCAGAAGGCAGTCAAGGCCGCCGCCGAAACCATGCGCGACAACCCCGATCTGGACGAAGCCAGTGCGATTACCGAACTCGGCGTGGGCGAAGCGCTGGTGTCCTTCCTCGATGCCAAAGGTCGTCCCGGCGTCACCGAGCGCTGCTTCATCGTGCCGCCGCAAGGCCAGATCGGCCCCATCACCGCCGCGCAACGTCAGCAGTTGATGCAGACCTCGCTGGTGGCGGGTGCCTACGACCAAGCGGTTGATCGCGAATCCGCCTACGAAAAGCTGAAACAACGGGCGATGCAGGCAGCCGAAGCCGCCGCAGCGCAGTCCCCCACTGGGAAATCCGCTGGCGCAGCACAGCCGGCAGAAAACGGGGGTGGACTCGGGGGTCTATTGGGTGGATTGTTGGGAGGCAATGGCCGCCGCCAAGGCGTTGGGGAGTCGATGGCCAAGTCCGCTGCGCGTGCGATTGGCAGTCAGGTGGGACGGTCGATTATTCGGGGGGTGTTGGGGAGTTTGTTTGGGGGGAAGAAAAAGTAGACGGTTTGTCGGTTCGGCGTAATGCAACCTGAGATTTCGCGGTTTGAGGTTCGTTGGCCGGGGGTAGCCCGGCAGCTAGTCACTTTTCTTGTCTCGCCAAGAAAAGTAACCAAAAGAAGGCGACCCCAACAGCCCCGAATTCCCGAGAATTGACCCTGCCGGACGGGCGGCGAAGAACTCGCCCCGCTTTTGCTGTTTTAAATTGATTTTTTGTGAGCGGTGCTCAAACATCTTCGCCGCTGATCCGCCCGGCAGACTCAGGATGCGGCGGGGCTCAAGGGGAGGAAGATCAAAACCAGTTTGGCGCCAAGCGGTCGTTGGACCAGATCGAATGCTTCACAATGAAATTCCCCAGGTATGCAAACGGTCCAGTCATCGCCACCCAGGTTTTGATTTCTCCCCTTACAGACCCGCCGAAGATCAAGTGCATCGGGTGGGTCAGCGGCAAAGGTGTTTGAGCCCCGCTCACAAAACTAAATTAATCTAGCAAAAGCGGGGCGAGTTCTTTGCCGCCCACCCGATGCGCTTGATCTTCGGGAATTCGGGACTGTTGGGGTCGCCTTTCTTTGGTTACTTTCTTTGGCGAGACAAAGAAAGTAACTAGCCGCCGGGCTACCCCCGGCCAACGCACCTCAAGTCAGGCCGCAAACACCCTCGCCAACTCCACCCCCGGATCACCCGCCCGCATGAATGCCTCCCCCACCAGAAAACCATTCACCTGATGACTGCGCATCCGCGCCACATCCTCGGGCGTCACAATGCCCGACTCGGTGATCACGATGCGCTCAGCGCCGATTTTTGGCAGCAGTTCCAGCGTGGTGTCGAGGCTCACCTCGAAGGTACGCAGGTTGCGGTTGTTGATGCCCTGCAGCGGCGTAGTCAGTTGCAGCGCGGCATCGAGCTCTTCGGCATTGTGCGACTCAACCAGCACGGCCATTCCCAACTCATGCGCCAGCACTTCCAACTCCTTCATCAGCGGCAGTTTCAAAGCGGCAACGATCAGCAGAATGCAGTCTGCCCCCATCGCGCGCGCTTCATAGACCTGATACGGGTCGATGATGAAATCCTTGCGCAGCACCGGCAGGCTGCACGCGGCGCGCGCCTGCATCAGGAAATGGGTGCAGCCCTGGAAATAGTCGCGGTCGGTGAGCACCGACAGACACGTGGCACCGCCGGCTTCATAGCTGACGGCGATTTCGTCCGGCTTGAAGTTGGGCCGGATCACGCCCTTGGACGGGCTGGCCTTCTTGATTTCGGCAATCACTGCCGGCAAACCGGAAGCCAGTTTGGCGCGCAGGGCGCCGACAAAATCGCGCGCCGGTTCGGCGGCAGCAGCGCGCGCGCGCATCTCGCCCATCGGGATCGCTTCCAGCCCGTCGGTGATTTCGGCGTGCTTGGTAGTGAGGATTTTTTCGAGGATGTCACTCATGGCTGGCTGGCCGCGTTCGATTGGCTGAAATCGCGATAACGCTCCAGCGTGTTACGCGCCGTACCACCGGCAATCGCGGCTTGAGCTTGTGCCACGCCATCTCTCAGGCTGGCTGCACGCCCGGAAACGTAGATCGCCGCCCCTGCATTGATTGCAACAATGGCCGCCGCGCCGGCATGGCGGTTTTCCAGTGCAGCCAGCAGCATCTCAACCGCTTCATCCTTGCCATTGACCACCAGCTCACTTGCCGCCACTTGCGGTAAATCGAACAGGCCCGGTTCAAGTTCGTATTCGGAGACATGACCGTCTTTCAGCTCAGCCACAAAGGTGGGCGACGCGAGGCTGATTTCGTCGAGGCCTTCCTCGGCATACACAACCAGCACATGGCGGCTGCCCAGCGTGTGTAAAACTCTGGCCAGCGTGCCGGTGAGTTCACGATTGAACACACCCATCACCTGATTCGGGGCGCCGGCCGGATTGGTCAGCGGGCCCAGCATATTGAACAGGGTGCGCACACCGAGTTCGCGCCGCACCGGCGCGGCGTGCTTCATCGCGCTGTGGTGATTGGGCGCAAACATGAAGCCGACACCGAGGGTCTTCACCGCTTCGGCAACTTGTTCGGGTGCCAGATTGACGTTGACCCCCAGTGCCTCAAGCACGTCGGCGCTGCCTGAGGTGGACGACACCGAGCGCCCGCCGTGTTTGGCGACCCGCGCACCGCAGGCAGCAGCAACAAATGCGGCGGCAGTGGAAATATTGAAGGTATGCGCGCCGTCGCCGCCGGTGCCGCAGGTGTCGACCAGATGCTCCACGCCGGACAATGGCACCTTGGTCGACAACGCGCGCATGACCTCGGCGGCGGCGGCGACTTCGGTCACGGTCTCGCCTTTCATGCGCAATGCAACCAGGAATCCGGCGATTTGCGCGGGCGTGTACTCGCCCCCCATCAGCGCGCGCATCGCCCCCAGCATGGCATCACGCGGCAGGTTCTGGCGGTCGAGCAGCAGGGTCAGGATGTCCTTGTACTGCATCACACCCGCTCCTTCAGAAAGTTGGCCAACATGGCGTGGCCGTGCTCGGTGAGAATGGACTCGGGGTGGAACTGCACGCCTTCGACGATCATCGTCTTGTGGCGCACGCCCATGATTTCGCCGTCATCGGTCCACGCGGTGATGTCGAGGCAATCCGGCAATGATTCACGCTCGATCACCAGCGAGTGGTAACGCGTGGCGCGGAACGGATTCGGCAAGCCATTGAACACGCCGACGTCGGTGTGCTGGATCATCGAGGTCTTGCCGTGCATCAGTTCCTTGGCGCGAATGATCTTGCCGCCGAAGGCCTGGCCGATGCTCTGGTGGCCAAGGCAGACGCCCAGAATCGGAATCTGGCCGGCGAATGCCTTGATCAGCGGCACCGATACGCCGGCTTCATTCGGCGTACACGGGCCGGGCGAGACAACGATGTGATCGGGCTTCAGCGCGGCAATGCCGGCAATATCGATTTCGTCGTTGCGTATGACCTTGACGTCCTCGCCAAGCTCGCCGAAATACTGCACCAGGTTGTAGGTGAAGCTGTCGTAGTTATCGATCATTAGCAGCATGATTACTCCACCTCCCCGCCGAACCGCGCCTGCGCCAGTTCGGCAGCACGGATGACGGCGCGGGCCTTGTTCAGGGTTTCAATCCATTCGTTGTCAGGCACAGAATCGGCGACGATGCCGGCGCCGGCCTGGGCGTACAGCATGCCGTTCTTGACCACGGCGGTGCGGATGGCGATGGCCAGGTCCATGTCGCCGTTGAAACCCAGGTAGCCCACCGCGCCGGCATAGATACCACGCTTGCTCGGTTCGAGTTCGTCGATGATTTCCATCGCCCGCACCTTGGGCGCGCCCGACACCGTGCCAGCGGGGAAACTGGCGCGCAGCACATCGAGTGCGGACAGCCCCGGCTTCAGCTTGCCTTCGACATTGGAGACGATATGCATGACGTGCGAATAGCGCTCGATCTGCATGTGCTCGGTGACCTTGACGCTGCCGGTGACGGCGACGCGCCCGGTGTCGTTGCGCCCGAGGTCCAGCAGTTGCAAGTGCTCGGCGCATTCCTTGGGATCCGCCATCAGTTCTTCGCCCAGGCGCTGGTCATCCTCGCGCGTGAGACCGCGCGGGCGGGTGCCGGCGATGGGACGCAGGGTGACGGTATCGCTTTCGAGTCGCACCAGAATCTCGGGCGACGAGCCGACCACATGGAAGCCGCCGAGGTCGTAGAAAAACATGTAGGGCGACGGGTTGAGGCTGCGCAATGCGCGATACAGTGACAACGGCGAGGCGGTAAAAGGACGCGCCATGCGCTGCGAAATCACCACTTGCATGACATCGCCCGCGGCGATGTAATCCTTGGCTTTTTCTACCGCGGCCTTGAACGCGGCCTCGCCAAACTCGGAAGTCGGCTCGGCCACATCGGCCACCGGCTCAACCGGCAGCGACACCGGTGCGTGCAACTGTTCGGCCAGCGCCTGCAAGCGTAAATGCCCCTGTGCGTAGGCGTCCTGCTGCATCGGATCGGCATGCGTAATGAGATAAAGCTTGCCGGCCAGATTGTCGAACACCGCCAGTTCTTCGGTCAGCATCAGCAGGATGTCCGGCGTGTGCAGCACGTCGTCCTTGCGCTTGTCGGCCAACCGCTTTTCGATGTAGCGAATGGTGTCGTAACCGAAATAGCCAGCCAGCCCGCCGGTAAAGCGCGGCAACCCGGCGACCGGTGCGGCCTTGAAGCGCGCCTGGAATTCGGCGATGAAGGCCAGCGGATCGGGCAAGCTGTATTCCTCGACCACCTTGCCATCGGTTTCTACCGTCAGCAGATGCGCACGCACTCTCAAGACGGTGCGCGCCGGCAGGCCGATAAAGGAATAGCGTCCAAAGCGTTCGCCGCCCACCACCGATTCCAGCAGGTAGGTGTAGGGCGCGTTGGCGAGTTTGAGATACACCGACAGCGGCGTTTCCAGATCGCCGGGCAGTTCGTGCACCAGCGGGATCCGGTTGAAACCCTGTCGGGCGAGATCAAAAAAATCTTGTTCGGTCATGATGACTCCGTGAAAAGTGAAAGGTGAAAACGAAACGTGGGAAAACGCGTTTCAGTCACACCATCGCTTGGATTTCACGGGCATCTCCATGATCAGCTCGCCTTGCAGACGCGTTTGCTGGCTTCGATCAGGCTCGGCACCACCGCATCCAGATCGAGTTCGCTGACCGGGCGCCCGCGGTTGTAGCCGTAGGGCACGCAGAATACGGGGGAACCCGCCGCACGTGCGGCCTGGGTGTCGTTGAGCGAATCGCCAATCAACAGCAGTTCGGCAGGCTTCACCTTGAACACTTCGCAGGCATGCAGCAAAGGCAATGGATCGGGCTTGCGCCTGGGCAACGAATCGCCGGACAGGATCAGCTCGAAATAATCGAACAGGCCGGTGTCCTTCAGCAGCGGATGGGTGAATGCTTCGGCCTTGTTGGTGATGCATGCCACGTGTACGCCCATCGCCTTGAAGGCGTCGAGGCCTTCGACCACGCCGTCGAACGGACGCGAATGCAGCGATACGTGTTCGCCGTAATGCTTCTGATACAGGGCGATGGCTTGCTCGAACAGGGCGGCATCGGGCTGGGCATCCATTTCGCCGGTGAGCACGCGTTTGACCAGCCGCGACACGCCATTGCCGATGTAGGTGGAAATGGTCTGCAGCGACGGGCAGGGCTTGCCCAGGTCGGCCATCATCAGTTCGGCGGCATGGGCCAGATCAGGCGCGGTATGGATCAGGGTGCCATCGAGATCAATGACAACGGCTTTAATCGGGAGCGGGAAATTCATTGTTTTTCAGTGTTGTGTCGTTAAGCGGTTCAACATGCGACGCGAGGTCAACCCCCACGTCGCATAATGATCAAACTTTTTCCAGTTCGGCGCGCATCGCGGCAATCACGCTGTTGTAACGCTGCGGATCACTGTCCTTGGCGGCACCGAAAATAGCCGAGCCTGCGACAAACGTATCCACGCCGGCACGCGC
>Ga0209347_1004559_pt1 | contig 14273 bp, 14 predicted proteins | sample AutmiccommuBRH23_FD_187382 | JGI IMG/M metagenome (GOLD analysis project Ga0209347, IMG submission 187382) | Deep subsurface microbial communities from Mt. Terri, Switzerland - Autotrophic microbial communities BRH/23 (SPAdes) (version 2) | ecosystem: Environmental > Aquatic > Deep subsurface >... | reverse complement strand
AAAGCCGGAGAAAGCATTATGATCAGCCAGCAGCCAACGGTTGAACACTTTGATTCTGAAATGCTGGTTGCTTTCGAAAATGTGAAGGAAGCCATTTCGGGGGTAAGGAAAATCAGAACAGACAAAAATATTCCCCAGAAGGATACCCTCGAATTAAAGGTAATGCAGGGTGATAAGGGTTTTGAACAAGCCTTCAACAGCGTAGTGATAAAAATGGCAAACCTTTCCGCACTTGAACCTGTAGAGGGCGAGGTGCCTGGAGCTGCATCCTTCAGGGTGAAATCGACCAATTTTTATATTCCCATTGAAGGGTTTATCGACGTGGAAGAGGAGCTTAGAAAACTGGAAGAAGAACTGAAATATATAAAAGGATTCCTCATTTCAGTTATGAAAAAACTGGGCAATGAAAGGTTTGTAAGCAGCGCACCTGAGGCAGTGGTAGCAAAGGAAAAAGCCAAACAGGCTGATGCCGAAGCAAAAATAAAAGTACTGGAGGAGCAGATTGCCTCGATGAAATCAGTTTAAAGTTGGCACGACATATTGGAAAATACCCTTTATGTGTTGAATTTGAATTTATGCAATTTCCGTTCTTGTTTTTTCGGTACAAATTAGTTTTCAAATTCTTTCCACGTAAAAATCAATGGCAGGGCTTTTTGTGGTACAGAAATAAGCAAGTGCAGAACCAGTGCCTGAAAATAGACTTCATAATATAGCGAAACGATCGTATCGGTAATAAACCAGACAGAGAAACCAACAACAATGGCATTTCGTGCCCAGCGCTCCTTCCGCCTGAAGGGATAGTGTGCAATATAGGCCAGCAAAAGATAGGTTACAGTAATGGTTGCCCCCATGGGTCCCATAACAAAAGTATAAAGTAACCTTGTATTCTCAGGAAGTGATTCCTGTTGAAAAAAAATGGATGCCAGCATGCGGTGATAAGGTTCAAACAAAGGATTATTGCCATACAATGCCAGTGTAAGCCCAAATAAGGCAAACAGCAGGCTGGTGTAAAACAACCACTGCTGCCAGAAAAGAAAACGGCCTTCCCCTTTTACCTGTATTTTCATTTAAGTGGTGGTAAATATACCCTTCAGGTACATTGCCAATAATTCGGGGCCCACTTCGTCAGAGCGGCAGGCAATATACTGGTCGGGCCGCACCAGAATCCACCCGGTGGATTTTATACCTAACCCGATATACAGATCCTTGGTCTCATCGGAAAGCGGGATAAGCTGTACCTTCAGCACTGTCTTATACTTACCCGCCAGCTTCATGAGCTCTTTTGCATCGCCATGTCCCGGAAGTACCAGAATCAGAAAAACAGTTGGATCAATCAAATCATGTATCTGAACCACCTTTTTGTTATCCCGGAAGCTTATGTAAGGCATCCTTTCTCCTGGTTTCGGGCCCGGACGATGCTTATCACCAGGCAATTCAAGATTTAAAAGATTTGTTTTGTAACTGATACCTGTCCCAGATATTTTTTTAAATACAAATTCATTTACCTTTTGTTTCGACATCAGTTTGGCAAATATTTTCATGAAGGGGGGAAGCAGATATCTGCGGATCAATTTATAGAAAAACCCTGAGGATGCGGCAAGTTTGAAGAATGTGTCGGATGCATGAGCCACACTTTCTGCCACAGATTTCCTTTCATTTTCATAGGTATATAATATCTCAGGAACAGCTTTGTCTCCAGCAACCATTGCGAGTTTCCATGCAAGATTATGAGCATCCTGCAGGCCCGTATTCATACCCTGCGCCCCCACAGGTGTGAAAAGGTGGGCAGCATCACCTGCAAGAAAACAGCGGCCTGATGAATAAAACTGCGCCACCCTGCCGTGAGAACGAAACACAGAAAAGAATTGCGGATGGCGAAGAATTGTTTTTATGCCGGTATCATAACCGAAATACTGTTGTACATCCTTAAAACCGACCAATTTTTTCTTCCTGTGAAACCGGTTCAGTGCAGCATCTATCCTCCAGTTGCCATCGGGCAGAGGAAAGAATCCTGCGGTAGCCCTCTTTGAAAAAGAAAATCCTGCTTCATTCTCCCTGAGATCCAGGCTGGCATTGACTTCCATTATAGAAAGGACAAGCCTGTGGGTTTTACCTGTAAAAGGAATCCCCAGCAATGCCCTGACAGTGCTCTGTCCACCGTCGGCACCTATAAGCCATGAGGTTGTGATGGAGCCGCCAGTCCCATCGGGAGCATGGACAATGGCTTCAACATGCTCTTCAGTCTGAACCAGATCCACCAATTCAGTCTCCCATTCTACCCTTATTGATTTCTTTGAAAGATAATCGATCAGCAACTGTTCTGTCATCTTTTGTTCAAGCAGCAGCATGGATGTATAGGGTGATACCTTTTCTCCGATGCTTCCAACCGGAATGCTGACTTTCTTTGTTCCTTCGATAAAAACTGACAACGTCTGAACCCTTGTACCCTGCTGCAGAACCAGGTCGGATATTCCCAGCTGCCTGAAAACTTCAAGTGTCCGTGCATGAATGACCATTGCTCCTGAATATCCGAAGGGAGCTTTTTTCCTGTCGATTATCCTGCACCGGACGTTAAAAAGCGACAACTGGCAGGCCATCATCAAACCTACAGGACCTGCACCTACGATGAGAACTTCAGTTGTTTTATTTATATCATGCTTCATCATCTTTTAATTTTGTGTGTTCAATGTCACGAAATCTTTTTCCTCCGACAGCCAGAAACCGGAAAAATGGCCTTCGTACAATAAGGTATTTCTTAATTCCTGCATCCTGAAACAGAACCTGCAATTCTTTCTTTTTAAACCCCCGCAGAACTGAGACCGGTCCATCGTGCCGGGAAAGGGTGCTCCCGCCCAATATCCTTGTCATTGCAGCAGCCGCATAATAGGCCATTGGGTTTCTCTGCAAATCGTTTATTACAAATCCTGAATCTGATTGCTTGTTTAACTTATTCAACAACCATGGCAATTCCTTGTTGTTTAAATGATGGCAAAAGAGGGAACAAACAATGATGTCTTTGTGTGAATGCTCATTCAGATAGGTTTTGTAGTCAGCGGTCACCCCCGAGATTTCAGGATACCCTGCTGATTTTTCCTTCAGGTAACTGATGGCACCAGGCTGAACATCAACTCCGGTTAATTGAACATTGAATCTGTTTTTAAACGCCCAATCAGCTATATACCTGAGCAGGTCGCCGCTGCCGCATCCCAAATCCACGATGTGATATATTTTTCTTTTTTCTTTCAACAGCATCCTGATTCCCTCCAGGCTTACACGATGGCCCCCGCTTTTTCTATTGAGGAAATCAAGCTCACAGAGGTTCCGTACCAGCAGTTCTTCCGGCACTTCAGGTGAATCAAGCAGTTCACCCAGTAAAGAACGCTCTTTAAATTTACTGCTCATAAGTGTACAATATAGTATCAACACTTATACCCGGGCCAAATCCTATTGCCAGCATATGCTCTCCCTGGGCGGGCACCTGTTCCATGATCAGGTCGATGATAAATAATATAGTGGGCGACGACATGTTGCCATATTCCCTGAGTATCCTGTAGGATAGTGCCATATCTTCATCGGTAAGGCCCAGTTCTCTTTTTACATTGTCAAGTATTTTTCTGCCACCCGGATGAACAGCCCATTTATCAATCGCATCCGGAGAAATATTCAGTACCCGTTTGGTCTCAGCAACAAAATCCTTTATTTTTTCACCTATGAAAGCCGGAACAGATGCATTCAATACCATTTCAAAATTCAGTGGTTTAATGTTCCACCCCATAAGTTCCTTGCCTTCTCCCAACACACCTGAATTAAAACCTTTTATTGAAAACCCCTTCATTCCATGCAACAGGGCATACTCTTCCGATACCATCAAAACTGCCGCTGCCCCATCACCAAAAATGGTATTGGAAAGCAAATTATCATTGTCGTTCTTTGGCTGAAAGTGGATGGTGCATAGTTCAACACACACCACCAGTACCTTTGCCTTTTTATCCGACCGTGTAAACGAATCGGCGATCGTTTGTGCAGGAAATGCTGCATTGCAGCCTAAAAAGTTTACCGATGTATGAAAGATACCGTAAGGCAGTTGCAGCCGTTCCATGACTTCAGTTTCGATTCCAGGTGAATACATGCCGGTACATGTAACGGTAATCAGGTGGGTAATACCAAAGGATTGGATGGTTGTACCCAGTTTGCCAAAAAGTTTGTTTATTGCTTTAATGGCTAGCGTTGCCGCATTGTTCCTGTAGAGGTGCATTCTTTTTTCAATATCGGGAGTACCATTGCCGAAAAAGTTTCCATAAACAGGTTTTCCATTTCCAAAATCAGGAACAACAGAATGCCTGGTGCTGATTCCGCTGGAGTGAAAGAGAATCCGTAGTTTTCGTGAAGCGGTATCATCGTGGTATGCTGCACACATAAACTCAAGAATATGATCCTGATCTGCTGCATGTACCGGCACTGCTGTTCCTGTCGAGATAATCCTGCCCATGTTAAAAAATTAAAATATGGTTGTTGATGATCAATATCAGAAAGAAAAGGTTCATACAAACCGATGAAAGCAGGTTTGCCTTCATCGTGTTGTCGAAATTGGCATAACTGGAGCTTTTTCTTACTTTACCAAACCATTTTGAAAGGAAAACCACTACAGGCAGGATCATAACAAAAAACAACAGTGGCACTACCGGCTGCCCCCTGTTAATGAAGTAAAACAACAGCAGGAATGTGGCGGCAGCAAACAAGCTGGCAGAAAAAATAAAAGTACCATGGTAACCCAGAAGATAGCTAATGCTTTTTACCCCGTCCTTTATGTCAGCTTCATGCTGATATATCTGGGTAAGCGGGTACATGCTGCCGATAAAAAGGCTTGAAACAGCCATACAAATTAAATTCTGGGCAGAAAACAGATTTCCCTGAGAAGCAGAATTTACAGCAACCTTTGTCATTAAAAATACGAATGCTCCCTGAAAAATAAATACTGTAAGAAACCCTGCAACGGGATATTTTTTTAGTCTGACACCGCGATAACTGTACAACCTTGACATAGTAATAAAAACAAGAATCATTAAAGAAAATAATGGGGAAATGATCAAAGCAAGAAGAAGAGCTGCGATATCAAACAGCAGGGTAACCCTGAAAAGGTTCTCCGATACTTCGGGAGGGTATTTTAATCCGCCAATGCTTGATTCATCGCGGTCCTGATAGCTGTTATATCCATTGCTTGAAGGAAACACCAGAATGTGAAGGATTATAAAAGCAAGGCCTGCATGAAACCAGTTCGTATTGTGAGACTGGCTCAATGCAAACAGAAATACAGGAAGGAGAAAAAAAGAAAAAGGAAACCTCAGGTGCTTTACAGTATTTCTGTCGAATAAAATTATAGAAGGTGAATTATTCATTTTATCATTTTGAAAAACAAGACAATTGCATTAAATGTTTATGCTCCGGCCTGCCTGAATTCCCTTTTCACCCTATTCCCGGGAAAATTTGTTTTAATGAACCTTATTTCAATTTTCGGTAGCTCCAGCTATTTAAATAACCAAAAACAACATGTGCAGCCAGCAGATTGATATAATAGTCCCTCTTTTCCACCGCGGGAGGAGAGGGATGGATCAGAAAAGTGAGATGCCAGCCTGTTAACCCGATGATACCATTGATAAAGCCAAGTATCAGACCAAAAGGATTTCGCTGTGTTGATGGGTTCTTTTTCCAGAGCCACCTGTAAATTATCGTAAAAAATAACCCTACCCCATAATGAATCAGATATCCTGTAACATGATGCTCTTTTTTTTCTTTCTGACGAAAAAAAACAAGCTGATTCAATAGTGCAGGCTCAAGAAACTGCTTATTGCCTGCTTTTGATAACAGAAAACTAAACAATGTCATTCCTCCTGTAGCCACCACACTTGAGATAATAATTTTTTTCATTTGGAGATATTTCCAACTATAACCACCCGTAGAACAGGAATGTTTATGTATTCAACTGTACAACTATCATTTAAAACATGTTAAAATCAGCCTTAAACAATTCAATACTTCCAGTTTAAAAAATCTTTTACATATTTTTGATTCCCGATTAATACAGGATGAGGCTAATTGCAATCACAGGAATAATAATTTTATTTTTTGCCGGCTCAAAAAGCTATGCGCAAACGGATCCTTCCTTGATAGATCCCATCCTTATAAATTTAAAAGCCAGGATCATCAATTCTGCCGACAGCACCGCTGTTCCGTATGCCACCATCATTAACAACAGAAACCGCAGCGGCACCATCACCAACAACGACGGATTTTTCACAATGGACGTGCTGAATATCGATAGCCTGATCGTTACTTCTGTAGGTTACCAGCGAAAGGTTATATACATCCCGCACAATTACATGGGCTATGAAACCCTGACATTTACAATGAATCCTGTAAGTTATGCAGTGAGAGAAGTGGATGTTACGGGTGAAAAACCAAAGGTGGCAGGCGATTTAGGCACCGGTAAACCGGTAGATATACCGATGGAACTGCGTGGTGATGCCTTTAATGAGCGGCCACCTATTCTGGCTGCTCTGTTAAACCCTATTTCTTACTGGAACTACTACCTCAGCGGACGGGAACGCGAAAAACGGGATGTGCGCGAGGCGATGGCAATGCAAAAATACTGGGAAATGCATTCACAGAATTACAATAAGGAGATGGTTATGAAACTAACCGGCTTGAATGAAGCAGCAGCAGACACCTTTATGATGTGGTTCAATTCACAGAATGTATTGCCGTACACTTCAACTGAATACGAAGTGCGTGCTTCCATTAAATATTATTTTGAAAAATATAAAGAGGAAGAAAACCGCTGATCAGGCTTTAAGTTCCCTTACCTTCAGGTTCCGCCATTTAACCTTTATACCTCCCCCATCATGGATCTGCAGGGCTATAGCGCCCTTTCCCTGTGCTATTTTCTCATCTTCAATGTCAACCATCTGCTGGCCGTTGAGCCAGGTGGTAACCCGACCTCCGGCCACACGGATTTTCATCTTGTTCCACTCGCCCATTTTCAGTATGTTTTCCTTTTCTTCAGGAATACGCACCAGCCACCCGCGGCCATATGATTCGTAGATACCGCCGGTATCACGATTGGGAGGAGCCACTTCAACCTGCCATCCACTCACTTTGGTACCTTCGAAGGTAGAACGAAAAAACACACCGCTATTGCCATCTGCTTCCTGCAGGAATTCCAGTTCCAGCTCAAAATCATCGTAGTATTTTTTGGTTGACAGGTAACCATACTCCTTGTCTGGACCGCTTTCACAAACAAGCAGACCATCTTCAACGTACCATTTTTCAGTACCATGAATATTCCATCCCTTCAGGTTCTTTCCATTAAAAAGGGATTTCCATTTTTCTGCACCCGAGGCATATCCTGTGCCAAGTGCAGCAATCAATAACAAACAAAAAATTTTTTTCATGATCGCAGGTTCTTATTTTTAGTTAATTTTCACCTCCTAACTGCTTTTTCAGCAGATTGACATTATTTTGCAGGCGTTCAATTGTTTCATCTTTCTGAACCAGTTGTCCCTTTAAAACTTCGGTATCTGCCCGAAGTTTCTGTATCTGAAGCTGCAAATCGCCGCTATGTTTTAGAATCCGTTCCTTTTCTGCCGCCACAGATTCCAACTGGTCGTTCAGTGAACTTATCCTGATATTGCGGTCGCTAAGCTGGGATGACTGAAGGGCAATTTCCTGCTCAAGATTCTTAATCCGGCTCTCCAGCGCACTAATTGACTTATCTCTTGCCTCCAGGCTTTCTGCAAGCCTGTCTTTTTCGAAACTATACGTAAATGTACTGGATTGCAATGACTCTTTTTGATTCTTAAGCTGATCATTGAGATTGGCCATTTCCTTATTCAGGTTAACGATGTACTGATCTTTTTCTGCATTACTTGCCATCAGTTCATTTTTCATAGCCTCAAAATCAGCAACCATTACTTTAATCCGTTCAGCCTTTGCATCATTTTCCCTGGTAAGCTCTCTTGCCTGCTGTTCGGCTTTTAATCTGCCTTCCTGCATACCGAGGTACTTTTTCTTTGAAACACATGAAGTAAAAGTAAGCGAAAATATGATGGCTACGACTGGGAGAATCCTGTTTATCATGTCTGATTTCTTTTTGATTTTAGCAAATATAACAAATAATAAACCGGTATTAAAACGTTATAATTCCTGCAGGTCGTATCAAATGCTTATTTTTATATGATTATTTCTGTAAAATATAAAATGATATTCTGCCTGAAGAAGTCAGAAAGTTACAGTCAAATACCAGAAAAATAACAAGAAATGAAAAAGTTTATATTACTGCTGCTATCAATTTTCATATTTTCAGATGCATTCTCTCAGGTTGAAACCCGTGTTGCTAAAATTATCAGAGGCCAGATAATTAATAAGGCTACCAATGAACCTGTTGCCTATACAAACATTGGAATAGAAGATACATTCCATGGCACGGCAAGCGATGAAAATGGCAACTTTCAGCTAAAGGTACCTGAAGAAATGGTTTCGAAGCAGATTTTTTTCTCCTCTGTCGGGTATACCAGCCTGAAGCTTCCGGTGAAATCCCTGTTTGAAAAGGAGTTCAATATCATAAAACTGGAGTCGCAAACATATGGAATTAAAGATGTTGATATCTCCGCACGATCGAAGTTCCTTACCCGCATTCTGCAACTGGCATCAGAAAACATACCCTATAACTATATCAGCGGCCCGATAAACTTTGAATGCCTGCTAAAAAGAGATATTGTAACCGACGACACCATCAGTAAATCAAGCAAGGCTGAAGTGCTGATTTATGATCAAACCGGTTATCGTAACCCTTCCGTTACAGATGAATTTTCTATGCGGAAGTATATCATACGTTACCCGGAACATCATTACAGCTTTGCCTCAGGTATAACCAACTTTGATGAACTCCTGGGCCTTGACTGGGCAAGATCATCCAGTTCTATACTAAATCCTGCACTCAGTGAGCATTTTGAACTAAATCTCGTTTCTGAACCTGAGCTGGATGGAGGTTCTGCATGGATCATCTACTTCAAACAGGATCATCCCACGCTTTCAGGTTCAGGCGATTTTCATGCAACCTCGTTTGAAGGAAATATCACCATCATGAAAGACGATTATTCTGTGGTTAAAATTGAAGGTTCAGCCAAATCGGATAAACACAGCAGGCAGGGCAAGTTTCTGGCCGTAGGACCAGGTGTTTCAGATTATTATAAGGATGTTTCCTACACATTTGAAATTGTATATGAAAACCTTAAACCTGATGTGATTTCACTATACAAAAAATACAACTATGCAGGAAAAAAGATTGAAGAAACCACACAGTTGATTTTCTCAGATGTAAATGTAGAAAGCGTGAGGCAGATCTTCAGCCGCGATTATTTCAGTGACTGATTATTCTGATGATTTAAACAGTTCATCTTCAGAAACCACTTTCACCAGCATGCTGTCTTTTAACATTTTACTTATAGCATTGTAAGGAGATACAATAACTTCGTCTCCGTCAGCAAGTCCTCCCGTTATCTCTATACTTGTATTATCCTGTATGCCTGTTTGAATTTTTGTCTGACGTGCCCTGCCGTTCTGCAATATAAATACCACTTCACTTCTTTCCTCTGCACTTTCAGGGGCAGTGCCCAGGCTTGCAGTCTGAACTTCTGCAGGTTTTTCATTTAATATCCTTGTTGTAACTGCTGCTATCGGAACAGAAATTACATTCTCCCGGGTATTGGTAATGATATCAATGGTTGCTGACATGCCGGGCCGGAAAGGATAAAACTTCCGGCCAAGAGAATCAACAAGATCGGAATAGGTTTCAGGAAGCAGAAAAACCTTAACATCGAAGTTGGTTACCTGGTCGGCTGCACTGCCCGCCACTTTAGCAGAATTGGCAATTTCAGTAACAACACCCTTGAATTTGCGGTTGAGATAAGCATCCACTTCAATGAGGGCAGTATCGTTCAGTGAAACCTTGACAATATCATTTTCATTCACCTGTGCCAGCACTTCCATCTTGTTCAAATCGGCAACAACCATCATTTCAGTTCCCGCATACATATTTGTACCAACAACCCTTTCCCCTTTTTCAACATTTAAGGCAGATACTGTTCCGGAAACGGGTGCATATATACGGGTTTTTGTAAGTTGTTCGCGTGCTTCTTCCACTGTTGCCTCGGCACTTTTTACTGCAAATTCAGCGGCTTGTACCTCAGCCTGAGCCACTTTCCATGCAGCTTCTGCGGTTTCAAAATCAGAAACAGGAATGGCACCTGAATCAAAAAGTTGTTTTGCCCGTTTATAGGCCAGCTCACGTTCAATCTTCTGCGCCTGTGTCTGTGCCTGCCTTGCTTTAGATGAATTTAAAGATGCCTCAGCACGGTTCAATGCTGAAATGTACATATCAGGTTTTATTACACATAACGGCTGTCCTGCTTTTACCTGTTCGCCTTCAACAACATAAAGTTCAATGATTTCACCCGATACATCAGGACTAATCTTTACTTCAGTTTTAGGCTGTATTTTACCATTGGCATTGATAAATTCTGTAATTGTACGGCTTTCGGCTTTCTGAACCGAAACACTGATGGCGTATTCCTGTCCTACCCATCCTGCTTTTTTACCAACAACAAGAAATACTATAATAACTACCAGCACTCCAATTGCTAAAGGAATCCAGATTTTTCTTTTCATACTAACGCTTTTACCACATTGGTAACTGAATTATTTTATTCATTACAACCTGATGGCCTTATCACAAAAAAGTTTCTTCCTAATGCTCCTTAACAAGCATTCGGGCGGTAAGCCTGCTATGCTGTTCGAGGTAGATATCCTTTTCCTTTACCATCCAGTCGAGTGTCTCTTCTGTATAATGCCTGATGGTAATAAGGGTCAGACCTGTATTATATCTTACGCTGTAATATGGTTTTAACTCATCCATCAGCCAGTCCCAGTCGGCATCGGCAGCGTCGAGCACAAGATTTAAATCGATGGCTGACTGCTGCATCAATGTCACCTTAACCCGGTTCTCAACTAAAAAATTCACTACCCGGTCAATGTCTTCAATGTTAATAAAGGAGAAATCCTTTGGCGAAAGGGTAATGAGTACCTGGTGCTCCCGGATAATAAATATGGGCGGAAGCTGAATCTTGTGATCTATTTCATGAATAACAGTCCCCGGATCGTCGGGTGCAAGAAATGACTTTACATATAAAGGTATGTTTTTGTTGTGAAGCGGCTTCATGGTTTTGGGGTGAATGATTTTAGCCCCTGAATGTGTCATTTCAACAGCTTCACGATAGGAAAGAGCATCAATTTTAGTCGCCCCTTCCATCTTTTTAGGATCGGCGCTCAATACCCCCGGAACATCTTTCCAGAATGATACGCTTTCGGCATTCAACACATTGCCCAGTATGGCTGCCGTATAATCCGACCCCTCCCTGCCAAGGGTGGTAGTAAGGCTTGCAGGTGTTGAACCTATGAAGCCCTGGGTTACATACATACTTTGATCTTCAAACGTAAAAGTTTGTTCCGAAAGCTCAGCAGTAAGTTCCCAGTCAATGGCAGCATCACGGTACAGGTCATCGGTGCGGATGCAGTTTCTGATATCCACCCAAAGATTCTGTTTGCCCCTTTCATTTAAAAAATCACTCACTATACGTGTGGAAACAAGTTCACCGTACGATACGATCTGATCATATTCAAAATCATAATCAAGCGATGTTAACCTTCCAAGTTTGGTTTCCAGTTCTCCAATCATTGACAGCACATACTGAGGAGTTTTCCCTTCGCCAAACAACTGGTCACAAATCTCCAGATGATATGTTTTAAACTGCCCGAATATTTCCCATTTCTGGTTGCTTTTACTAAAATATGCCCTTACAAGTGCTTCCAGTAAATCAGTAGTTTTACCCATAGCGGAAATGACCACCACCAGGTTTTCCTGATAACGGTTTAGTATCCCGGCAAGGTTTCTCACAGCTTCTGCACTTTTTACAGAGGCTCCACCAAATTTAAAAACTTTCATAGTTGTGAATTGTTAATACAAATTAAATGAATTATTACCACTCCATTCCCAAAAGTGATACAAATCAGAACAAAATAAAATTGTTTGGTTTAGTTGATCATGTACCTGATAATAAAAATTAAATTATGATTGAAGATATTAGGTCGAAAAAATTACTAAACAACGGAGTTGAGATGCCTTGGCTTGGCCTGGGAGTTCTTCGGCTGAATGAAGGCGGAGAAGTTGAAAATGCAGTACGTATTGCAATTGAAAAAGGTTACCGTCTGTTTGACAATGCTGCCATATATCATAATGAAAAAGGTGTTGCCAGAGGAATAAAGGCAAGCGGAATTCCCCGTGAAGAATTATTTTTGAGCTCAAAAATAGCAAATGACCAGCAAGGATACCACAGCACTTTCAAGGCATTCCAAAGAAGCCTCGACTGGCTGCAGACCGATTACCTCGACCTCTACCTGATACACTGGCCCCAGGGTGAATTATCAGTTGAAACCTGGATGGCCATGGAAGAATTGTATAAACAAGGTAAAATACGAGCCATCGGAGTCAGTAATTTCTGGATTCACCATCTTGAATATTTTTTACCTAAGGTTAATGTAATCCCTGCAGTGAACCAGGTTGAATTCCACCCTCGAATGACACAACCACGACTGCTTCAATTTTGCCAGGAAAGGAATATTCAGGTTGAAGCCTGGAGCCCAATCATGCAGGGACAGGCTCTTAAAATTCCCGAAATTAAAGAAATTTCAAAGAAGTATAGGAAAAGCCCTTCCCAGATAGTTCTGCGATGGGATCTTCAAAAAGGTGTTATAACCATACCCCGCTCGGCCAGGAAAAGTGAAATTATCGAAAATGCCGAAATTTTTGATTTTGAACTTAGTGATGAAGACATAGTTAAAATTGACCGGCTAAACAAAAATAAAAGCATATTCCCATACTACGACAGAATTCCTTTCCTGATTAAAGCACTGGGGTTTGTTGAACAGAAGGAATATGTTTTAATGCTGCTGATGAAGGCTTTAATATTCAAGGCAGGCGAGCGCCTGAAGAAATTATTTATGAGTCAGCAACAGTTTATTCCGGTAAAAGAAACTTCCGGCAAATCACCTGTAGAAAAAAGTCATTCTATTGTAAAAAAATAGAAATACCGGCTCTTTCTGCTTTTTTTTGTATTTTAAGCCTTTTAAAAAAGCAACTGATGAATATCAATTCAACTACCACTTTAAACAACGGAATAAAAATGCCATGGTTTGGCCTTGGAGTTTTCAGGGCAGAAGAAGGACGTGAAGTAGAAATTGCCGTAGAAACCGCCCTTGAATATGGCTACCGCAGCATTGATACTGCCGCAGTTTATGAAAATGAGAAAGGAGTTGGGAATGCCATAAAAAACAGCGGGATTGCCCGGGAAGATATATTTCTGACTTCAAAAGTATGGAACAGTGATCAGGGATATCAATCGACGCTAAAGGCTTTCGGGGAAAGCCTCGACCGCCTGCAGACCGATTACCTCGACCTGTACCTCATTCACTGGCCAAAGGGAAACCTTTCAGTTGAAACATGGAAAGCCCTGGAGGAACTTTATCAGAAAAGGTATATAAGGGCTATAGGTGTCAGCAACTTCCTTGTGCACCACCTCGAAGAATTCCTTCCCCACTGCAATATCATTCCTGCTGTAAACCAGGTGGAATACCATCCTGAACTTCAACAGCCGCAATTGCTTGAATACTGCAACGATAAGAAAATACAGCTGGAGGCATGGAGCCCCATCATGAAAGGCCGGGTTAATGACCTCCCCGTTATGCAGGCCCTGGCGGTAAAATATGGAAAAACACCTGTTCAGGTGGTTCTTCGCTGGGATCTTCAAAAAGGTGTGGTCACCATTCCAAAATCTGTAAAGCCTGAACGTATTAAATCAAATGCCGAAATATTCGATTTTGAACTCAGCGATGAGGATATGGCGAAAATTGACCGGCTCGATAAAAATAAACGCATCGGATTCCACCCCGATGAAATTCCTTTTTAATATCCGGTAACTTTATGAAAATCAAGCCTGTTTTTCTGGCGGTACTAATGTGTATCACCTGCTTATTTGGATTTGCCCAAATTGAAAAAAACAACCGCAGCAGTCTGTCAATAGAAAAAATTATGCAGGATCCTGTCAAATGGATTGGATCCCTTCCTGAAGATATGTATTGGGATGAATCAGGAAAAAACATCTTTT
>Ga0209347_1004558_pt1 | contig 14274 bp, 7 predicted proteins | sample AutmiccommuBRH23_FD_187382 | JGI IMG/M metagenome (GOLD analysis project Ga0209347, IMG submission 187382) | Deep subsurface microbial communities from Mt. Terri, Switzerland - Autotrophic microbial communities BRH/23 (SPAdes) (version 2) | ecosystem: Environmental > Aquatic > Deep subsurface >... | reverse complement strand
TAGTGAGGTCGCTCACGGCGCCTTCGAATTGCAGACGCAGTCGCAGGTCCCGGGCCCGGATGGTTCCGTTGGCAATCTTGTCGAGGGAGATGTGCGTGTCGCCCCGGTCCGTGGCAAACAGGACGGCGCCGAGGATGTCGGTCCGGTCCTGGATCGTGAACAGGCTTACGGAGGCGTAGTCGTACTCGTCGTGCAGAAGGCGAAGGCGAACCGCCACCGGTCCCGCCGAGCCCTGCCAATACGCCACCAGCGGGCGTCGCTGATTCCACAGGTCGCCGATGTTGACGCTGCCCAGCGTGAAGTCCGGGCTCAGGTACGTCCGGCCGATGATGTCGTGCTCGTCACGCGGGTTGACGAGAAAGGTCTCGACCTCCACGTGCTCGGACAGGAGCGGCTTGAAGCCGGCGATCAGGTCCACGGGACACTTCGCATCGAAGCGGTGCGCGTCCAGGCTCTCCCATGCCTGGGCTTCGGGCATGAGTCGAACGCTCTGGCCCACACCCCGCTGGAGAAAGGCGAGCGTGCCGGGACGCAGCAGGGTCGAGTAGCTCCGGCTGTGCGGGCCAGCCCACTGCTTCGTCGGCGAGTGGAACCGCCGGGCGACGTGACGCCAGGCGAAACTGTTAAGCCAGTCGAGCTGCTCGCGGGCGTCCTCGTCGCGGACGTGCTTGAGCATCCGGGAGATCTCCTCGATGGCCACGCAGGTGTACGTCGGACTGTTGTACTCACTGAACGAACCTTTCGCCTCGGTGTACTCGCAGAAGCGGTCCAGCCGGTCGCGGCCGTAGTCGCACAACTCGCGAACGTCCAGCCGCTCGCCCGCCACCAGCGTGACATACGTGCCCATCAGGGCGACGTTCGTGTAGCCCGGCCCGACGTTGCGCCGCTGAATCGAGCGGGCCGCGTGCAGGATCGAGTCCTTGACCTTCTGCTGCACGTCGCCCGGCAGGCGGTCCAGATGGTCGATCAGGACCTGCAGAAGCTGCGTGCCGCAGAAATCGGCCCAGTTCCAGTCCGGCGGGGACATCCTGTCGAGCGGCTCCTCCAGGAACCACGGCCAGATGCCATAGGTCGGACTATTCGGGTCCTGGTCCTGCAACGCAATGACCCGGCGCAGCACCCCCTCGGCCCGCTTGAGTCGTTCAGGCTGACCACTGTCGAGCAGGGCCACGGCGTATTCGAGCGACTCGCGTGTGCGGTGGACCGTGCCGCCGTCGAGGGTCGTATGATAGCCCGGCGAGGAAAACTCCGCCCGGAGCATCTGCTGGTCCGGATCGTAGTTGGCATCCTCCCGTGCCAGCGCTCGCAGAAAAGCCTCCCGCTGACCGCTGCTCGAAAACAACTCGGCCGCCACACAAGGGCCCGACAACACCAGCACCAACAGCCCCATCCGGAAAATTCGCAGATCGCGCATGATCCAGGTTGCTCCTTTCATCGTGTCCACATGGCTCATCGAGCCCGCCATGATACGCCTGTGCCAGGGTGAAGTCCACATTTCCTGCTGCTGGTCGCCTCGATGGGGTCCATGACCGTGGTTGCACGCGCATCGTGGGCCGGTCGCGTTCGCGGCGTGCGTTTGGCGCGTTACGGGTACCAGCGGGGAGAGCGGGCAGGCCCGGCACGGAGCGTGGATCGTCCGTCGGTGAGGTGAGGCTCCCCATCGCGGACGTGTGCGATGATTCGTCCGTACTTCAAGGAGTCCTCCGGGCCCCCTTCCTCGCTGGTATCCCCAAAGCGATAAATGCACCCCTCGAATTCGTCGGAACATCCCTACGTTGATGGAACCGCGAGAACAGCCATGCACCCTCTCAATGCGATGAACTCCCGCCGCGTCGCGGCAGACTCCGGATCAGACCGCCTCTTCCTCTGCCAGGAGAACGCCGCATCTCGGAGGAGTGAGTCACATCTGGATTACGAACAGGTCCCTACAAACCCGCCTTGCGGAGACGCTCCAGGAAGCTCGGTTTGCGGGCATTGGCGGCGTGGATTGTCTCCATCCTCATGCGGAACTTGTCCTCTTTTCCCTCCCGCTGGGCGAGGTCCCGCAGATCGAGGAGCAGCGTCACGGCCTCGTCGTAACGCTTCGGCTGCTTCGTCGCGATCAAACCTTCGATCTGTGCCCAGAGTTTCGGTTGTTGGCCAGCGATTTTGTCGAGGTACTCGGCGCGGGCGATCTGGGCCTCGTGTTTGTGACGTTCTGCCTCTTTGGCGCGCTTCCTGACCTCGGCCTGCCGTCGTTCCTCAGCGCGGACCTCGGCCGCTTCGAGCAACTCGCCGACAGTTCGCCGAGCCGCAGGCGTCCCGGAGCCATCCCGCGTACCTGTGCTTCGCTTGAGAAAACGCTGAAGCAGTTCTGTGGCCGGCGCCAAATCTCCCTCGATCACAAGACCGGTGAGTATGTCGTCTTTCTCCCCGGCTGGCAGTCCCGCCACCCAGGCATGGACTTCCTCACGGGACAATTGCGTCTCCCCCATGATCTCGCTGGCCTCGGCGGCGACATCAAGCAAGTCCCCGTCGATGCGCAGGAAGTCGGCAAGCTCGTCCAGGGAACCACTGATCTGCCCGAGCCCGGGCGGGACGGGCGGCTCGGCATCCTCATCATCCAGCTCATGGTTCTGCGCGCACAGCAACCAGCCCAGATACAACGCACGCAGGTCGCCGCGAGCCAATTCCGCCCGGACGGGGATCAACGGCGAAAGATGACCCTCGCCTTCAATCCAGTCCCAATCCCCCTCCTCGTCAGAGCCGAAGGACAGAATAACGTTGTCGCCTTTCTCCCAGGCAACGGCGCTGTCGCCGACGCAGTACTGCTGGGCCGTCTGGAGGTCGAGCAGCCGTGAGGGCAGGCGCAGCTTCAGAATGTGCGTGCCCCAGTTGGCCAAATAGAGGAAGGCGTCGAAGTACTTCTCCATCCAGCCGTCCGGATTGCCCTTGAAACTACCCCAGGAATAGTCGTTCACGAAGCTCGTTCGGGTGATGCGGGCACGGGTCGAGTACGAACGCAACTCCTGCATCTGCTTGTCAGTCAAAGGCCGGTCGATGGCCTGAAACTCGTAGTACTGGTACTCGCTCATCAGTTCGAGCCCTCCGGCATCTGTTGCATGCCCATTCTCACGTACATTCGAGACTGGTTACCGCGTCTGATTCCGTCCGGCATTCAGTGTAATCGGGCGAACGATAGCAGACAAGTGCTCGAAACGTTATAATGACACTATCCTGCCATCGTGGCATGGGCGTCCCGCCCATGTATTCAAGACCACGGGCAGGATGCCCGTGCTACTGCGGAGTGCCGATGGCTGAGCAGCCCATGTTGGTGGACATTTTGACGGCCGAGAAGTTCGAGCGGATCGAGCGGGGATTTCGCCGGCGGTTCAAGCTCGCGCTGGAGACGATCGGCCGGGACGGCGCGCCGGTGGAGGGGCTGTGCAGCGACAATTGCCAGCCGGAGTTCTGTCGGCTCGTGCAGCGGGACGACGACTGGCGACAACGGTGCGTCGCCGAACGAAGGCGGGCCATCGAGATCGCCGTCGAGACCGGGCAGTCTTTCATCACGGTCTGCCACGCGGGGATCGTGCTGGTGTGCGTGCCCATCGTGGATCGGGACACGATCCACGGCGGGATCTTTTTCGGCAAGTGCCTGTGGGAACCGCCGGCCCGCGGTCTCGTCGAGGACGTGGCGAGCCGACTGCGCGGGACCGGTGGCGAGGGCGTCCCGCCCTCGAATCGCGGGCAGGATGCCCGCGATTCGCAAGAGATCGCCAAAGCCTTTGGGCGGCTGCCCGTGGTGCGGGGCCGGCAGATCCACGGGGCCGCGGAGTTCCTCTTCGACCTGCTCTACGAGGTCGGCGGGTTCGACGCCAAGGTGATTCGCTGGCGGCGGCAGCGGTCCAAGCAGCAGTCGGAGATCGGCGAGTTCATCCAGGAGCGAAAGAAGCTGGGGGCGAAGTGGCAGTACCCGCTGGAGAGCGAACGGGCGCTGCTGGCGAAGGTCAAGATCGGCGACCGCACCGGGGCCAAGGAGATCCTCAACTCGATCCTCGGCACGATCCTGTTCAAGGACATCGGGGACCTCGGCATCCTCAAGGTCCGTCTGCTGGAGCTGCTGATCGTGCTGAGCCGCTCGGCGGTCGAGGGCGGCGTGGACGTCCACACGATGCTCGAGAAGAACCTGGCCTACGCCAACAAGGTGATGCAGATCGACACGCAGGAGGACCTGTGCGCGTGGATCAGCACGGCGTTGAATGAATTCATCGAGCTGGTGTACTCCTCGCAGGACGCCCGGAAGGTCACGCAGATCCGCCCGGCGATCAACTACATCGACGCCCATTTTGACCAGCCGATCACACTGGCCGAGATCGCCAGGGCGTCGCATCTGAGCGTGTCGAGGCTGGCGCACCTGTTCAAGGAGCAGATGGGCGTTACGCCGATCGACTACGTGACGGGGGTGCGGATCGAGCGGGCCAAGGAACTGCTGCTGGGGACGGACCAGAGCTGCACGGAGATCTGCTTTCAGGCGGGCTACAGCAACCAGAGCTACTTCACGCGAACGTTCAAGGCGTTGGTGGGAATGACGCCGCGGCAGTTCCGCGTTCAGAACCGCCGCGCGGGCTGAGGGGCGGGACGTTGCACGGACGAACGCGGACCGGCACCGACCTGCACGGACGCCATTGCCCGTGCGCGTCCGTGCCGGCCCTTGTCCTGTGCACGTCTCTCTCAGGCCTTGACGTCGCACTCCACGGATGCGGGCTCCAGATGCTCCTGCGGCAGCTCGCTGATGGTCCAGTACACGTCGATCGTCTTGACGGCCTCGACAAATTTCTTGTAATCGACCGGCTTGATGATGTACCCGGCGGCGCTGAGCTCGTAACTTTCGATGATATCCCGGTCGTCTCTCGACGTGGTCAACACGACGACCGGAATCTTCTTGAGAACGGGATCGGCCTTGGCCGCTCGCATGAACTCCACGCCGTTCATCCTCGGCATGTTCAAATCCAGCAGAATCACGCAGGGCGTCAGGTTCTCCGGATTCCGGAGATAGTCCAGGGCCTCTTCGCCGTTCGTCGCGTGCGCCAGCGGGTTGCTCAGTTTGAGATCCCGGAACGCGCGACGAACCGTCATCGTGTCGATCGCATCATCTTCAACCAGCAGCACAGGTTGGGTGTTCCTCATACGTCATCCTTTCCTTCTGTCCGGGACAGACTGTCATTCATCCGCATCCAATCCTCACTTACCTGCATTCATCCTGCTCAAGAGCCGTCCTGGCTCGATCCGTTCTGTCACAAGACAGGCTGACAGGCCGCCGTTGCGATCAGTCGCTTCGGTGCGGCTGTTTTTCGACCCGTGGGAAGAGTGAACAGGAACGTGCTTCCCAGGCCGACCTGAGATTCGACCCAGATCCGCCCGCCGTACATTTCGACGGTCTTCTTGACCAGGGCCAGACCGACGCCGGTGCTCTCGAATTCATCCCGCGGCACAAGCGTCTGAAACAGGCGGAAGATCCGATCAAAGTACTTTTCCTCGATGCCGGGGCCATTGTCGGAAATGCTGAACCGCCAGAAGTCCCCATCCTGGACGCAGCCGACTCTCACCTCGCCCGCAGGCTTGTCCAGGAACTTGACGGCGTTGCCGATCAGGTTCTGGAACACCTGTGTGATGCGGGTCTTCTCGCCTTCCAGCACAGGCAAGCCCGCCTCCACGACGATGTCGATGTGCTCCGGCGGAGCGATGCCGTCAATGATGCTCGGGATCAGTTCGTTCAGATCCACCGGCATCGTCTCCTCCGTGACGCGTCCTACGCGCGAGTACTGCAGGACGCCGTCGATCAGATTGTGCATCCGGGCCACGCGGCTCTGAAGCAGATCGAGCTGCTCCTTCGCGTCGTCGCCGAGCTTGTCGCCGTAGTCGGTACACAACCATTCCGTGATCAGCTTGATCCCACGAAGGGGGGCCTTCAGATCGTGCGAGACCACGTAGGCGAAATGGGACAGCTCCTCGTTGATCTCGGCCACTTGCCGCAGCAGCGCAGTCTGCTTTTGCTCGGCCTGGTGTCGATCGGTGACGTCGCGGAAGCTCCACACGCGGCCGACGATCCGATCTCCGAGCCGTTGGGGTCTCGAGGACCGCTCGATGATCCGCCCGTCGATGAACTCCAGGATGTCGAGACTCTCCCTCTCCGGATGAGCGTACATATCTCGGACTTTGGCCAGGAACAGATCCGGCTCCTTCAGGCGACTCAACGCCGCGGAGATCGCCGTCTCGTCGTCTCTTGACTTCAGAGCGGTCTCCGGAATCTGCCACAATTCCATAAACCTGGCGTTGAAGCCCTTGATCTTCCCGAGACCGTCCACCACGAGGATGCCATCGGCCGTCGATTCCAGCGTGGCTTCGAGCAGGGAGAATGATTCCCTCAGATCCTCCTCCGCCTGCTTGCGCTGGGTAATGTCGGTCGCCACGACAAGGAGCTGGCTGCAACTGCCATCCTCACGGGGCAGAGGGATTCTCACCGTGGACAGCCAGTGAGTCGTTCCGTCGCGATAGGTGATCGCCTCCTCCGGGACCGTTGCGGCCCTCCTGGCGGCGATGACCTCCAGGTCGTCCCGCCGATGGCTGTCCGCCTGCTCGGGGCTCGGAGAGAAATCTTCTTCGGTCTTGCCCTCAACACAGGGCACAGTGGCGCCGTACGCTTGGGCCAGGGCCTTGTTGGCGAGCACATATCGGCCTTCCTGTGACTTCACAGAGACCAGGCCCGGAATGGAATCAACAACCAGACGCAGGAATTGTCTCTCCCGCTCAACGGCCATCTCGGCGCTGCGCCGTCGCATGGCGTCCGCCCGGATGATCAGCACAATTCCCCCAAGAAACAGGGCGCAAAGGCAGAAAGCGACCAGCATCTGGCGCCAGATCCGCGTGTGGGCCACGACGTACGCGATCCCTATCGGCACCGCCGCCAAATCAACGGAGACCTCGCCGACCGAGCGATGGAAGCCTGCGATGGTGCCGTACCGTTCCAACAGCACGACGGGCGCATCCTCCGGCCGGCCGTGACACTGAAGGCATCCGGCGTCAAACCGCCGGGCAATGGCGTGGACCAGGTATTCCTCGCCCTGATCCGAGAATCTCATCGGGCCGGACCAATCGCCGATCTCAGGATGCTGCTCAAAATACCGAATGAGCGATTCCTCCGAAGGCGTGGCGCGATTCGCCGGGTTGCGCGGGTTGATCGAGGCAAAACGCAGGATCGTGTCGGGAAAGACCTTTCGCACCTCGTCGAAGACACTCCGGGCGACAAAGGAAGTGGACATCGCCTCCGGTATGAACTCCCCTGATTCGACCCGTTTCTCCATCTCGGGACGGATATGCTTGCCGACGTAGTCCCGCAGCGCCTTGTCGAATTCCACAGCCAGGCGGGCTTGCTGAGCGGCGGTACGATCGATGTGGTCGTGTGTCCACCACCAGGTCTGCAACAGCACCACGCCCAGGAATGCAGCCGCCAGCACCCCCATTCCAGCCAAGAGGCCGGTGCTTGTGTGCCGGTTGGCACTCGGGCTCGCTTCCCGCCAGCCCGAGCGGTCTTCAGATGGATTCTCGGAACTCATGCGGTCTACCTCCCCTGCGTGCGTCAAGGTACAGCCTTCACGCCGGCAGGAAGAATCAGATGGTTCAGTGCGTACGGTCAATTCAGCGCCTCAAAAGCCTGCGATTGCACCTGCGGGGTCGGCACGTCCTGTTTGGGCAGTGTGAAGAAGAACGTGCTGCCCCGGCCCACCTCGGATTCGACCCCGATTTGCCCTCCGTACATCTCGACGATCTTCTTGACCAGGGCCAGGCCGACGCCGGTGCTCTCGAACTCATCCCGCGGCACAAGCGTCTGGAACAGACGGAAGATGCGGTCGAAATACTTCTCCTCGATGCCGGGCCCGTTGTCCGAGACGCTGAATCGCCAGAAGCTTCCCTCCTCGACGCAGCCGACCCTCACTTCGCCGGCCGGCTTGTCCATGAACTTGACGGCATTGCCCAGCAGGTTCTGGAACACCTGGGTGATGCGAGTCCTCTCACAGACAATCACGGGCAGGCCCGCCTCCACGACGATACGGATGTGCTCCGGCGGGACGATGGCATCGACGATGCCTGGGATCAATTCGTTCAGATCCACCTCCGCCATTTCCTCCTGAATGCGCCCCACGCGCGAGTACTGCAGGACGCCGTCGATCAGGTTGTGCATGCGGGCCACGCGGCTCTGAAGCAGATCGAGCTGCTCCTTCGCGTCCTCGCCGAGCTTGTCCCGGTAATCTTCGCACAGCCATTCGGTGATGAGCTTGATTCCCCGAAGCGGGGCCTTCAGGTCGTGCGAGACCACGTAGGCGAAGTGCGTCAGCTCCTCGTTGATTTCGGCCACTTTTTGCAGCAGGGCCGCCTGTTTGCGTTCGGCCAGGTGTTTCTCCGTGATGTCGCGAAAGCTCCAGACCCGGCCCACGATTTGCTCGCCGAGGCGCTGAGGTTTCGCGTAGGACTCCACAATGCGGCCATCCTTGAATTCCAGGATGTCGTGGCTCTCCAGGTCGCGATGTTCGTACAACTCCCGGACCCTGGCGAGAAAGACGTCCGGATCCTTCAATTGAATCTGCGCCAAGGCCAAGGCCTTGTTGTCATCCAGGGTGGCCATAACCGCATCCGGCAGATCCCACAGGGCCTGAAACTGCCGGTTGTAGTTCTTGATCCTGCCCCGTCCGTCCACGACGAGCAGGCCGTCGGCCGTGGATTCCAGCGTGGCTTCGAGCAGGGAGAGGGATTCCTTCGCCTCTTCCTGCACCTGTTTGAGCCGGGAGATGTCCATGAAGCTCTCGATCAGGTACTCCCGCCCCTGCCATGTCACGGAGACCACGGTCTTGAGGATGGGGACTCGGGCGCCGTCGGCCGTCAACAGGGCACGCTCGGACCGGTCCACGGTCTGGTGCAAGTCGCTGATCGGACAACTTCCCACCTCCGCGGGGCAGACGAATTGATGGCAGACTCTGCCGACAATCTGGTCTTTGGGCAAACCGATGATTTGGGCGGCGTGCGGGTTGGCGTCCACGATGCGGCGAGTCTGACCATCGACGATGAGCACGCCCGTCAGGATGCCCTCCAACACGTCGTGCAGCCGCCGCTCGCTCTCGCGGAGGACCTGCTCGGCCTGGATCCGCTCGTCCACCTCGCTGGCAAGCCGCTCGTTCACCGCCGTCAGTTCGATAGTCCGGGCCTGGATTCCCGCGTCGATCTGCCGCCTGAGTCTCTCGTTCTCCTCCCCGAGCGCCCGCTTCTCGCGTTCGAGCGTCGAAGCGTTCTGGCCGCAGACTGGAGCGCAACCGATTGTATCGGACATAATCCTCATCCTTTCTCGTCAGTTCAGACTCACAGAGTTGGAGACAAACGGTTCCTTTTCCATTCCGACGGCTGCCTGCCTTTTCGGCAACGTGAAAAAGAACGTGGTTCCCTCGCCAACGTTCGATTCGATCCAGACGCTGCCGCCGCATAGATCGAGGATTTTCTTGACGACCGCCAACCCGATGCCGGTGCTTTCCCGCTCGTCACGAGGGGCGAGCGTCTGAAACATCTGGAAGATCTTCTCGAAGTACTTGCCGTCGATTCCCGGTCCGTTGTCGGAGATGGCGAACCTCCAGAACCCCTCCTGTTCCGAGCAACCGACCTCGATCCGTCCATGGGCCTTGTCCATGTACTTGATCGCGTTGTCGATCAGGTTGCGGAAGACCTGGCTCAGGCGGACCTTCTCGCAGACGACGACCGGCAGGCGGCCTTTGACCGTCACCTCGACGTGTTGCGGCGGGTCCAGCAGCGCGGTCACCTCCGAGACCAGCACGTTCAGGTCCACCCGCTCCACGCGACTGGCCACCCTGCCGATTTCCGAGTAGTGCAGGATGCCATCGATCAGCTCGGAAAGCCGTTCGACGCGGCCCTTGAGCATGCCCAACTGCTGGCGGCCCTGCTCGTCGAATTTGTCGGCGTAGTCGGAGGCGATCCAGTCGGTCAGCGTGCCGATCCCCCGCAGCGGCGCCTTGAGGTCGTGGGCCGCGACATAGGCGAAGTCCTGCAGCTCCTTGTTCGAGCGACGCAGGTCCCGCACGGTCTCGGCCAGATGCTCGTTGGCCCGGGACAGGGCGCGCTCGAGCTTGCGCCGCTCGTTCGACTCCACCTGCAGCGCGATCATGTCCGCGACCGAGGCGGCGAAATCCTGCTCCTCCAACGACCACTCTCTCGTCACGCCGACGTGCTCGTAGCACATCACGCCCAGCAGTTTCGCATGGAGCCGGATCGGCACGTCCATCATGGATACGATCCCCAGCGGCTCCAGGTAGTTGTCGGTGAAACCCCGGGTGCGTGGATCTTCCCGCGCGCTGTTGACCGCCAGAATGCGGCTGTTCTCGATCGCTTCGAAGTACGCCGGGTAGTCGGCCGCCCTGAGCCGCGAGCCCTGATCGAGATCAGCTCCGCTGAGACTGTGCAGTTGCTCGCACACCAGTTCGGAGAACTGCTCGTGCAGGAACCAGACGCTGACCCGCTCGACGCCAAGCGTTCTGGCCGCCTCCTCGGTGGCCATCTTCATGGTCGTCTGCAGGTCGTTCTTGGCGTCCTTGGTCAGTCGCAGCAGCACTCTCTGGTGGTTGACGATCCGTTCGGTTCTCTCCCGGAGGACCTGCTCGGCCTGCTTGCGGAACGCCACTTCCCGAACCAGGTTCCTGTTGGCGGACGTCAGTTCGGCGGTTCGGTCCTGGACCCGGGCCTCCAACTGCTCGTTGGCATCGACCAGCGCGGCGTCCCGCTGCTGAATCTGCTCGAGCATTTCGTTGAAGGCCTCGATGAGCAGGCCAACCTCGTCGGAGCCGTGCTGCTTGGCGCGTACGGTGTACTGCTGCCTCTCCGAGACCAGACGCGCCACGCCGGCCAGGTGAAGGATGGGGCGCGAGATGATCCGCTGGAGCCTGGAGGAGACCAGGTACGCCGCCATGGCCGACAGTAACAGAATGCCCGCGATGACGACGACGCTGCGGCGAAGTCTCGCGGACAGGAATTCGAGGTCCGCCCGCAGGCAGATGGTGCCGATCCGCTCCTGGTTGAGCATCACGGGCTGCGTCAGCGTGAGAAGCCCGTCTTCGAAGACCGGGTTGTCCTTCAATTCGCTTCGCTGGGGAACCACGGCGCCGGTCTGTTTCCTCACATAGGCGGCGAACAACTGCCCGTCGGTCGTGTAGACACAGGCGATGATGATGGATGGGACCGCCTCGACTGTCCGGAGGATCTCGCCGGCCTCGGTGGCGTCCCCGAATGTGATCGCGGCCCTGCAGTTGTCGGCCAGGACGTTGGCGTGCGTCGTCAGGTCCCGGACCACCCCGCGGCGAAGGGTGGTCCATTCCCAAGCCGCGAACACGGCGCCCGTCAGGGACAGCGCCGCCAGGCACGTGAGCATGACGATCGCAACCAGCTTGTGCTTGAGCGACAAGTCGTGCACGAATGACGGTATGACACCCCGGGTTTTACGGGCGGGCGTTTCCACCGGACTTCTCCTGATCCTCACGCGGCGTCAAACGGTCCTGCTCGATCGTCCTGACCGCCAGGCGCAGCAGGCTGGATCGAACCGCCAGTTTGGCACGGGCGGTCGCCGCAAGGTTGATTTCAAAGCGGACCTTCTTGTCTTCGATGAACAGGTTGATGGCGCCGCCGGCCTCGAGGAACACAGGAACGTCCCCCACGGTGAGCATGCCGCTGTCCTGCAAGTGGGGCAGGACCCGCTGCAGGAACGGCTTCTCGGACGGGCAGAGGAACAGCACATGGCACTTGCGGACCTGCTCGATGTCCGGGTGCTGCTGCGGGGTCTTCTTGTCCTCGTCCTTCAACTCCTCGAAGCCCTTGAACCAGCGGACGACGATGGAGCGGTTCGCCACTTGCTTGTCCTGGAACTCCTCGAACGCCGCGCGCGAAGGAGGCACGCCCAGGATGCCGATCACGATGACGTTGTTCGGGTCGGACTTGTCCGCCTTCCCTCCCTGGCTCGGAGCGAATCGTCCCCCTTCGACGAACTTGAGGAAGTTGTAGATGAACGCCGCCTTGACCTTGTACTCGCGGTCGGAGGCGTCGTCCGCGTACACGACGCCGGACGGCACGGCCAGCAGAATCGCCGCGAGGGTCAGATACAGGCCCCATCGGCGGCGTCGCCGCGATACGTGATGACCATCAACTCGATCCATAGTCCGAATAACCCGTCCTTGCCGTCCGCCTAAAACCGATAGATCAGCCACAGGGCGACCGCCGCGGCGTGCGAACGATAATCTCCAAGCGATGTATAGTAGTTCCGTTTGTTCAAATCCTTGTCGAAGGCCCCCAGCAGGTTGTAGCCGTCCACCCGCAGGGTCAGTTGCCTGCTCGGCTGGTATTGCAGGCCCAGATTCAGGTAGTAGTTGCCGCGATAGCCCTTCTCCCAGTCCTCCTCGATGGACGGATTGGCGGCCAGGTCCCGGGTGTAGTCGTTGTAGTTCTCCAGTCCGGGGAAACCCCAGTAGACCCGGAAGGACCCGTCCACCGTCCACTGGGGATCGAGCTTGTGTTGAGCCACGATCTTGGTGACGTGGTTGGACCAGTTGGCCAGGTCGTCCCCGTAGCCATAAGGCTCGGCCGTGTTCACGGTGTCCATGCCCGGCTCCAGGTCGAAGTCGTAGAGCTTGGTATACCCATGCGAGAAGCTGATGCGGCTGCGGTCGGTGTGATACAGGGTCTCGAACTCCAGGCCCCACTCCCGCTGCGTCCCCACGGAGGCGGTGTTGTTGCTGGCCCAGGTCAGCAGTTCCAGATTGTAGTGGACAAAGGCCGAGGCGGCCAGGTCGAGATGCGCGCTGTGTTTCCGTTCGTACCGCAGTTCGATGCTGTCGAGCTTCTCGGGCGCGCTGCTGTTGTCACCCGCGAGGGCGTTCGCCTTCATCTCCTCCGCGAAGTTGGCGCGGACGGACCGGGCCCACAGGAGCTTCCAGACGTCTCTCTCATTGGGGGTATGGATCAGGGCGGCCCTGGGGGAGAACATGCAGTCGCTGTAGGTGTGGTCATCGATTCGCCCGCCGAGAAAGGTCGTCCAGCGTTCGTTGATGGTCCATTGATGCTCGCCCAGAAAGGACACCATGTTCGTGTTCCACCGCGGCATGGGGTTGGTCAGGCGCGAGCTGACGGCCGGCCCGTCCGGCCAGCCCGGGCTGCTGATGCCGAATTCCTCGTGGGAAAACTCGGAGCCGAAGGCCAGTTTGTGACGGGGATGGATGCTCCAGTTGAAGAGGACCTTGGCGTAGACCTCGTCCTCCCGGTGGGCATTGTTGATGCTGCCCTGGGCGAAACGCTCGAAGTCGAACATGTCATAGCTCACGGCGGCATCGAGGATCAGGTTCTCGCGGAGGTCCTTTTTGTACCCGAGGTAAGCGGTGGCCTGCTGGTAGCCCGAGGAACCCGGGCTGGGGGTCACCCAATCGCCCCAGCCCCAGGGATGGTGGATCATCATGCCGGGGTCGGGAGCGAACTGCTGACCGCCGCGGGTGTACCGGGCCCAGAAGTCCCAGTTGCCTTTCGTGATCTCGGCGTGCAGCTTCAGGGGCGGGAGATTGCGGTGGGTCTCGCCGTCGCGATTGATCAGGGAGTCTCGAAACGTGTCGCCGGCCTGATACCCTTCGCCCGGCAGGTCCGGACCCGGGCTCGCGGGATCCCATTCGTAGAAGGAATCCTCGGGGAAATCGAACGCGTAAATTTGGGGGGCGTCGTACTGATCGGCGCCCAGGTACTTCGCGGCTCCGGCGTAGAAGAACAGACCCGCGTCCTGCACCGGGGAGTACTCGCCATGCTTGAACTCGCCGGCGTAGAACTCCTCCACCGCGCCGAGCCGGCCGGAAACCTCCGTGCCCTGAAATGTTTTGGCGTTATCGGTGACGATGTTGATGACCATGGAGACGGCGCCGGGGCCGTACAGGGCCGAGCCCGGACCGCGGATGATCTCGATGTGATGGATGTCCCGGAGCATCACGAGGTCCCGCTCGCTCATGGCGCCGAAGTGCGTGCGCTCGTTCATCACCCGCCCATTGACCAGCAGCAGGTACTTGTCGTCCCGATCGTTGATGATGCCGCGCAGGCCCAGGTGATCGCCTTCCCAGTGGTGGCGAATCCATTGCAGGTTGGGCACGTGGATGTCCAACAGTTCGAAGAGGCTGCGGGCGCCGGAGGCAAGGATCTGCTCCTGGCTGCTCGTCGTCA
>Ga0209347_1004557_pt1 | contig 14275 bp, 13 predicted proteins | sample AutmiccommuBRH23_FD_187382 | JGI IMG/M metagenome (GOLD analysis project Ga0209347, IMG submission 187382) | Deep subsurface microbial communities from Mt. Terri, Switzerland - Autotrophic microbial communities BRH/23 (SPAdes) (version 2) | ecosystem: Environmental > Aquatic > Deep subsurface >... | reverse complement strand
GTGGGGTTCTGGACGAGAATGGCGGCGGCCAAGGGCGACCAGACGGCGCCGCCGGAGTTCCTGAGTACGCACCCGGCCGACGAGACCCGCATCCGGAAGCTCCAGGAACTGCTGCCGGAAGCGATGGAGTATTATAAGCCGGCCGCAAGACAATAGGCGCCGGCCGCCCTGTTTCGGCGAACTTGGATTCATCCCGCCTTATAGGACGTTCCGTTGTTCGGGCCCTGACCCCGGTTCCGCCGGAGACCACGGATGCAATCCTGCACCGCAACAGCCATTTTCCGTCAGCCGGAACTGCCGTCGAGCGGCAGCGCGACATATCGCGGTCTTACACGGCCGCCGGGGACTCGCGGTTTGGCCTTTACGAATCTGTCACTTGGTGGTATAATAGGGAAAGTGTGTGACTTTTGAAGCCGGGGGCTTCGTGTCAATTTGGGCGCCTGCCGGCGCCGCGATGATCCGCAGATGAAGGAGTGGACAGATGCTGAATGAGAGGATTGCTTGCCGCCGTCTCAGGGTTTTGATTCTGTGCGCAGTCGTCGCCCTGCTGGCAACGGACTCCCTGGCGGACATCCGTCTGCCCGCGATCATCGGCGACAACATGGTCCTTCAGGCAGGCGACCGGGTACGCCTCTGGGGCTGGGCAGACCCCAACGAGGAGATCGAGGTCGCCATCAGTTGGCGGGATCTCCAGTGGTCCATCCAGGCGGATGAGGCCGGCAAATGGCAGTTCTACATGAAAGCGCCGGCGGTCGGCGGGCCTTATGAAATCACGCTCAAGGGCAAGAACACCGTCGCCATCAAGAACATCCTGGCCGGACAGGTATGGGTCTGCTCCGGACAGTCGAATATGGAAATGGCCGTGCGGAATTCGGCCGATGCGCCGCAGGAAATCGCCGCAGCGCAGTACCCGAGTATCCGCCTGTTCACCGTGCAGAAGAAGGTTTCCGAGACTCCCCAGGAGGACTGCAAGGGCCACTGGGTGGAGTGCAGCCCCGAGACCGTGGGCCCCTTCTCCGCTGTAGGCTACTTCTTCGGCCGCGAGTTGCACAAGGAACTGGACCAGCCCATCGGCCTGATCCACACCTCCTGGGGCGGCACCCCCGCCGAGGCATGGACGAGCATGGCCGTCCTGGAGGAGAACCCCAATTTCGAGCCGATCGTGACGCGGTACAAAGACGCCGTGGCCAAGTACCCCGAGGCAACGGCCAAGTACAAGCAGGACCTGGAGAAGTGGAACGAGGCTGCCGCCAAGGCCAAAGCCGAGGGCAAACCGGCGCCTGGGAACCGTCCGAATGCACCGTTCGGACCCGGCAACCCCAATGCACCGGCAGGTCTTTACAACGCCATGATCGCCCCGCTGCTGCCGTATACCGTCGGAGGAGCCATCTGGTATCAGGGCGAATCGAATGCCGGCCGGGCCTATCAGTACCGTGAATTGTTCCCGACCATGATCAAATGCTGGTGGAACGATTGGGAGCAGGGTGACTTCCCGTTCCTTTTTGTGCAGTTGGCGAACTTTATGGACGTCAAGGACGCGCCTGGCGAGAGCGCCTGGGCCGAGTTGCGGGAAGCCCAGACGATGACGCTGAACATCCCCAATACCGGCATGGCCGTGATCATCGATATCGGCGAGGCCAAGGATATCCACCCGAAGAACAAGCAGGACGTGGGCAAGCGCCTGGCTCTGTGGGCCCTGGCGAACACCTATGGCAAGAAGGTTGTCTGGTCCGGCCCCCTGTACAAGTCGATGGAGAAAAAGGGCGACAAGATCTTCCTGCACTTCAACCACTGCGGCGGCGGGCTGCTCGCCAAGGGCGGCGAACCGCTCAAGGGCTTTGCAGTCGCCGGCGAGGACCACAAGTTCGTCTGGGCCGATGCGAAGATCGAAGGCGATACGGTGATCGTCAGCAGCAGCGAGATCGCCGACCCGCTGGCCGTGCGGTACGCCTGGGCCGACAACCCCATCTGCAACCTGTGCAGCAAGGCAGGCCTGCCGGCTTCGCCCTTCCGAACCGACAACTGGCCCGGCGTGACGATCCACAACAAATAGAATCGGACTGGCGCAATCGTCCATCCGCACCGGCCGGGCATTGTGGCCGTACGCCGACCTCACACGGGAATTGTGACAGGAAATTTTCTTGGCACTTGTTTTCACGCACCCCGCGTGATATAGTAGCCCCTTTGTTTACTTGTACGCCCGTGCTCCCCAGCGTGAGCCCCCACGCACGGATTCGTTCAGCTATCGTTTGATGTGACCGCTCGCAGAACGCCTGCGGAGTCACGGGTTATGCGTGAAGCAACGTGGTTACGAATGCAGTAGACATAACGATCCTGGCGGAGTTGAATCCGCTTGAGCCGATCACGGCGGTGCCCTTGTTCTCGTTTCACCTGGGCCCGTGGTTGGTGGTTGTGAGCAACCACGCAATCATGGTGATGGCCGCCATGGTGGTCCTTCTCGTGGCCATCCCCCTGGCGGCGCGCTCGCCGAGGCTCGTGCCCCGAGGTCTGCAAAACCTCATCGAATCCGTCTGTGTTTACTTGCGGGAACAGATGGCCCGCCCCCTCTTGGGATCGTTCACCGACCGGTACATCGGATTCCTGTGGACAACGTTCTTCTTCGTCCTGACACTTAACCTGCTTGCCCTGGTGCCAACGGAGAGAATCATCTCGCTGGCCACCGGCAGGCCCAACCACTTCGGGGGCCCTGCCACGGCCAACATCTGGGTGACCGGCGCCCTGGCGGTCGTCTCGTTCGTCATGACGCACGTCTACGGAATCCGCAAATACGGAGTGCTTCATTACATGGCCCACCTGGCGCCTCCGTCTCCGCGATGGCTCTTGCCCTTGATCTATCCGCTGGAGTTGCTGAGCATCTTCGTGCGGCCGTTCACGCTGGCCATCCGGCTCTTCGCGAACATCATCGCGGGCCACCTGGTCCTGGCCATTGTCCTGGGCATGATCTTCATATTCAGGAATCTCGGCATCGCAATGGTTTCCGTGCTGGCCTCGGTCGCTCTCTCGTTTTTGGAGCTCATGGTCGCCTTCATTCAGGCGTACATCTTCACGTTTCTGACAACTCTGTATATAGGCTCCGCCGTCAGTTCGGAGCATTAGCAGGTTCTTGGAGGTTTGACAAATGGATCACATGACCGGTTTGGTTCTGGCGGCAAGCCAGGCGGCTGAAGCGCCGATGACGGGTGCAAGCTGGGCGATTCTCGCGGCGGTGTTCGCATGCGGTATCATCATTGTCGGTGCCAGTGTGGGCATCGGCCTCATTGGCAGCCGGGCCGTCGAATCGATCGCCCGCCAGCCCGAGGCCGGCGGACGGGTGTTCTCCGCCATGATCATCGCCGCGGCGTTCATCGAAGGCGTCACGTTCTTCGCCCTGGCGATTTGTTTCCTGGCCGTGCTTTGGCTGCACTGAGCGAACCACGATGGCTAAGATCGCACTATTCTGTATCGTTGTCATACCCCTGTTCTGCGGCATCGCGTGGGCGCAACATGCCCCCGAGGGCGAGGCGGCGGAACCAAGCCTCTTCAGCGGAACGTTCGGCGACGCCCTGTGGACGGTCATCGCGTTTGTGGTCCTGTTGATCGTGCTGGGCAAGGTGGCCTGGAGGCCCCTGCTCAATGGGCTCAACGCCCGTCAGGGCCATATCGAGCAGCAGTTGAAATCGGCGGAGGATTCCCGCGTCAAAGCCGAACACATGCTCGAAGACTCCAAGCACCAGGGTTTGACCGTGGTGCGGGAAGCCACGGAGCAGGCCCAGCGACACCAGCAGCAGATGGCCGAGAAGACCCGCGAGGAGACTCTGACCATCCGCCGTCGAGCACACGAGGAGATCGAAAGCGCCCGCGCCACGGCCATGGACGATCTCTGGAAGCAGACGGGCGACATCGTGCTGCACGTGGGCAGCGAGGTGCTCGGACGGGCACTGACCGCGCAGGACAATCAGCGTCTCATCGACGAAGCGGTGGCCCGCATCAGGCAGAACGGGGGACTCGAATGAGCAACGGCACCGCGGCTCAGATCGCCGGGACGTATGCCCAGAGCCTGCTGGAGCTGGCCGAGCAGTCCGGGATCATCGATGCCGTGGAGACGGACCTGGAAATGGTCGCGTCCCTGCTGACGCGGGAGCCGAGCTTCCAGGCATTCCTGGCCTCGCCTTACTTCGCCGAGCAGACCAAGCGGGACCTGATCCGCAAGGTCCTTTCCGAGAGCCTCAACCGCACGACGCTCAATTTCCTGTCGGTGGTCATCGATCATAACCGCGGTGGGCTCCTGCCCGGGATGATCGACCGGTACAAGCAGCTCTATCGCGCCTATCGCGGCTACCGGACGGTGTCGGCTGTCGTGGCACAGCCCCTGCGGGAAGACCAGGCAGCCAGGCTGTCGCAGGATCTGGCCGCCGCGATGAACGCCAAGGTGGACCTGGAGGTACGCGTGGACCCCTCCATCATCGGCGGCGTGATTTTCCGCTACGGCGACAAGATGCTGGACAACTCCATCCGGGGCAGGCTGGCCCGGACCGTCGGCCGGATCACCCATCCCGAGAGAAGGCAGCAAAGCCTATGAAGATCGACATCACGGAAATGACGAACATCCTGAAACAGGAGATCAGCCAGTACGAGGCCCGTCTCGACGTGGCCAAGGTGGGCCGGGTCGTCGAAGTGGGCGACGGCATTGCCCGCGTCTACGGCTTGAACGACGCCCTGGCCGGCGAGATGCTCCTGTTCGAGAACGACACGATCGGGGAGATCTTCAACCTCGAGGAGGACTCTCTCGCCGCCGTCATCTACGGGGACTACATCAAGGTGCGGGAAGGGTCCGACGTCCGCTCCACGGGCAAGCTGATGGCCGTGCCCGTCGGCGAGGAGCTGCTCGGGCGGGTTCTAACGCCGCTGTGCCTGCCGCTGGACGGCGGTCCGCCGCTCAAGACGGCCGGCATCCGCCTGATCGAGTCCGAGGCTCCCGGCATCGCCCAGCGCCAGCCCGTCCGCCAGCCCCTCCAGACCGGCCTCAAGAGCATCGACTCGATGGTCCCCATCGGGCGAGGGCAACGCGAGCTCATCATCGGCGACCGCAAGACGGGCAAGACCGCCATCGCCCTGGACGCGATCATCAACCAGAAGGGCAAGAACGTCGTCTGCGTCTACGTGGCCATCGGCCAGAAGGATTCGACGATCGCCGAGGTGATCGAGACCCTGCGGCGGCACGGAGCGATGGAGTACACGATCGTGATCGCCTCCTCGGCGGCCGACAGCGCCCCGATGCAGTACATCGCCCCCTACTCCGGCTGCGCCGTGGCCGAGTACTTCATGTACGACAAGCACCGCGACACGCTGTGCGTCTACGACGACCTGAGCAAGCACGCGGTGGCGTACCGGCAGCTCAGCCTGCTGCTCCGCCGGCCCGCCGGTCGCGAAGCCTTTCCGGGCGACATCTTCTACCTGCACAGCCGGCTGCTCGAACGCAGCGTCAAGCTCTCAGACAAGCTCGGCGCCGGCTCGCTGACCGCCCTGCCGATCGTAGAGACGCTCGAGGGCCAGATCTCCGCCTACATCCCGACGAACATCATCTCGATCACCGACGGCCAGATCTACCTGCAGAAGGACCTGTTCCACGCGGGCGTCCGGCCGGCCATCGACGTCGGCGTCAGTGTCAGCCGGGTCGGCGGCGACGCCCAGGTGCCGGCCATGAAGAAAGTGGCCGCCAAGCTCCGGATCGACCTGGCGGCGTACTACGAGCTCCAGGATTTCGCCCGGCTGGGAACCGAGCTCGACCGCGCCTCGCAGCGACGGCTCGAACGAGGCAACCGCATGGTCGAGTTGCTCAAGCAACCCCAGTTCGCCCCCATGTCCGTGGGCGAGCAGGTGGTCACGATCCTGGCCGGCTCGTCCGGACTGCTGGACGATGTCGCGGTCGAGGAGATCAGCGGTTTCGCAACAGACATGCTGCGGTGGATGAACGAGCGGCACCCGGATCTCGTCGGCGAGATCGACAAGACCGGCAAACTCAGCGACGAGCTCTCGGGCAAGATCACCGAGAGCATCAAAGAATACAAGGGCGTATACAAAGGAAAGTAAGCACGAAATCCGAAATTCGAAATCCGAAACAAACTCAAAACTCAGGAAAACCCAAATGACAGAAACGCTTCGCAAATCGGGAGTCTCGTTTTGAGTTTTCTTGGTTTTTGATCATTCGGGCTTGTTTCGGATTTCGAGTTTCGAATTTCTCTTAAGCTATGGCTTCGATACGGCAGATTTTTGTTCGCCGCAAGGCGGTAGACAGCATCGCCCGGATGACCCGGACGCTGGAGATGATCTCCTCGGCCCGGTACAAATCCTACTCCGGCCGCTGGGCCTTGACCGGCGATTACCGCGATGCGCTGGCCCGGATCGCGTATCTGCTGGCGACGCCGGAACGGCCCATCGAGCATCCCCTGCTCAAGGAGAATTCCTCAGGTCGAAACGCCATCCTGGTGATCGGCTCGCGGAAGGGACTGTGCGGGTCGTACAACTCGGAGATCTTCCGCCTGCTGGACGTCCACGTTCAACAGGCCAGAGCCCGCGGCAAGAAGCTGGACATCTACATGCCGCAAGGCCGACTGGAAACGGTGCTGACGTTCCACGGCCTGACGCCGGCCAAAGTCTACACGGATCTCGAAGAGATGCCCAGCGATCCGCAGATCCGCACGATTGCCGATGATTTCATCGATCAGTACATGTCCGGGAGCCTCGATTCCCTGGGCATCGTCTACATGCGGTTCTATTCCGCCTCCAGCCAGCACGCCCAGACGCTGACGATCCTGCCGCTGCTGGAGCTGGTGGACGACCTGACGACGCGGGCCCAGGTGATCTGGCCTTGGGACCTGACGTTCGAGGACTTCCACCTGTCGCCGTCGGCGAACGTCATCGTCGAGAGCCTGGCCCGAATGCTCATGCACTACTCGATGCAGAGCTGCTTCCTCGACGCCGTCCTGAGCGAGCATCTGGCGAGGATGGTAGCCATGAGAAGCGCCTCGGAGAACGCCGAGGATATGATCAAAGAGCTCACCACGGAGTACAACCGCGCTCGCCAGAGCCAGATTACATCCGAACTGCTTGATATCGTCAGTGGAATGGGGACGTTGGAGTGAATACGGGAAAACTCACACAAGTCATCGGCAGCGTCTTCGACGCGAGGTTCTCGCCGGAACAGGTGCCGACGTTGTACAACGCGTTGGAGATCAGTTACGATTTCAACGGTCAGCCGAAGAAACTGCTGGGCGAGGTCCAGCAGCACCTTGGCGGCGGCAGGGTCCGGGCGGTGGCGCTGGGCAGCACGCTGGGCCTGCGGCGCGGCACGGAGGTCGTCGATACCGGCGGCCCGCTGAAGGTGGTGGTCGGCCCCGAGACGCTCGGGAGGGTCCTGAACCTCTTCGGCGAGCCCGTCGACGACCGGGGTCCCATCAACGCCAAGATCAGGAAATCGATTCACCACGAGCCCCCCCGCCTGGTCGATCTGACCGCGCAGAGCGAGATGTTCGAGACCGGCATCAAGGTCGTGGACCTGCTGTGCCCATTCGTGCGAGGCGGCAAGACGGGGCTTTTCGGCGGGGCCGGCGTGGGAAAAACCGTCGTCATCCAGGAGCTGATCGCTCGAATCGCCACGCGGCACGGCGGCTACTCCGTCTTTGCCGGCGTGGGCGAGCGGACCCGGGAAGGCAACGACCTGTGGCTGGAGATGCAGCGCACCAAGATCCCCGGCACCGATCACACCGTTCTGGACCATACCGCCTTGGTGTTCGGGCAGATGAACGAGCCCCCGGGGTCCAGGCTGCGGGTCGCCCTGTCGGCGATGACCATCGCCGAGAACTTCCGCGACAGCGGCATCGGCGATATCCTGCTGTTCATCGACAACATCTTCCGCTTCGCCCAGGCAGGCTCGGAAGTCTCGGCGCTACTGGGCCGAATCCCTTCGGCCGTCGGCTATCAGCCCACGCTGGCCACGGAGATGGGCCAGCTCCAGGAACGCATCGCCTCGACGAAGACCGGCTCGATCACCTCGGTCCAGGCGGTCTACGTCCCGGCCGACGACCTGACGGACCCGGCTCCCGCGACGACGTTCGCGCACCTGGACTCGTTCGTCGTGCTCAAGCGGTCCACCGCCCAGAAAGGCATCTATCCCGCGGTCGATCCGCTGGAGAGCACCTCCCGCATCCTCGACCCGAACATCGTCGGCCAGCAACACTACGATATCGCCCAGACCGTCCTGGAATACCTCCAGCGATACAACGAACTGCAGGACATCATTGCGATCCTCGGCATCGACGAGCTGAGCAAGCTGGACCAGACCACCGTGGCCCGTGCCCGGCGGCTCGAACGGTTTTTCTCGCAGCCGTTCTTAGTGACGCGACAATTCACCGGCCTGGAAGGCAAGTACGTCAGCGTGGCCGACACGATCGAGAGCGTCAAGCAGATCTGCGAGGGCCGATGGGACCAGTTGCCCGAGGAGGCCTTCATGTACGTCGGCTCGGTGGAAGAGGCGGCGCAGAAGGCCAAGATTCTGACACAAAGATAAATCCGAAATTCGAAAATCGAAACAAGCACGAATGGTCAAAGCCAAGAAATCCCAAAACGAGACTCGCGAGTGGCGACAGCGTTTCGGTCATTTGATATTCGTGCTTTGGATTTGTTTCGGATTTCATGCTTCGAATTTCGGATTTCCTCGCAGTATTGACGTGCAACTATGGTGAATTCCGACCCCAAGACATTCCAGTGCGAGTTGATCGGCCCGGCGGGCAAGCTGCTGGACTGCCGGACCACGTCGGTGGTCTTCCCGGCCCATGACGGGCAGGTCGGCATCCTGTACGACCACATGCCGATGCTCAGCCAACTCGGGCTGGGCGTCATGCGAGTCGCGCAGCCTTCGAATGGGGGCCGCGAGCCTTCAGGACAGCCCACGGAGGTGGATTTCTTCGTCGATGGCGGCTTCGCCCTGGTGGCGGAGAACTCCGTGACGGTCATCGCATACGATGCAATGGCCCTCCGGAACGTCGAGGCCCAGACCATTAAGTCCATGATGGACAAGGCCGCCAAGAGCCTGGCGAGTCCGACCCTATCCCCTTCGCAGCGGACCCACGAGAGCGAGCGACTGCGGGCCCTGCGGAGAATCGCCGAATCCATCCCGTCGTGAGCCTGCAAGACACCTTTCAAAGTAACCACGAAGAACGATTGTGAACCCAATGCCCAATATCCTCCTGGAGGCGGGAGTCGATTCCAGCCACCACCTGAATGTCCTGTTGCTGCTGGGCATCGCCGTGTTCGGCGGCACCATCGGCGCCCGCATCTTCCGGCGTCTGCGCGTCCCGCAGATCATCGGCTCGATCCTCATCGGCCTGCTCATCGGCGAAAGCGGGCTTCGCCTGGTCACCGAGAGTGTCGTGCAGGCGGTCGAGCCTCTGAACTACTTCGCCCTGGGAATCATCGGTTTCATGATCGGCGGCGAGCTGAAGCTCGAAATCCTGCGCAAGTACGGCAAGCAATTCACGGCCATCCTGGTGGCCGAGGGCGTCGCGGCCTTCGTGCTCGTCACCGGGGCGACGATCCTGCTGACGTACCTGTTCACGCAGAACCTCCGCATGTCCGTGGCGCTGGGCGTGGTCCTGGGGGCAATCTCCTCGGCCACGGACCCGGCCTCGACGATCCAGGTCCTGTGGGAGTACAAGACGCGGGGCGCCCTGACCACGGCGGTGATCGCGGTCGTCGCCCTGGACGATGCCCTGGCCTTGACCCTGTACGCGCTCGGCACCAGCGTCGCGGGAATCCTCACGGGTCAGGCGGGCAGCGGGGTCGTCGCCGGCCTGGCCATGACAGCCTACGAGCTGGGGGCCTCGCTGATCGTAGGCTGCATCGGCGGCGTCATCCTGAAGACCATCCTGATCCGGATTCAGGACGAGGACGCCGAGCTGACCTTCGCCGTCGGGGCGGTCCTGCTGGCGATCGGCCTGTCCATCGCCCTGAAGCTCGACGTGATCCTGGCCTCGATGGCGCTGGGCCTGACGCTCGTGAACATCGCCCCCTACCGCAGCCCGAAGACCTTCGAGATCATCAAGCGGTTCGCCCCGCCGATCTACGTGCTGTTCTTCGTGCTCGTCGGGGCCCGGCTCAAGGTCGAGAGCATGTCGCTGATGACCGTCCTGCTGGTGCTCGCATACGTCCTCGGGCGAAGCATCGGGAAAATCGGCGGCGCCTACCTCGGCGGAAAATGGTCCGGGGCGCGCGACTGCGTGCGGAATTACCTCGGGATCTGTCTGTTCGCCCAGGGCGGCGTGGCCATCGGCCTGAGCATCCTGGCCAGCCACCGGTTCACGCCCGAAATCAGCGAAATCATCATCCTCGTCGTGGCCTCGACCACCTTCATCGTCCAACTGGCGGGCCCCCTGTTCGTCAAGTACGGCGTCAAGAAGGCCGGCGAGATCGGCCTGAACGTCCGCGAGGAGGACCTGATCGAGACCTACCGCGTCGCGGACGTCATGGACGCCAAGGTGCCGATAATCCCGGCCGGCACGCCTCTGAAAGAGGTGATTCGCCTCGTCAGCGGGACCGAGGCCTTTTACTATCCGGTGGTCGATGGCGACAACCACCTGGCCGGCGCCATCACGCTGCACGGCATCCGAAACACCTTCGCCACACAGGAGTTGCACGACTGGCTGGTCGCCCTGGACATCATGGAGCCGGTGGTCGCCAGGATCACGCCCGAGACGCCGCTGTCGGAGGCCTTCCACCGGGCCAAACGCTACAGCCTCGATCACCTGCCGGTAGTCAATTCCGAGCAGGACGACTCGCTGGCCGGCGTCCTGGACTGCCCGGCCGTCCATCGTTCGCTCAGCACCGAAGTGTTGTCCCGCCAGCGAAAAGCCGATAGTATCCATAGCGCGCCGTGCGTCTGATCGGGCTTCCCGGGCCCGGGCGCTCCCGGACGTGGACTTCGGATTTGTGATTGTTGATTGTTGATTGGAAAGACCTGGAGTGCGAAGCCAAATCAAAAATCAAACAGCAAAGATCACAAGTCCTCTGGCGTTTCCCAAGGCCAGGAGGCTCACGAGCAATCCGCAGTTCAAGGCCGTGCTGGACCGGGGCCGACGGGCAGGCAACAGCCGGCTCACGCTGTACGCGGCCCCAAATGAATGCGGGCATCCGCGTCTGGGCGTCTCGGTCGGGAAGACTTCCGGCAACTCGGTCGTGCGAAACCGCCTCAAACGGCTCCTGCGGGAGGCCTTTCGCCGGAGTCAGGACCGCATTCCGCAGGGATTCGACTACGTGCTGATGATCTCGCCGGCCCTGTCGCGAAAACTCAAACAGGCGGAAAGTGGAGCCATGACCCTGCGAAACCTGGGCATGCAACAGATGCAGGAATCCGTCTTGTCCCTGGTTGAAGCGGCCACGCGGGCGTCTTGCCAGGGCCCGAATCGAACCTCCGGCCGGAATCGTGCGAACCATGAGTGAAGACAAGGAACTGGTTTCCATCGGGCAGGCGGCGGAAAAAGCTGGCGTTTCGCGGCAGTCTCTGCAATATTATCTGATGGTCGGGCTGTTAGAGCCCACGGAGATCACGCCGACTGGACGGCGGCTGTTCAATCGCAAAGCCATCGAACAGATCCGATTGATCCGGAAATTGAACGACAGCGGCTATCCCCTGCGGGCCATCAGGGACCTGTTCATGGAAAGAAGGCCATAGGAATTTTCGATTTACAATTTACGATTTATGATTTGAGTCTTGAGGCCGCTGTCGCGGCAGGACCCCGCGAACGGGCGACAGCAAATCGTAAATAGTAAATCGCAAATCATAAATGGAAAGGAGTCTCGCGTGAGTGATTACGAGGCCGCCCAGAAGCGGCGGGACGTGATCGTCGGCATCTTCGTGATTGTCGGACTGGCCGCCCTGGGATGGATGATCTTCAAGTTCGGCGACCTGCCCACCACCATCACGCGCATGAGATCCTACGAAATCTACGTGCAGTTCCCCACCGCCCCGGGCGTGGCGAAAGACACCCCCGTCCGCTTCGCGGGCTATCAGATCGGCCGGGTCACCCACGTCATGGCGCCCGAGGTGCGAACGGACCTGAACACGGGCCGGGAGTACCACCAGACCCTGTGCGTCCTGAGCATCAATAAAAAGTATGTGGATATCCCCTGCAACGTGGAGGTCAAGCTGATGACCCGCGGGCTGGGAAGCAGCTATCTCGAGCTGAAGGTGGACCCGAGCAAGCTGCCGGCGCCTCTGCAGGATCCCAACGATCCCTACTCGTGCTACCTCCGCAACGGCATGCTGCTCCAGGGCTCGACCGGCATGACCAGCGAGTTCTTCCCGGAAGAGAGCCAGAAGATGTTGAGCGATCTCATCACGGACATCCGTGTTTTCATCGCCAACGCCAACGACATCCTCGGCGACCCGGACAACAAGAAGAACCTCAAGGCGACAGTGGCCAACCTCGCCGACGCCTCGGGCAGCCTGACGGTGGCCCTGAACGAGGCAGCCCAGACAATGCAGGATGCCAGGAAGACCCTGGAAGATTTCCGGACGCTTGCCTCGACCGGGAACGACACACTCAAGAGCGCGGACGCCAAAATCGACAAACTCGTGGTTTCCATGATCGACACGAGCAACGAGTTGAGCAAGGCCATCTCGCAGATGCGGCTGGCCATGGAGAAGGTCAACAGCGGCGACGGCACCGCCGGCCGGCTCATCAACGACGGACGACTCTACGAGAACCTCCTCGAGAGCACCACGCAACTGAACGTGCTCATGAAGGACTTCAAGGAGCTGATCGACAAGATCAGCACGAAGGGCTTGCGGTCGGTGTACTGAGAACTCCGCTCGGCGGGCCCGTACGGTGGGGCCTGAACCGCCGATTCCTCCATCGATGGCGATCAAGAGAACCATACTGGACTGCTACACCGACGAGCCCGCGGGGCTTGGCGTGCCGCCGTTCATCGGGGTCTGGCCACGGTACGCCGCTGGCCTCTACGAAGACGAACCCACGTACCTGACCATCGACGACATTCGGCTGGTCCGCTACGTCGAGTGTGTCCCCGAGGTCGTGATCGATCCGCTCCACGGACGCACCCATCTGGAGGTGCTCAATCACACACGCAGCTATGAGGAGATCCGACGGGTCCTGGAGAACACCGATGAACTGGTCATCATCGTAGGCGTCCAGACGCCCGGCAAATATCTCAGCGCCCGCCCGGGGACGCTGCACGAGGTCGAGAAGCTGCTCCGGTCGTTCGAAGAGGGAGGACAGAGGACGGAGGACAGAGGACTGATGGCGGAAGACGGCGCCGTCCTCCGTTCTCCGTCCTCTGTCCTCCGTAAGGTATTGACCGGCCCGGTCCTGACCGGAGGCACGCAGGCTCGCGGCGGAGCCCGACCGCAAGTGGCCGACGCGGAGTACTTCGACGAGCTTCGCCCGCTGGCGTTCGACACGTACGATCAATTGCAGCCCCTGGCGCTCAAAGGAGCCTCATTCATCGGGCAGATGCCGCGGCTGGCCACTCGGATCGTGGAAATCGAGACCGGCCGGGGCTGTCCGCGTGAGCGAGGCTGCTCCTTCTGCACCGAGCCTATCAAGAACAAGGTCCACTGGCGAAGACCCGAACTCGTCGTCGAGGAGGTCAAGGCCCTGATGGGGTTCGGGGCAAAGGCCTTTCGGCTGGGCAAACAGTCGTGCATCTACAGCTACGAGGGCGGCGACCACCAGAAGCTCGAAGCGATGCTCTCGGGCCTGGCGGCGATGCGGCCGACCGTCCTGCACATCGACAACGCCAACCCGCAGATGATCGACGAGCGGCGGACGGAGTTGTTCGTCAAGTACCTCACGCCGGGCAGCACCGCGGCGATGGGAATCGAGTCGTTTGATCCCAGGGTCACCGCAGCGAACAATCTCAACTGCTCGTACGACATGGCCTTCGAGGCAATCCGGACGGTCAATCGCATCGGCGGCTTTCGCGGCGAGAACGGCTGCCACGCCCTGCTGCCCGGGATCAATATCCTCTTAGGTCTGGCCGCCGAGACGCCCGAGACGCTGGACAAGAATTTCGCGGCGCTCAAACAGATCATGGACGAAGGGCTGCTCATTCGCCGGATCAACATCCGCCGGGCGGTGCCGTTCCCGGGCACGCCGCTCTTTCAGCAGGTCGGCCGCCGGTTCCTCCGCAAGAACATGCGGTACTACGTGGACTGGATCGAGAAGGTCCGTCAGGAGATCGATATCCCGATGCTGCAAAG
>Ga0209347_1004556_pt1 | contig 14277 bp, 6 predicted proteins | sample AutmiccommuBRH23_FD_187382 | JGI IMG/M metagenome (GOLD analysis project Ga0209347, IMG submission 187382) | Deep subsurface microbial communities from Mt. Terri, Switzerland - Autotrophic microbial communities BRH/23 (SPAdes) (version 2) | ecosystem: Environmental > Aquatic > Deep subsurface >... | reverse complement strand
GAGTTGTCGTTTTATTAGCGTCATCATAACTCATGGTATTTACTGTGCCATCGGCCATGGTTTGTTTTAAAACCCTGTTTCTATCATCATAAACATTTGTTACTTTTGCATTTCCAGCAGGGTCGATAATAACTGTTAATCTATTGTTTTCATCATAAACAAATGTAGATAGATTTCCAGCGACATCTTTAAATGAAGTCAGGTTACCCGCTGTATAACTATATTCAACTGTTCTTCCGGTGTTGTCCGTTACCTTACTTAAAAGGTCTCCAGAATATTGAAATTGCAAGCTCCCGCAGTCGTTATTAACACTTGCCAACTTGGCTGAATCATACGTTAATGAAGTGATATTGCCTGATACATCCTGTATTGCCTTAAGTGAACCCGCCAAATCAAATGAATACTTGGTTTTATCTTTCTGGATAAGATTATATCCCTGACCATCAATAAAATGAACAAAGCCATACTTGCCTGACATTGGCTGGTAAATACCACTCGGGTCTTTGGTGTACTCTTCAATGCGACCGTCAGCAAATTTTATGGAAACTTTTTCATCAGATAGTTTTGTGAGTTTTATCTCATAATTGTTATGCCAATTCCTACCAAGATTTCCGGACCAATTATCCACGGAGTTATAAAACTTCTTAAAAGGAATTGGATTATAGCCACTCACAGAAATATCGGTATTACTTTGTATAAAGTTACCAGTCGCGGCATCAACAGGATCAACAATAGCAGTAGACTGACCGGTAAGAATGTTATACGCTCCAATTGAGTATTTTGCACCTTCATAATAATTCAGAGCATCCGAACTCACTTTAGTTGCAGGAACAGAAAAGTTATTCGAAAGAACCTTAGTCTCGGCATTATCGGCAGTAACCTCAACAGAATAAGTCAAATTTGTTTCACTCTGGAATTCAGGTAATATCACACTCCAAGAAAAATCACTTACATGATTGACCCCAAGAGATCCAATTGTTGTCTCACATGAATCACCAATAACCCTTAAACCTTGTGGCAGATTGATTTTCACTTTAACATTGTTAGCTGTTGAAGTGCCTGTATTGACAATATAGCCTGATATCTGAATCGGATTTGGGTTATAACCATTTGTTGTTGCATCAATTGATGGAACCCTGTTTAGGGTTAAGCCAATCGGTGGCCTTAAATCTTGAAGGAATTCACTTAATCCATAATATGTTACATAGGTTTTAGATTCTCCCGGTTGCAATGTTGATGGATTCCAGTAGACACTCACAGCACTATCTCCGTTTGCCATTCCTGGTCTTATAGTATAATCCCAGATAGTATTACAGACTCTTCCCCAATTTGTGAACTGAACCTTGTCTGGCTTGTTCTCAGTCCTTAAAAGTGTACCTTGTGCTATGACGCTCGGATTGGTCAAACTATCAAATGCCTGCCAATAATCTGGTATATTCGACCCACTTAGTTCTAATTCTGTTGTTACAGCACCATATCCAGGAATTCTGAATGGGGCAGCATCATTATTTCCAAGCATTGTATCCATCATAATTCTGGTTCCAACAGTGTGAGAGGAAGCACTTTGATTCGTTGCAGTGTACTTGATTTGAACTGTATCAGCTTTGCCAGTGTTTGAGTTTGTTACTAATTTTAATTCCTGAACAATATTTACACCGTTTATATCTTGTGTTGCTGTGGTTGAAAGATTTGAAGAGTCTGGATTAACTGACTGAGGAGAGAAGAAATAATTTGAACCGTCAACTTTCAAAGAAGTATATGATGTCAAAGGAAAAGGATGTCCAAATAGCATACGCTTGTAATTATCATTTGCCTTGTCTGGATTTCCACCTGTTGTTCCAATGGTAAAACGCCCATTGGATGCTACGACATACTCAATATAATCATTGTACATTTTACCATTGCTATATCCTAAGATTGACGCTTGAGAATCAGCACTCGCAGTATTAAAAAGATTCTGTTTCCATGCAGCGTACTGATCAGGGTCTTGAGGCGGTTCATTTGTATTTGGAGGATTATTTGTATCAATTCCAGTTGCTGGAGTCTCCTCATTTAACTTTTGCTGATCTCTAAGTGCATAATATGCATTTAATACACGCCCGTTTTGAATTTTCTTAGAAATGTTAGAGCTACTTGTTGCAGTTGCCTTTAACTGCTCTTTAATTTGACTTGCAGTCATAGAAGGGTTTTTACTCTTTATAAGTGTGGCAACACCGGATGTATAGGCTGACGACATGGATGTACCGCTTAGATAGCCATATCCATTCCCAGGAATTGTACTAATAATATCCTTCCCAGGAGCTGCGATATCAACATTATTAAGACCATAATTTGAGAATGACGCCAAGTTGCCTTGATTATCAAGAGCTGCAACTGAAATAACATTGTTCAAATTATAATTAGCAGGGTATACAGGGGATAGATCATTGTCCGTTTCAGAATTACCTGCTGCCGTTACAAATAACATGTTAGATGTGGAAATTGCATCTTTTAGTGCAATATTATTTTCTGAAGTCCACCAACTGCAATTTGCTATTGTTGCACCGTTGGCTTCAGCATATTGAATTCCTTCAATTGCATCACTAGTATAGCCAATTCCATTATTCACAAACTTTAGGGGCATGATTTTTACATTAGGTGCTATTCCGCTAACACCTTTGTCGTTGTTACTTACTGCAGAAATTATTCCAGCCAGATGAGTAGCATGACTTTGTCCATTTGCTGAGGAATAAACAGTATTTAAGCTGTTAGCAAAATCAAAGCCTGAAACATCATCCACATAACCATTATTATCATCATCAATTCCATTGTTCGGTATTTCTTTTGAATTAACCCAAATGTTTTGACTCAAATCCTCGTGTGAGATATCCAAATCCGTATCTATGACAGCAACGACCACACTGGAGTCCCCTTTTGTAATTTCCCATGCATTCTCAGCTGATATATCGGTGTTTAAAGTACCTGTAACGCCATTTATGGCTTGTCCAGTGTTTTTAAGTGCCCATTGCTCATTGTATAAAGTATCGTTTGGGGTACTTGCTAATTTCACTTGATAATCTTCCTGTGCAAATTCAACTTCACTATTGTTTTTCAATTCATTCAACACCACAGAAATGTTCGCATTATTATCTATTTCTAATAACTCTAAATTACCTTTATTAAACTTTTTCTTTAAACTAAGTTTCGTTAAGTTGAGTTTGTTTATTGTGTTACTCATTATTAAGTCTGCTTTACTCTCGTCCTTAAACTTGACGATAATCCTGTTGCCATTTGTTTCACTAGCAGTCGTTGCCGCATCAGCAGTTAAAAATCCACTTTGTGAAAATACCGTTGTTACCAATAGCGAAGAAACAAACACCTTTGCTATTAACCTTTTAAAACTCCTCATCAAAATCGACTCCTTTTTTTATAAAGAATACCATTATTAACAATGACTATGACCAAAGTTTAAGGGGTTAAACATTGGCAACGGCATGAAGTGCACATTTGTGGCAATATCCGTTAAAGTTGAACGCATCCTATTGCAGCCATAATATACAAGGGCAAAACTAAAGCCTTTCTCCAAAAGAAGAGAAAGGCCAAGGTGCTAATATATGTAAAGCAACCTGGCAATCATAGCTTTCTCAGCCTTAGACCCATAGCTTTGCGCCCCCGACTTTCGACGGGTTTGCCTTTTATTTATATTTTGACATTATTTTACCATAGTTATCTGGAATAATTTGTCGTAATATGTTTGTCCTGTAAGTTTTGTTGTTGATTTACATTGCAATGGCCTCCATAGTCGGACTCTTAGGGGTTACAGTAACAGGAACTGCCTTCGCTGCTGGGACAGGTAAGACTCCAGCAGAAATCACAGCAAGCTTAACTGGTAAAAGCGTAGAACAAGTTATCTCAGAAAGAGTAGCAGGAAAAACCTATAGAACCATTGCTGACGAAGCCGGTAAGTTAGACGAGTTCAAAGCTCAGACTCTTGAGCAAAAGAAAGCCATCCTTGACCAAAGATCGCCGATGGCAACCTCACTCAGGAACAAGCAAACGCTATTTAAAACTCAATAGAGACGAATCGTTTGAATTAGTGGTTCCACTTCCACGAGAAGGGCTCGTTTGTTTCTATACCTTAAACACAGTCTTTTCATAAAGGCAGATCCCTCGCTCATTATTATCAACAACAGGGTTCTCCCTGTTAGAACTATCTCTGGACACTGGCAGGACGCATCAGATCCGTGTACATTTAACCCTGACCACCCTCCCAGCGAACGATTGATTTAATTTTTGATTTAACTCGTCGATCATGTTTATCCCTCAGTCCCCTAATCCTTAAAAATCAAACTCATTGACGATGCGAAACCGTGGTCAGAGGTGATATAAATATTTGCCTCGGTAAGATTTTTGTTAATATTTCTAATGGCCCCTTCGATCTCTTCAAAGGCCTGTTCGACAGCTTGAAATGTTTTGCTTTCGTCGCCCTTATCCCCCACACTGTCAATCACATTCTGGTATATATAAACCACGTTTTTTCCTTTAAATGTGTTTCTAAGTTCAATACGGGTCATCGAAATAAGGTCATTTAATAAAACAACTTCCGAATCGTTGACGCTCGACTGGAGAATCTTTCTTCGCCCACTGGAATACGCTTGGTCCATGATGAAGTACTCTTTGGTATAAGCCTCAAAGAAGGCTAAAGCATCTCGTTCAGGTATCCCCGCTATGTATTTCTTCTTAAAGGCATACATTTCAATCGCCCAGGACAAGGCTGCATAATAATTTTCAAATTCTGGGTAGTAATGCTTAGTTTTGCGAAGTGAAATAATTTCCCTGTATTGGGTAAATTCTTCGGACCCAATGAGTAGGCTGTTAATCAGCTTGTGGATAATAGACCGATCAACGGCTTGGAACAAATCCACCTGCTCATAGTCCTGAATATCCCATTGTTCAAGATACTCCCCAAGGTGAAGATCCGCTTCGATTTCTTCCGTCAACTTATCATAAACTTTGGAATCCACACTGTGGTGCATAAAATGATCTAAAAACACAACACAATTAGCCTGCTTAGTAGACACTAATCCTTGCCATTCCGGCGGTAGAGTACGATTCAGAACGCTGCAAAGTGAGTTTATTATGAATAAGGTAAACAAACCTTGCAAAGATTTTTCTTTGGCAAGATAGTCGTAATATTTTTCTGTCAGCTTCCAAAACCCATCTACACTTTCACACTTAACGATATTTTGCCAGACGGTGTTTTCATCCTCTTGTAAAGAATTCATCAGGATAACTCGAAGCGCATCTTCAAAATCCAAGGTTGGTCGTTTAGCTAGTGCCGCCAACACCCCAATATTGATCGTTTCTTCAGAATACGTCCCTATAGAATACGAGGCAAAGCTTCACCTCAGCAAGTTCCAGCTCATCTACGACCTCTCGGAAATCCCCCTTAGCATCATACCAAAAGATGATGTGCCGTTTGGCTCCATCTCGGCACGGTGCCTGATATTTCTCTCTCAGGGCAGTGTTTATCTGATTTAGATTCATTATTTCACCTACGTTTCCATTCTAAATTAATGATGGATATTATATCTTCGCCAACACCTTCTCTAACTTAGCATAATTGACAACGACCCCGTCATCCAGATCAATTTCTATCTGCTGATCAGCAAGATTATGAATAACTTCATCGTATTTTTTCAACTCTTCCATCTGTTTGGTTAACACTTTCAAGCGTTTGATTGCTTTGGTCTTTTCCGTTGGCGAGTCTTCGGACACTAAGACACTATTGAGCCTCAGATACTCTGCCTCCAGTTTATTCTGTAGAGGATGCAGGTAATCCGTGCGCACCCGGGATACCATACTGCTGTCATAGCGGTGCATATAGACTAGAGCATTAAAGCCTTGTTCTTTGTCAGAAGTAAATAACCAGTAGATCGGTCGTTTCTTATATATTTGAACATGATCCTTATAAAAATCCTTTAGGAAATACCTACGGATGCACTCTCTGCTCGTTTCATTTGTCTTTTTACCTAAGGTTTCAGCAATGTAGTTTAGATTTATGGCCAAGGAATTCTCTCCAAATGTGACTTTTAAGAACTCTACAAATTGGGTCACGATATCATCCTCAAAATAGGCATCACTTAAAACAGGCAAAATACCGTCGTGATCTGCCTTAAAGGTTTTGTATCTTTCTGGGTCGAACTTTCCACCGGCAAAGATTAAACCTTCCTCATCGAGAGAATATCTGCCGAACACACATCCCACTGCATAAGAAATGAACGATTTAATATCCCGCTCTCGATCAGCCTTGCGGATCGTAATGTCTTTGTCTTCTACTTCTGGGGAAAGCTCAGCTTGTAAGCCGTAAATATTGATGAGGATGCGGTTTAGTTCTTCCTCGTTGCCTTTGAGTTGGTTGAATTGGTTTTCGGCGAAAATAGACCAGTTTTCTAAAGTTCCTTCAAGAGTAGCTGATTCTTTTTTATTTGCCAGAAACGGATGAATTTTAAAATCCCAAGATTTTTCGAATGAATCCCAGCTTGCTTTAGCAATCTTGATACTTTTTAACGCCAACTCATCAATTATTACTCTTATATCCTTAGCAATCTTTAATACCGGTATTCTTTTAAGATCACCTACCTGAGTGGTTAGGGTTGGATTTAAAGCATCTATATATTTGGGTATTAACTTAGAATTTAGGAGAGAAATTGCTAAACCCAGGTCGGCTTCAACTGGGAATCCGCAAGAACCTTTTACATCGAAGGCAAACCCATAATTACAATACCTTGCGGCAAAACCTCTTCCTGATATATCAGACCACGTTATACACTTTTGAAAATAATATTGTCTTGATGGTAAATGATTACCCTGATTTGACAACATACCATAATGTTCTTTATTAAATTTAATTACAAAATCATTATTGCCATACCATTTGATTAACTTTCCGCCTTTATTATAAGGAATATATAACAATGCAGTACCATGAAACTCTTCTAACGATTGATAATTAAATCCGATTTTCGAATAATCTACTTCATGCCAATTTCTTAAAAAATAATCGTTATCACCAGTGGCCATACCCTGTTTTGGAACCCCAATTTCTTCAAATGTAGTTCCTGTCAAGAAAGTATCCTTCATTTTCTTACTAATCCAATAGGATATTGGAATACCTTTAATGTCATAAAAATCTTCGTTACATTTCGTATAGTACAGATCTTTGTCATAAATTTTCTGTTCTTTTTTATTGCCATTAATATCGACTAATCTAACATAATTGCCAAAATAACGCGAATTATTCATATTTCTCATTGTGTATGCTGAGGTTTGCACTACTTCACCATTTATTTCCGGAAATGCGTCTGGTCCTAGGTGTAACATCGATATATAACTAATATTAGTTAATAACTCTTTACGTAAATCTTTATAGTCGTCAGTAAACATAAACGAATGCTGCGTAACCATCGCTATAAATCGACCTGGACCTGCCATTTCAAGACACTTTTCTATAAAACAGGCATATAAATCTGCTTTGCCTTTGGGGAAGTTCACTTCAGTATATTTTTTGACTTTCATATTCATACTTTTTCTACTTCCCATATAGGGCGGATTTGTACATACCACATCATACTTCTCAGCCATAATCTTAGCCTGAAGAATGATTCCAGGTAGCTTATCTATGATGATATCCCGATAGGTAACCTCCAACAAATTCCTGACCACACTATTTCTTACTTCATGTAACCTTTGCTCCAAAAACTTCGGATCCATTTCCCGCACATCTATCATAGACCCATATTCCTTAGCATCTTTAAAGGTATCAGCTAAGTATCGAATAAGCTCCCTCTGACGGTACTGCTCAGGTTCCAGGGCTTCAGGATTCACCAGCATCTCACTTACATCATTAACCATCCAGTTACTCTCTTGAATGGCGCAGATATTCAACTGGATATTTTCTCTAAATACCGCTCGACTCTTGCTCCTCGCCTTCATCATCACAGCAAAGGATGCCAGTTGAGCGGCACGGTCATCGATATCCAGACCATAGAGGTTATTTTCCAAGATCAACTTGGGGATGTCCTCTTCCATATATCCGTAACTTTTATAGATTTCATACAGCACCTCAAAGGCATAAACGAGAATATGTCCTGAGCCACAGCAAGGGTCAAGGGCTTTGATCTCAAGTGGATTAAGGTTCGGATTCTTCAAGTCAGCCAGTTGTTTTTGCACTTCAGGTTCTTGGTCCGCTTCCTCAAGGTAATACTTCCACTCAGCTTTCAATTCCTCGTTGGGATGAGATTCTAACCACAACCTGCCCAAAGAGTTTTCCACCATATATTGAACAATCCACTTCGGCGTAAAAAGTTGAGTGGCTGCCGGGATATTTTCCTTGCTGATCTTTGTATTTTTCTTCAGATCAGCAAAGACTTCATCCTTCTTCTCAGAAATATAGTACTGGTACAGCCACCCGATTATCTCGACTTCTTGCCAGTCTTCCTCAGGGATGGAAGTCACCAAATCCCGAATAACGGACCCTTCCTGTAAAAGATTGCTCGGAAAGAGCAGTTCGCTATAATCCGCAATTGGTTCAAACATAAAGGGCAAAATCTTATTTAAGTCATTGCATTGGTGAATGAGTAAATACTTAAATAATCCCTCTAAGTCGTTTCTATCTTGAAAATCATAAATTACGTTTCGATCGACGGCAAAGTCAATATTCAAGGCCTCTCGGATGATATCCGGTTCCGCTCTGTTCGAATCACGGGAGGATAAGGCCCGCACTCCTGTGGGCAAATAGTCGTTAACCTCCAGGAAACGCAAAGCAATAAAGCGGTTAAACCAAGTGTAGGCAACCTCCTCCATAACCTGGTCATATCCTTTTTGCTCAATCTCCTTAATCAGCTTGTCCCTTTGCAGCTTAAAGCCTTTTTCTTGGGGGATATTGTTAAGGATGAGATGACCTGCTTCTTGCTTTAACACAGTAACACTCTTTGCCGTAATCCCTATTTGAAAGGCCTTTTGCCTGACTTGCTCGATCAGCTTCTTACGGGCACTGACGGCAAAGTTTCTGATAGCTGATTTATTCAAAGTCTTTCCTCCCACTATACAACCCTGATGTTTTGTTAGTCCGAATATAGCCTTTCAGTTCACTTCCAAAATCATTCGTTAAAGAGTACAGTTATATCTTCGCCAACACCTTCTCAAACTTAGCGTAATTTACAACGACCCCATCATCGAGATCAATTTCTATCTGCTGATCCGCTAGATTATGAATCACTTCATCGTATTTTTTAAGCTCATCCATCTGTTTCGTCAACACTTTCAACCGTTTCGTTGCTTTTGTCTTTTCAGTTGGCGAGTCTTCCGACACCAACACTTGATTGAGCCGTCGGTACTCTGCCTCCAGTTTATTTTGCAGAGGATGCAGGTAATCCGTACGTAGCCGGGAGACCATACTACTGTCATAGCGGTGCATATAAACCAGGGCATTAAAGCCTTGTTCTTTGCCAGACGTAAATAACCAGTAAATCGGTCGCTTCTTATAAATCTGGACATGATCCTTGTAAAAATCTTTCAGAAAATATCTACGGATGCATTCTCTGCTCGTTTCATTAGCCTTTCTGCCTAAGGTTTCCGCAATGTAGTTGAGATTTGTAGACAAGGTATTCTCCCCGAAAGTGACTTTCACGAACTCTACAAATCGAGTAACGATATCGTCATCAAAATAGGTATCATTTAAGACAGGCAGAATGCCGTCGGCATCTGCCTTAAAGGTTTTGTATCTTTCTGAATCGAACTTTCCACCAGCGAAGACTAACCCTTCCTCATCGAGAGAATATCTACCCAGCATACAGCCCACGGCATAGGAGATAAAGGATTTTATATCTCGAGACTGATCTGCCTTACGGATAGTGATATCTTTGTCCTCAACTTCTGGGGTAAGCTCGTCTTGTAAGTCGTAGATCTCTATGAAGATACGATTTAGTTCTTCTTCGTTGGCTTTGAGTTGCGAGAATTGTTTTTCGGTGAAATCCTGCCAAGATTTGAAAGCACCTTTTAACTCCCTGCATTCAAGTTTATACAAAATAAATTGGTGCTTGATAAAATCCCAGCTAGTTTCAAAACTATCCCAATCCGTCTTAGAAATTGAAATATTCTCAGTGACTAGGTTATTTATTGAATTCCTGTTGATTTCCGAAATAATTATTGGCAATTTCGCAATTACCCCAGACGAAAAATTTAAGGTTGGATTTAAAATATTTAAAAGTTTATTACATAGTTTTGTATTCAGGAATCCTGCAAAATATAAATATTCACTCTCATCACAAAAGAGAGCATGTGATGAAACGTCAAACAACATACCTTCATCAAAACATCTTACTCCAAAGTTAGATGAACTGATCAGTGTCCAAGTAATCCCTTTATGGAAGTAGAATTTTTGGCTTGGTCTGACATGTCCTTTTAATTTACTCATTGCACTTCTTGATAAATCATCATAAGCCAATACATAGTCTTTATTACCATACCATTTGCGATGATTTCCTCCTTTATTATAGGCAATCCATTTTGTCCTGTTTAAGGCTATAGATTCAATACTACTTTCTGTTTCTGAAAAATCATCCCACTTCACCTCAGACCATTGACGAATGAATGTTTTGGTATCTCCAGTATGCATTCCTTCTCTTGGATATGCTATTTTGGCTAATTCTAGAGAATGATTAAAAATGTTAAATACTTTTTCGCTTACCCAATACGCTATAGGCATACTAGGAATCTTGGCAAAATTGTCCTTTTGTGCTTGATGTTTATTTTCTCCCGCTAAAAACCTTTCCTCTTTAAGGTGTGCTTTATCAAATTCAACAAGACGAACATAGGCTGCTTCATATGACTTTATATTACTTTTTCTCAACACGAAAGCGGTCGTTTGAACCACCTCGCCACCGATTTCTTCAAATCCTTTTGCTCCCAGATGTGCCATATTTATAAAATCTTTTAGCATCAACAACTTCTCTCTTAACTTCTCATAGCTTGATAGAAACATGAAGGAATGTTGTGTGATCATAGACTGAAATCCGTTAACCTTTGTCATATCACCGCATTTTTCAATAAACACTGCAAACAAATCCGATTTACTGTCAGGATAATTCTTCTTAAGATAATTAGATAACTCAGAACTCATGCCACTACTTCCCATATACGGCGGATTAGTGCAAACCACATCATACTTCTTACCCATGATCCTCGCCTGCAGAATTATACCGGGCATCTTTTCCAAGACAATATCCCGATAGGAAACCTCCAACAAATCACTTGCTACGCTGTTTTTTAATTCATCTAACCTTTGCACCAGAAACTCCAGTTCGATTTCTCGCACGTGTAAGATTGCCCCATATTCCTTAGCATCTTTAAAAGTATCAGCTAAATAAGTAATCAGCTCCCGCTCACGGTACTGTTCTAGTTCCGGTGCTTCCCTATCCACCAGAATTTCTTTTACCTCATTGTCCATCCATTTACTCTCTTGAATGGCACAAATATTCAACTTGATATTTTCTCTAAATACCGCTCGACTCTTGCTCCTCGCCTTCATCATCACAGCAAAGGATGCCAACTGAGCGGCACGATCATCGATATCCAGACCATAAAGGTTATTTTCCAGGATCAACTTGGGGATGTCCTCTTCCATATATCCGTAACTTTTATAGATTTCATACAGCACCTCAAAGGCATAAACGAGAATATGCCCTGAGCCACAGCAAGGGTCGAGGGCTTTGATCTCAAGTGGATTAAGGTTTGAGTTCTTCAATTCATCCAGTTGTTTTTGCACTTCAGGTTCTTGGTCCGCTTCCTCAAGATAATACTTCCACTGAGCTTTCAGTTCCTCGTTGGGATGAGATTCCAGCCATAATCTACCCAAAGAGTTTTCCACCATATATTGGACAATCCACTTCGGCGTAAAAAGTTGGGTGGCTGCCGGGATATTTTCCTTGCTGATCTTTTTGTTTTTCTTCAGATCAGCAAAGACTTCATCCTTCTTCTCAGAAATATAATACTGGTACAGCCACCCGATTATCTCGACTTCTTGCCAGTCTTCTTCAGGGATAGAAGTCACCAAATCCCGAATAACGGACCCTTCCTGTAAAAGATTGCTCGGAAAGAGCAGTTCGCTATAATCCGCAATCGTTTCAAACATAAAGGACAAAATCTTATTTAAGTCATTGCATTGGTGAATGAGTAAATACTTAAATAATCCCTCTAAGTCGTTTCTATCTTGAAAATCATAAATTACGTTTCGATCGACGGCCAAGTCAATATTCAAGGCCTCTCGGATGATATCCGGTTCCACCCTGTTCGAATCGCGGGAGGATAAGACCCGCACTCCTGTGGGCAGATAGTCGTTAACCTCCAGGAAACGCAATGCAATAAATCGGTTAAACCAGGTGTAGGCAACCTCCTCCATGACCTGGTCATATCCTTTTTGCTCGATCTCCTTGATCAGTTTGTCCCTTTGCAGCTTAAAGCCCTTTTCTTGGGGGATGTTGTTCAGGATGAGATGACCCGCTTCTTGCTTTAGCACAGTAACACTCTTTGCCATAACCCCTATTTGAAAGGCCTTTTGCCTGACTTGCTCGATCAGCTTCTTACGGGCACTGACAGCAAAGTTTTTAATAGCCGTTTTATTCAAGGTTTTCCCTCCCACTATACAAGCCGGACGTTTTTGCTAGCACGGGTGCTTAAGTAATATTGTTATCAAGCAACCTATTCTTTAATCGCAGAAACAGCATACACGGGGACTTGTCCCCGTTTTTCTCTCCCAATTGGTTAAAGTAATCCATTTCAGATTTACTTTAGTTTAGTATCTCTGATAAAGATATTTGAATCCCATTTTCTTTATTTCATTTCAGCGCCTCCGCAATGCCGTCCGCAAGTGCTCTGGCCAGTTTAGCCTGATAATTTGCATCGCTTAACTTCCTATCTTCATCTGGGTTTGACAGGAATCCCATTTCCACGAGTATCACTGGTACCTTTGACCAATTAAAGCCCGTCATATCGCTATGTGGAGCAAGTCCTCTGTTTTTCATACCTACTTCGCTAGTAAGTGACTTTAGTATTATACGACCACACCGATTACTTTCATCAATTATTGCTCTGGTTCCTTCGTTTATTGGTAAAGGAACTAACATTGAAGCTCCAGAGGCTGTAGTATTTTCTGAGGAATCTGCATGAATTCTTAAAACAAGTGCTGCCTTCTCATTATTTCCGATTTCAGCTCGTTGTATATTTCCCAGACTCACTGAGTTATCTGTCTTAGTCATTACGACTGTATATCCTTTATTTTGAAGTAAATCTCTTAGTTGTAAGGAAACCTTCATATTAATTAAATACTCTGGCGTCTTTGTAGCAATTCCAGCAGCTCCTCCTCCATCCTTAATCTTCATTACAGAAGAACTAGGGGCATTGGCTTCCAATTCGAGATTTGATCTATTAGCATGACCAGGGTCTATGACAATAACCTTGCCAATTGACTTTACAATTGGAGTCGGGGTATTTGTTCGCGACGGCGTATTGTCGGTTTTCGGAATTGCAGCTTGACCTAGATCTCCGTTGGAACTGTTTTGAGTACTCTGGGTTTTGTTCTCAGAAGTTTTAGATAGTTCAGTCCCAACTACAGGTTCAATCTTATTCGTTTTAGTGCAAGCACTAAGACTTATACACATTATTCCCACGGTAAGTAGTACGGCCATAATTTTAAGTTTTCTCACACATATTACCTCTCAAAAATCCAAAATTATTTTATTCATAAATAATTCTCACCAAGCCTTAATTCCATATAAAGGTTTCCGATTAAGCACGATTCTATAGATTCTGCAAAGTTCAATTTAGAAGGAAAATACTGTACGAAATAAGAATAATGCGTAGCAAGAGTTATAACCTCAAGCTTTGTCCTACGTTATAAAATCATGCATAATAAATTCCAAAGAAGTTTGTCAATTGTTAGGCTGAGATGCTTTGGTCGCAGGATAAGATTTTCTTCGGTGTTTTCCAATTCATTATTATTCCTGTTGTTTCCATAATGCTCTACCATCGCCACAATAAAGCCGTTATTTGCAAGATGTGTGCTAATTGTTCGATAAAGTAAATGCGAACCTCCGTTGCCATGAGAAATCATGATATACCGGGAAAAGGATGTTGTGGAAAAGGGCTTCCTACGTTTAAAAAACAGCCTGGATCTTGGGAGATTAAGGGTGCATAGGGAAGATACCATGCAGAACAAGATATTCGTCGGTTTCATCTCAC
>Ga0209347_1004554_pt1 | contig 14281 bp, 11 predicted proteins | sample AutmiccommuBRH23_FD_187382 | JGI IMG/M metagenome (GOLD analysis project Ga0209347, IMG submission 187382) | Deep subsurface microbial communities from Mt. Terri, Switzerland - Autotrophic microbial communities BRH/23 (SPAdes) (version 2) | ecosystem: Environmental > Aquatic > Deep subsurface >... | reverse complement strand
CCTTATGGATTTTTGTCATAATTACCAAGCTTTCCTAAGAATATTAGAACGGGGGAAGGTGCGCGCGTGAACGCTCTGACATGGTTACTGCAAAGGGTCAGCGCCGCTTTTTTGCTGGTGCTGCTGGGAATACACGTTTGGTTGATCTACGTTACCAACACATCTGAGGTCATCAGCTTTAGTGAGGCCAAGGCCAGGCTGCTTTCCGCTCCCTATGTGACGCTGTATGCGCTGCTGCTGCTTTTTGGCCTTTTCCACGCCCTTAACGGCATTTATACCATCATGGTGGACATGGGTATCAAGCCCAGAAAAACCGCCATCGGTGTACTCCTGGCCATCGGCCTTGGGATTTTTGGTATAGGCCTTTTAGCAGTTTCTCAATTTATCATGTAGTTTAGGAGGCGGATAAGTTGTCGTCACAACAGATTAATGTAAAGATATTCCGCTACGACCCCGAACAGGACACCGCTCCGAGATTTGACACTTATACTATACCGGTAATTAAAAATATGGCCATCCTGGACGTGGTCTTTTACGTCCAGAATTATATCGACAAATCACTGGCCTTCAGGTGCTCCTGCCGGATAGGTATGTGCGGGTCGTGCGCCATGTACATCAACGGCCGGCCGAGACTGGCCTGCCGCACCCAGGTTTCTGCGCTGGGCGGCGGCGAAATCACCATCATGCCCCTGCCCAACCTGCCCATCATCAGGGACCTGGCCACCGACATGGAGCCCTTCTTCGAGAAATGGAAGAAGGTCAAGCCATATTATGTAGGCAAGCCTGAATTAAAGGACCCTGTGGTGGTGCGGCCGGACTCAGGTGAGAGGGAATTCATTGATCAAATGCTGGACTGCATCACCTGCGGCTGTTGCTACGGTGCCTGCTCCATGGTGGCCACCAACGAGGAGTACCTGGGACCGGCGGCACTTAACCGGGCCTATACCCTGATTGCCGACAAGCGCGACTCCATCAGGGTGCAAAGGATCAAGGCCGTGGACCGTTCCTACGGGGTTTGGAGATGCCACGATCAATTTAACTGCGCTGAAGTATGTCCTAAAAACCTGGTTCCCACCAAGTCCATACAACAGCTTAAAAAGCGTAGTGTCCTGCATAAATTCGGTGTGTTTAAATAAGACGCCATAAGGAGTGTGGCTTTAGTGGAAGAGATCAAAACTGACGTACTCATATTGGGCAGCGGTGGGGCAGGATTGTTCGCAGCCCTTCATGTATATGACAACAACCCCACCCTGGACGTGGTTCTGGCCACCAAGGGCCTGATTGGCAAATGCGGCTGCAGCCGGATGGTCCAGGGCGGTATGAATGTGGTGCTGAATCCTGCCGACTCCATTGACAAGCACTTTATGGACACCCTCAAGGGCGGCGGCTATATCAATGACCAGGAACTGGCCTACACTCTGGCCAAGAACGCCCCCAAGGCCGTGCATGAACTGGAAGTCAAAGTGGGCTGCTTCTTCGACCGGGCCGAAAACGGTGAAATACACCAGAAGGCCTTCGCCGGCCAGTCCTTTGACCGCACCGTGCACGTGGCCGACCTGAGCGGCATTCAGATTATCGCCAGGCTGACCGACCAGGTTTTCCGCCGGGAGGACAGGATCAAGGTGCTGGAAGAGACCCGGGGCCTGGATCTGCTGACCACCGCCGAGGGGGACCGGGTGGTGGGGGCCGTGCTGGCTAACGTCAGGACCGGTGAAATGATCGTGGTCAACGCCAAGGTGGTTATCGTGGCCACCGGAGGCGCCTCCTCAATGTATAAAATTTCCGCCCCCTCGGTGGACAAGACCGGTGACGGCATGGCCATGTGCTTTAGGGCCGGGGCAGAGTTCTGCGACATGGAAATGATGCAGTTTCACCCCACCGGGCTTCTGGCCGGCCAGTCAAGGCTGAGCGGCAGCGTGCTGGAGGAGGGCTTGAGGGGTGCCGGCGGACAGCTGATTAACGGCCTTGGCGAAAGGTTTATGGAGCGCTACGACCCCGAGAGGATGGAGAGATCCACCCGGGACCGTGTGGCCCGGGCGGGCTACATGGAGATCATGGCCGGCCGCGGCACTGAAAACGGCGGCGTCTTTCTGGTGATGAGCCACCTGGGGCCCGAGTTCGTGGAGAAAAAATTCCCCGGCATGTGTGACCGGGTTAACGATATCGGCAAGAGCCTGGCCCGGGAGCCGATTGAGATCAGCCCCACCTCCCACTTTATGATGGGTGGTGTAAAAATAGACGTTGACTGCCAGGCCAACCTCAAGGGACTGGTCGTGGCCGGCGAGGACTCCAGCGGGGTTCACGGCGCCAACCGCCTGGGAGGCAATGGTATCGGCGAGTCCGTCACCTTTGGCCGCCGGGCCGGCGACACCGCCGCCGCCCTGGCCGGGCAGGAAGATCTCAGGCCATACCGGCCCGAGCAGGTGGAGGAGATTAGAAGGCACTGGAACAAGTTCTTCGTGCGCACCTCCGGTGTTGACATCTATCCCATCAGGGACGAAATTAAGAACCTGATGTGGGATAAAGTTGGTGTTGTGCGGGAAGGCAAGAAGCTGGAAGAGGCCCTGGCAAGGCTCAACGAGATGTACGAGGAGGCCGACCAGGCCTATGTCTTCAACCGCACCCTGCGCAGGTACAATATGGAGTGGGGCGAGATCATCAACACCATCAACTGGATCACCGTGGCCCGGATGGTCACCACTTCAGCCCTGCTGCGCACCGAGTGCCGGGGATCCCACTACCGCTCGGACTGCCAAACCGACAACGAGAACTGGCTGAAGAACATTTACATGCAGAAGAAGGGCGACTCGGATATCGCCACCGACATCCGTCCCATCGTCTCCACCCGCTTCCCGGTGGAAGAGATCAAAAAGCTGAATGTCAAGTACTAGAAAACAAATTTCGTGCCAATAGGGGCAATAATTTCAATGAGCATATTTCAGCCGGTGGTGACCGAGAGGACCAACAAGTCGCAAAGGATAGTCACCCAGATACAGCAACTGGTGGTTGACGGCAAGCTGCAGCCCGGGGAAAAGCTTCCTCCGGAAAGGGATCTGGCTGTTATTTTCAACGTCAGCCGGACCTCGGTCAGGGAGGCCATAAAAACCCTGGCCGCGCTGGACCTGTTGGACATCCGCAAAGGATCGGGCGTGTATGTGAAAGAGGCCATGCTGGATACATTCTTCACCAGCGTTGCCGACACGCTGGTGATCAGCCAGGCCGAAGTGCGCATGCTTTTTGAAGTCAGGAAGGTGCTGGAGACCCAGGCTGCTTTCTGGGCCGCCTTGAGGGCCACAGACGGAGAGATCGAAGAACTCAAGGCCCTGGTCAAAGAGGCCGGGGCCTTGGGAAATAAAAAAATCAGCGCCGATTTGGCCAGTGAATACGATAAAAAATTTCACACAGCTATTATCAGGCTTTCGCACAATGAGGTGCTGGCCAGGATTATTACCGGGATGTTCGACGTGCTGGACAGGGTAAGGCAAAAGACGGCCATTCTTCCCGGCCGGGTTGCTCAGTCCATCAGTGACCACGGGGACATTGCCAGGGCCGTTGCCGCACGGGATCCGGAGAAAGCCAGGGTGGTTATGTACAATCATATTGAGGGCGTTGAAAAAACTTTGACCACCAATGATTCTAAAATTATCAGCAAAAAGCAAGTTTAATCCCACTTTCCCCATGTATCTATAGAAGGCTGCGCTCATGGCGTGCGGCCTTCACTTTTTATCCGCCGCTTGCCGGCGGATTGGCAAAAGGGGCATAATAAGGCCAATATAGATTGGATCCGGTGAGGTGATTTATTTGGAATTTCTAAGTTTTATCAGGCCGGACGGAGGTTTTGGGGTAAGGAATTACATCCTGGTAATTCCGGGGGATCCGGCAACCAACGGACTGGCCCGGAATATTGCCGGGTCGCTGCTGCAGGCAGTGGCGGTCCAGGCTTGGCCGGAGAAGGAAAAGTGCGCCGATTTTTTCAGGGATCTGGTGACCAGCCCCAATGTGGCCGGGGCGGTGGTGGTGGACCCGGTGCCGGGCGGGGCCGGGGAGACCGTGGCCGGGACCATGAAGGAACTGGGCAAGCCCTGCGAAGTGGTAACCGTCAGCGCTGCCGGCGGAGCCATAAATGCCAGCGCCGTGGCGGTCAGGGCGGCCATGTCCATGATCAGGGAGGCCAGCACCTACCGCCGCCAATTGAACCTGGCTTCCAGACTGCTGCTGGGGGTTATCTACCGGGAGCAGGCCGGGGCCGGGGAGCTGCTGTACCACTGCCTGGACCAGCTGGTGGAAAACAACGCCAGGATTGTGCTGGCCAGGAAGGTTGCCGGCAAAAAGGATAAAATGCAAAGGCTGCCCGAGGTGAAAAAACTGCCCGCCGGCAAAAAGGTGGAACAGTCCCGGGGAATCTATGAGATTGAATACCGTGAGGACATCGGCCAGACACTGTCCGCAATGGCCGCCGGAGGAGTGCAGTTGGTGCTGGCGCTGGGCCACGGCCCGTGTCCCGCCGGGCATACAGTAATGCCGGTGCTGAATGTGACCGCAGACAGTGATTATTATCAGTCCATGCAGGACATGGTGGACCTCAACCTGGGCGGCCTGGAGACTGGCCGTTACAAGGCCGAAGACTTCAGCCTGCTGCTGTTGAATGAGATTATCGCCACAGCCTCCGGGAAACTGACTAAGGCCGAGGTGTTGAAGTTTTAACAAAAAGAATAGTATATCATTAATTATGAGGCTGTCCCCGAAAGCAGGGTGACAGCCTCATTTATAGTTTCAAACTAGTTTTTATAAGGAAGTTAAAAGAAAAGGGACTGCGGATTCCGGAGCAGTCCCTTTTCTTTAAGTTTTTAGCTAGTTGAGATTGATTACACAGCCGTCTTTACTGTGCTGCTGCCTACGAATTTTTTCCTGGTCAGCATCTGGAAGACGAATATTGCAATGGCCATGATAATGCCGATATAGTCTGAGTACGCACCGGGGTGTATGGTTAGCACCGCCGCCACGGCCACCCACACCCGCTCAACAAGCATCAGCTTACGCAGCATCCAGCTCTGGAAGAAGCAGGCGGCCATGATTATCCCAATGGTAACCGATCCGACAGTCCTGATGATCTCTGAAGTCTCACCCACCAGCAGGATGGCCGGGGCGTAGGCAAAGACAATTGGCATGTAATACAGCGGCTGGGCGAAAATAAGGGCTGTCCAGCCGGTCTTCATGGGCGGGGCCTTGGCGATGGCTGCGGCCGCAAAGGCCGCCAGGCACACCGGCGGGTTCACGTTGGCGATCAGGCTGGCCCAGAAGATGATCAGGTGGGAGTGCAGCAGCGGCACGCCCATCTCCTGCAGCGCCGGCGCCGCCAGCACGGCCAGGATAACGTAGGAGGTGGTGGCCGTGATGCCCATTCCCAGCACATAGGCCGAAATGGCGATCAATATAATGGCCAGGAACAGGTAGCCTCCTGAGGCGGACAGCAGAAGGTCGGAGAACTTCAGGCCCAGTCCGGTCAGATAGACAACCCCGATGATCAGGCCAATGGCGCCCACCGTGGCGCCCACTGTGATGGAGGTCACGGCCGACTTGATCAGGGCGTTGTAGATATCTTGCAGAGACATCCTGGTGTCCTTGTCAATCCAGCTCAGCATCACCGAAAGCACTGTGGCGATGACGGCGGCCATGGGGGGAGAGTAGCCGGCTATCAGCATGTAAACAATAACGATAATGGGGATGATGTAGTACCAGCCCTTTTTGAGAATCAGCCAGGGGTCGGGCAGCTCTTCTTTGGGCAGGCCCTTCAGCCCCAGGTTGTGCGCCTGGAAGTCCACCATCAGGTATAGGTAGAAGTAATAAAGTATGGCCGGGATAAAGGATGCCACCACAATATCCCAGTAGGGGATGCCGGTAAATTCGGCCATGATGAAGGCCCCGGCGCCCATGATGGGGGGCATCAGCATGCCGCCGGTGGAGGCCACGGTCTCGACTGCCCCGGCCATGTGGGGTTTGTAGCCCACCTTCTTCATCAGGGGAATGGTGAAGGTGCCGGTGGTTACCACGTTGGCGGTGGCGCTGCCATTGATGCTGCCCATAAAGCCGCTGGCCAGCACGGCCACCTTGGCCGGGCCGCCCCGGGCCCTGCCAAGGAAGGAGTAGGGGAAGTCAATAAAGAACTTGCCCGCCCCGGAGGCCTCCAGGAAAGTGCCGAAGGTTATGAACAGGAAAACAAAGGAAGCGAAGATGGCGGCCACGGAACCGTAAATGCCATAAAGTGAGGCGTAAGAGAAGCTGGCAATCCTGGATATGCTGAAGCCCTTGTGGCTCAGCATGCCCGGGAAGTAGTTGCCAAAGTAGGCGTAGATCAGGAACACTGCGGCGATAATAAATAGAGCGTTGCCGGTGACCCTCCTGACGCACTCCAGGGAAAGGATAATGGCAATGATGCTCATGACCAGATCCAGATCGGTGACAAAGCCGATGCGGTTGGCCATCTGCGGGTACATAAACATAAAGTAGCCGGTGGTCACCAGGGCGGCAATGGCCAGGATGGCGTCCAGCACGGTGATCCTGCCCCCGGGTGATTTTTTACCGGCCGGGAAGAGTAGTACACTGAGGAAAATGGTTATGCCAACATAGACTCCCCGGTTTACCTCGGGGGCGATAACCCCCACACTGCCCTGGTACATGAAAAACAGGGTAAAAAGCGCGGCAACGGCGGCGATTAACTTTCCCATGGGGCCCTTCAGATTTCTTTTTTCCGAGGTGCCCTCGTACTGCTCGATCATCTTTTCCATTTCCTGCTCGGTCAAGGCCGCCTTTTCAGTCATGCCCGCCGGTATCGGCTCCACATTTTTAGACAATAGCTGTTCCTCCCTCCTGCTGCTTTTCGCATAACTGGCACCCACCGGGTGCCAGTTATGCTTTTCTCATCTTTTTTCTAATTGTATCCGGTTCTGATCACTATTTTTACTTGTCAAGCCCGGCGGGTATCTCTATTTTCTGTTCGGTAAAGAATTTCACCGCACCGGGGTGCAGGGGCACGCCCATTTCCTTGACGCCCTTCATGGCGTTTTTAAGCTTCATGTCTTCAGCTGCCTTGTTGGTTTGCAACAGGCGCTTCTGACCGTTTTCAGAGTACACGGCCTTCAGCAGATCATAGATGACCTGGTCGGGCACCTTGGTGCTGGCCACCAGGTAAACGGGATTGCCATACTTGGACACATCCTGGTCTTGTCCTTTGTAGGCTCCCTTGGGAATGACGGTTTTCACGAAGAAGGGGTACTTCTGCGAAAAACCGGCCTTTTCGCCCTCAATGGTGGGGTCAAGCAGCTTGACTTCCATGGTGGCAGTGATGTCCATCAGGGCAGACATGGGAACCCGGGAAAAATAGCCGAAAAGGGCGATCTTTTTATCTTTGAAGGATGTTGCCGAATCCTCGGGGGGCAGGTACTGGGGCTGGATCTTGTCCCACATGCCGATGGCCTTCAGATAGGTCTCGGCAAATACCGCCGCGCCGGACCCCTGGGGCCCGATGCCGAGCTTCTTGCCCTGCAGGTCGGCAAAGCTGTTGACTCCGGCGTCTTTGGGTACGGCCCAGTGATAGATGGCGTCCCAGGCGAAGGTCACAACCCGGAAGTCTTTTATATTCTGTCCCTTAAAAAACTCCTGCCCGTTCCAGGCCCAGTATATTTCAGAGGCGTTGGCCCAGGCCAGATCGGTTTCCCCGGACTGGATCAGCCTGAGGTTTTCAGCCGATCCGCCGCTGGTTTCAACGGAGATCTCGGTGACGCCGGCTTCATTGGACACACTGGCTATGCCGCCACCCATGGGGTAGTATGTGCCCCCGGTTCCGGCAGTGGCCAGACTGTAACTTTTCTTAGCCTTGGTGTCTCCTGAACCTTTATCCTGGCCGCCGCCACAACCGGCGGCTACAAGGGTAAACGCCAGCACGGCTATAAGTACAAACATGGATTTTGACTTAAAACGCATTCTACACATACCTCCTCATAGAATATCCCTTTCTCATTTAGGCCCAATATTCTGTTGTAAACCTTTCAGATTCCCGACTTTTTTGACCTTATGATCCACCCCCCTTGAAAAATACGGACTATCACTTAAAGGGTTGAACCCCCAAAAAGGCAGAATTATTACCTAAGCACGGGAGCTGACAGAATATGACTGGACCGTGGTAATACCTCCAACCTCAGACACCATCCCTCACGCCACTGATTATATCAGTTTGTCAATTATGATACAATCCCTATTTCTCTCGCAAAAGATTACTGCTTCATAATTACCTTTGGTTTTTTTTTGAATTCGTTTGTTTATGAGGATTGACAGGGTGGAAAAACAGTATAAAATAAATGGTAGTACCACAGACCTCCTACCATAACGAAATATGCTTTTACTTATTTACCAGTTTTATTGTTGGGGGTGATGCATGATCCTGAGATTTTGGTGATCCGGTACCTGGTTGACTTATTAACTAATTTCTTATGTGAAAGGGGGACCTTATTTTGACCAGATTCATCGTTCACGAAAAAGAAGACTCTGTAGGAGTGGCCACCACCGAGATTAAAGCCGGTGAAACTGTTGAGGGCTGGGTAATGGCTGACGACTCCACCATCAGCATGGTTGCCAAGAACGACATTCCCCTGGGCCACAAAATAGCTCTTAAAGATGTTGCTGTGGGACAATCTATAATTAAGTACCATGTTCCCATCGGCAAGGTGGTTGCTGCCATCACCAAGGGCGATCACGTCCACATTCATAACCTGAAGACTGCGAGGTGGTAAAGATGATCAAAACTTTTTTGGGATACCGTCGTGAGAACGGCAAGGTAGGCATCCGCAACCATGTGGTTATACTGCCCCTGGACGACCTTTCCAACGCTGCCTGCGAAGCAGTGGCCAACAACATCAAGGGCACCCTGGCCCTGCCCCACGCCTATGGCCGCCTCCAGTTCGGCGAAGACCTGGACCTCTTTTTCCGCACCATTATCGGCATCGGCAGTAACCCAAACGTTGCCGCTGTAGTGGTTATCGGTATCGAGATGGAGTGGACCAACGTCATCGTGGAAGGCATTGCCAAGACCGGCAAGCCTGTTTGCGGTTTCGGTATTGAGCGCAACGGCGACCACAAAACCATTGAAATGGCCTCCCGCAAGGCCAAGGAATATGTGCAGTGGGCCAGCGAACTGCAAAAGGTTGCCTGCACTGTTGATGAGCTGTACGTCTCCGTGAAGTGCGGCGAGTCCGACACCACTTCCGGACTGGCTTCCAACCCCACCGTGGGCCGGGCCGTGGAAAGACTGGTAGACGCCGGCGCCACCTGCAGCTTTGGTGAAACCTCCGAGATCACCGGCGGCGAAGATATCGTTAAGGCCCATGGCGCCACCCCTGAAATAGGTGAAGCTTTCTACAAAATCTGGAGCGAATACAATGACTTCATTATCGCCCAGGGCGTCGACCTTTCCGGCTCCCAGCCCACCAAGGGCAATATCGCCGGTGGTCTGACCACTATCGAAGAAAAAGCTCTTGGCAACCTGCAGAAAATCGGCCGCTGCAAGTACGTTGGCGTTCTGAAGCCGGCAGAGGCTCCCAGCGGAAAAGGACTGTGGTACATGGACACCTCTTCGGCAGCTGCCGAGGCCGTGACCCTGTGGGCAGCTTCCGGCGCGGTGGCGCACTTCTTCCCCACCGGCCAGGGCAATATCATTGGCAACCCCATCATTCCTGTAATCAAGCTTTCGGCCAACCCGCGGACAGTGGTTGACATGGCCGAGCACATTGACGTAGATGTAAGCGGCATCCTGCGCCGGGAAATGAACCTCGACCAGGCCGCCGACAAGCTTATGGAAATGCTCTTCAGGACCGCCAATGGCCGCCTGACCGCCAACGAGGCTCTGGGTCACAGGGAATTTGTTCTCACCAAGCTTTATCGCAGCGCCTGATCACACACACCCTGTGTTTTAATAATCACTTGTTTAACTGAACAGGAGGACATTATATGTCCTCCTGTTCGTTATCCAGCCCTCTTTTTCCTGAAACATTCATTATGACACAAGTAGGTTTCATAATCTTAAAAAGTTAATCATTCAATGCCAAAGTCTGACGTCTGATGACCGACGACTATACCAACCCCAGCCACTTCCAGTAGGTGCGGCTAAAAAGCAGCAGCACCAGGGTCAGTATAATCACCAGCGGTGCGCCGATCCTCAGCATATCCCTGGCCGAAAAGGTTTCGGTGGAATAGGCGATCATAGACATGGGGGTGTTCACCGGCAGCAGCACCGAATACTGGATGGCACAGTAAAGTATGAAGGTATAGCCCCATACCGTCACCCCGTGGGACTGGGCCAGGCCCTGGGAAAAGCCTATGGCGGCAGGCACCAGGGCCGCCACCGCCGCCGCCCTGGCGGAGAAGGTCAGGGACATAAGGGAGAAAAGCCCCACTGAGATGGCGGTGAGGGGAAGCAGGCTCATTTTTTCCAGGTTTAAAAGGCTGATGGAGTTTTGGGCCACCCAGGCGGCCGCCCCGCTTTTGAGGATCCACTGCCCCAGTGAGATGGCCGCCCCGAAAAGGAACAGTGTACCCCAGTTAATGGTTTTGACCAGCCGCTCCCAGGTGGTTATCCTGACAAAGGGCAAAAAAATGACCATCACCGAAAACACGGCCACCGTGCTGCCGTCAATGCCGTGCAGCTTTTGCTCGGTGGCCCACATGGCGGTGGTGGCCAGCATGATCAGGGCCAGCTTGATTTCAGCCGGGGAAATCCGGCCCATGGCCAAAAGCTTCTGCCGGATCAGTCCGGTGTCCCCTGGGAATTGCCGGACAGGGAAGCTGAAATAAATCAGGCCAAACAGTATTAGTCCCGCAGTAATAGAAAAGGGCAGCCCGTATAGTGCCCAGGACAGCCAACTGATGGGGTGGCCGGCCGCGGCCAGATAATTGGCGGTCTGGATGGTGGGCGCCCCGGAGGTCTGGATGCCGATGCCGGCGATACCGGTGCCGAAGGCCACCATCAGCATCTCTGCCCTGGCGAAGTTATGGTCCCGGCTGATCTTATAGACCTCCAAGATGCCCAGGGCCACGGTGCACATTAAAGCGGCGTTGGCCGCCTGGGCCGGGATGAAGATGCTGGACAGGTAGGACATGATCAGTGTCCCCAGGAGAATCCTCCCTGGCTTTGGCCCGGCGGCCAAAAGTATGTAGTAGGCGATGCGCTCGCCCAGTCCCGCTTCCCGGGCCACCGAGGCCATGATCAGGGCTGCTGTGACCAAAATCCAGGCCTCGGAGCTGAACCCGCTCAGGGCCATGCCCAGGGCCTCTCTGGACCCGATGGGCTGCCAGTCTCCTGACGGGTCCGGGCAGTCCATCAGGGCCAGGGTAAAAATGCCGATTAGAAAGAAGGCGCTGGTGGAGTAGTCCACCGATTCAGTTATCCAGATAATCAGCATGCTTACCAGGACGATAATCAGGCGGGACCCCAGTGGGCTGATGGTATCCGGAAAATCCAGCCAGGAGATGGCGGCTGAAAAAAAGGCCGCCGACAGATAAATGCCCACATTTTTTTTATCCAGAATCCTGTGCAGGCTGCCGGGTATCTTAAGGGTCAAGAAGATCATAGCATCACCCTTGGTAGTAAATATTATCATAAATGTAATAATATGGCAACACCAAGTCAGAGAAAGACGGTGAGCAGTTGCTGAATTTTGAACAATACGCCAGCATAGCTGTGGTGCTGGCGATTATCAGTATGCTGGGGCTTTATTCCACCAGGCTGGTTAAATCATCTGTGGACTTTATTATTGGCGGCAAAAAGCTTGGCGCCATGATGGTCTGGGGGGGGATTGTGGGTGCCTTCGCCGGCGGCACGGTAACTGTGGGCACCACTCAGATGGCTTATCAATACGGGGTCAGCGGCATCTGGTTCACCCTGGGGGCCGGTATGGCCTGCCTGCTGATTGCCCTTTTTCTGGCCAGGCCGCTGAGGGAAAAGAACGTGGAGACCGTCTCACAGTTTTTATCCGGCTTTTACGGATCAAAGGTGGGGCCATGGGTGGCTCTGTTCATTGCCGCCGGCATGTTTATTCAGCTTACCGTGCAGATGCTGGCCTCGGTGCCGCTGCTGACCTCGATGTTTCCCTTTTCCGTATTCTCGGGGCTGGCCCTATTTGGGCTGTTTGCCCTGGCCTTAATCCTGGGTGGAGGATTTATGGGTGCTGCCCTGGTTGGGATGTTCAAGCTCCTGCTGATGGTGGTCACCCTGTTTGTGGCCGGGGCCATGAGCTGGGCACTGCTGGGTGGTCTCGACGGGCTGGCCGGAAGGTTTCAGCCCGTGCCCTGGTTCAGTCTGTTCCCCAGGGGGGTGCTGAGGGAGTTGGCCGGGGGGATGTCGGTGGTGGTGGGGTTTATTTCCACTCAATCCTTTATCCAGCCGGTTTTTGCCGGCAAGGACGTGCGCGCCGCCCGGGCCGGGTCTCTGTTGGCGGCGGTTTTTCTGCCCTGCTTTGGCTTGGCCGGGGTAATCATCGGCCTGTATATGCGCAGCGCCCACCCGGGCATTGACCCGGCTGCGGCCCTGCCGCTGTTTATGATCCTCCATCAGCCGGCCTGGATCGGAGGGGTGGGGGTGGCCACTTTGCTGCTTTCCCTGGCCATGACGGCCAGTGCCCTGGCCCTGGGGGTGTCCACCCTGTTCTGCCGGGACCTGTATCCACTGGTGAGGCCGGCGGCAGGCGACCGGGAGCAGCTGGTGGTGGCCAGGCTGGTGCTGCTTGTCGTGGTAGCCTTAGCCTGTGTGGTCAGCTTCAACCTGCTGGGTGATCTGATCCTGGACTGGACCTATCTTTCCAACGCCTTAAGGGGCGTCACCGTGTTCCTTCCTCTGGTGGGTGCGGTTTTTCTCTATGGCCGCCTGTTACCCGGGGTGGGTGTCTGGGCGGTTACCCTGCCCCCTCTGTTTACCCTGGCTTGGGCAATATTCAGCCCCGGCGGGATCCACCCGTTGTACATCGGCCTGCCGGTGAGCTTTCTGATCATGGCGGCGGGGATTATTATCCCCCGGGCCGGCGGAGGCAGGGGAGGTTTTGGGAAGACAACAAAAAGCCTGTAAAAACAAAAAAGGCCAAGGTCGGGTTTGGCCTTTTTTGTTTTGCAGGCAGTCGGGATACCCGCAAATAAAGGAAGTGGATAGAACGTGAAATTTCTTCACTAATATACATTATAGACTAAAATGCGAAATTAACAACCTTTCTTGTGTCTTAAAAAGAGCCAGTTGAACATTAAAAAGACAGTTTCATACTAGTTGACATAAATTAACATTTATTTTCAATTTGTGTCATTACTGCTGCTCGCCGAATAACCCCATATCAAATCCATTCTCAGCCTTGTAACGGGAATGGATGTAGTGGCGGTAGGCCACGTAGGCCTCCAGGCTGCAGTCAAGGCCCTCCTCCTTCAGGGATTTGATAAAGTCCTCCATTTTGGGCGGGCAGCCCTTAATGGGGACGGCCTTTTTAATGTTCCTGTTATCTTTATTCAGGTTGCAGGCGCACTTTCCGTACAGTATTGTTTTTTCGAAGCCAGGTGAAGCCACCTGCCTTTTGCCGCTTACCAGTTCCACCCCGGGGAAGGGATCCCCCTTAAAAGCCGACATCATCAGAATAAGCACGGAGTTAAAGTTTGCCGAGCAGCCGGTGCACATCGAGCTGTCGTATTTCCTGATGGCCAGCCCGGTGATGCCTCTTTTGGCGAATCCCACCGGACCGGTGTCCTCCGGCGTCCACTCCCAGTCGAAGTCAACAAACTGCCGGTGCTTTTCAAGGTCCTCGCCTACCACCTGGATGTCTTTCAGGTCCAGACTGCCTCCGGTTCTTTGAGCAAAGAACCTCAAGTGTTCAATGTCAGCCGGCCGGTAATCCATTATTTCCGAGCCCACCACGTCACAGGCCAGCACGTCGGTGGAGGCGATTAAAAGGTCCTTGCGGAAAGCCTTGCCGGTGTTGCTGGGGCCTTTTTCCAGGGCAAATACCCCGTCGATGATGGTCAGGGCTACGGGCAGCCTGGCGGCAATCAGGGGGAAGGTGTAGCTAAGATCCAGGTCCTTGCCGTGGCAAAACTCCTTGGACTTCCTGTTCAGGCAGCCCTTGAGGTTTTTGATGCCCAGTGAGATCTTGCACTGGTTGTGTGTTTTAAGCACCGGTACATTGATTACTTTATCGGCCTCCAAGGCCCTTTTAGCAATGGACAGCTTCAATTCGCCCAGGTTCACCTCTTCAAATTTTTC
>Ga0209347_1004553_pt1 | contig 14283 bp, 13 predicted proteins | sample AutmiccommuBRH23_FD_187382 | JGI IMG/M metagenome (GOLD analysis project Ga0209347, IMG submission 187382) | Deep subsurface microbial communities from Mt. Terri, Switzerland - Autotrophic microbial communities BRH/23 (SPAdes) (version 2) | ecosystem: Environmental > Aquatic > Deep subsurface >... | reverse complement strand
CTTTCTTATGATAAATTGACTCCAGTATAACAATGGAGGAATCGACCATCATTCCTACACCTAACCCAAGACCAATTAATGTTAAGATGTTTATACTATAGTTAAATGCCCACATTGCTGCAAATGTCAATAAAATAGAGGTTGGAATTGCCAACCCAACGATAAAAGTAGCTCGAGCATTTCTTAGAAAAAGTAACATAATTATAATTGCAACTACAGCACCAATCATAATATTGTCTGTTACTCCATTAATTGAATCCTCAACATAATCAGACTCTGCTACTATTTCATTTAGTTGCAGCTCCTTATTGATACCCTCATCTCTAATATTCTGAATTTCGTTACGTATCGCATCTGCCATCTCGATTTGTGTTACATTTGCTACTCGACCAATTTGAACAAAAATAAAATCCTTTGTTCCGCTTTTCCATACAAAAGAGGAACTTTCGACTGGTTTTAGAGAAACCTGAGCTATCTCTTCTAGGTTAATAAAACCTTTCTCTGTTGGTATATTAACGCTTTTAATGTCTTCTATATTCCCTAACATTGAATTCCAGCGTATGGAGGGTGATTCCTTTTCTTCATTTAGTCTGCCTAAAGTGGCTTCACTATTTTCTTGCTGAATACTTCCTACTACTTGGTTAACATTTAACCCCTTCTCTTTTAGCTTCTCGCGATCTAATTCTATTATGATTTCATGTTTCTGAATTCCTATTAGTGAGACATCTCTAACTTCATTTAGGGCTTCTAATCTCGGCTCTAGGACATTAATCGCAAAATCTGTCATCTGCTTCATATCATCGCCGGATATATCCATATAAAACTCATAGCTTTTGTTAGTACCATAACGTCCTGTATATACAGCGGTTATCCCAGATATTCTTGAGGTAACTGAATTAACAACTGACTCCAACTCCTTAAACAGTTCATCTCCACGTCCACGTTCAAATGTTACTTGCACTGTGCTTCTACCAATTGTAGTTGTAGTATTAACACTTTCAATTCCATCAATTGATAAAATCTCTTTTTCTAGAGGTCCAGTAACATTTCTTTCAAGCTCAGTCGCAGGTTGTGTTCCTGCTAATACTTCAACATAAGCCCCATCAAAATCTAAAGCCGGCATAAGCTCTTTGTCTAACTTCAACATCCCAAAGCTTCCTACTATCAACACTAGTACAGCCATTAATCCAACTAATATTTTTCTTTTTGTGATAAACTTAATTAAACTCATTTAGATTCTCCCCTTTCTCCACAGTAAAAAATTAACTTAAGTTAACCATTTCATTTTAGTTCTGTAATAATATCCAATCTCCTTTTTTTATTCTACGTTTTTAAGTGTTTGATTAAATTAGCCTAGGGAAGCAATTACCCTCATCCTAAAGACGGATTATTATTTTGCATCATAAAGTAGAAAAAGAATCTATTAGTGTTATGTGAATAAAAGTAATAGCATGTACTTTCCGGAAATGAGATTGGTTGTCTCAAGATGTCTTTAAAGATAAAGAAAAATCATTGTTAATCAGTTGTTTTGTTAGTTCTTCTTATAATTTATTCACAGAATTTTTCAGGTACGTTCACATTAAGCTCTAAAAAGGTAAAAAACTCTTCTTTATTAATCAAGAAGAGTCTCATTATTGTATCGTTTTCTTAAGCATATATTGTCGCTGCAGCTTCTTCAGTTCCATTTAAGTTAAACAAATCAAGGTCGAGTGCTCTCGCTATGGAGATTAGCGTATCTATCCGTGGTATAACGGCCCCATTTTCAATGCGAGCAATATGTTCTTGGCGCAAGTGCCCACCGCGCTCGATAATCTTAGTGGCTAGTTGCTCTTGAGTTAGCCCAAGCTCAATACGCCGTCTGTGAATCAAATTAATAAGTTGTGCGGTAATCTCCAATACTTCAGTTCGTTCTGCCCCATGTTTAGCGCGGATCTCCTGTTTTTTTGCTCTCCACGTCTTCATTTGGTCATTCCTCCTTTGAATAGCGTTCTATCCAATCATTTCTTCGAAGTTCTGCCTTCCTAATCTCATTTAACTCAATAAGCAGTTCTTCAGAGGTAACCTGTTGTTCTTCTTCGTTAAGGGATGTAAATCTAGTCATATACTTGAACAAAATTTCTTTCATTTTGCTTTCCTTTCGACTCTCATTATAAGTATTTATACATTTCATATTGAGATAACTTATCTTTTTCAAATTTCATTTTTCTAAGATAACCATCTAAGCTAGAATTATTAGAAAAGCTAATCCTAATTTTATTAGTATCCTTACTTATGATAGTCTTTATAAGCTTCTTAGCTATGCCCCTACTTCTAAACTCCTTTTTTACTCCGATAAAAAGTATCGCATCATTGAGAGTACTTATAGCTCCAATTAGCTCTTTATTTTTCCTTAATCCATAGCACTTAGCCTTTGTCTTTTCTATAAAGTCCATTTCATTTTGCCAATTAATATGTGTACCTGCAAAAGTATTTCTAAACTTTTTTAGTTCATCAAATTCAATATCTTCCACTTCTCTAGTATCCGCATCATCAAGCCACTCAAATTCATCTTTAGTGTAATAGGATATATTGTAAACTTTATTGTATCCTAATTTTTCATACAAATTAACTGCCTTATCATTTCCAACTATAACCTCTAGAAATAACTGCTTACAGTTCTCCTTTATAGCTTTTGCTTTATGTAATTCCATCAATTCCTTTGCTATTCCCTTACTTCGATATGAAGGTGATACACACATCGTTCCACATCTCATGGTCTTTAGTCCATCAAACTCTCTTATTCCCCCTAGTACTAATCCTACTCCTTTATCGTCTTCATAGGCTACATATGAATAATCTAGGTTATTTCCCTCAGGACCGAAGAATAAATCAAAAAATTGTTGCTCAGTGATTTTAAATTTAATCATATAATCTGAAAATCCATCGGTAAATGCTTGATATATCATACTCTTATCAACTTGATTACAACATTTGTAACTTATCATTGTCCTTCTCTCCTTTTACATAATAAAACTTTAATCTTTATAAGTTATATTTTACCATACATTGAATGTAATGAATATCTATTCTAATTATATAATAAAAACCTCCCTCTTTTACTTATGATATGGATCACCGTATCGAATCTAAACGAGGTTTTCAAAACTGATTATCTTACCCCTTAATCACCGAGTTAAATTGGTCAACTTATTTTTTTACCGCACATAGACGTCTGTACTGACATATTATTGTATAAGAAGTTTTAAACTGGGGATGAGACTAAATGCCACTTTAAAGGTTACATTTTATGGGGAAATGTAGAAAAGTCTTAAACCAACGGAGGTGAAAAAATGAGTAAAAACAAAGTGCATATATTAAGAAAGGGGAGAGAGCCTGAACTTACCGGACGCATCGTTGTACCAGAAGATTCACAATATAATGAGGCGCGCAAGGAGTTCAACACCTTTTTTAACAAGTTTCCTCTCGTAATTGTCTTTGCCCAGAAGACAGAGGATGTGGTCAATGCCATACGCTGGGCACGTTTTTGGGACGTACCGATTCGAATGCGTTCTGGACGCCATAGCTATGAGGGATTGTCAGTTATCGACGCTGGCATCGTGATCGACGTCAGCGAAATGAACCAAGTGGAGGTCAATCACAAGCGTGGTACCGCCACTGTGCAAACCGGACAACGAGACATTACCTTATTCGAGACACTTGGAGCCGAGGGTTTGGTGGTTCCTGGCGGTCTATGCCCTACTACGGGTATCGCTGGTTTTACTCTGGGTGGCGGACAGAGTAGTTTGTCCCGTCCTTTGGGCTTGATTATCGACAACCTACTAGAGCTAGAGATGGTTGATGCCAATGGACGTATTCTCCGCGCCAATGCCGATCACAACGCCGATTTATTCTGGGCTTCGCGTGGAGGTGGGGGCGGCAATTTTGGCGTCTATACCTCTTTCCGTTTCCGAACGCATCCTATTGATACAGTCGCTTACGCCGAAATCGAATGGGATTTAAGTGACTTAGAGCCTGTAGTAAAAACTTGGCAGTCTTATACAACCCCCGACGCCGATGAAAATCTCACTCCTCTTCTCACAATAGCTTCAGGGCAGCAGTCATTTATATTAATGCAAGGGGTGTTCCTCGGCTCGGCTGAAAAGTTACGTCAGTTACTAGAACCTTTACTTCGGGCTGGTTCACCACAGCAAGTATTTATAGAAGAGATTCCTTGGCTCGAAGCGGTAGAACGGATTGCAGATACCCAGCCAAGTTCAGAGCCCTTCAAGAGCGTAGGACCATTCGTAAATCAAGTGTTACCGGACAAGGCAATAGCTACGATCCGAAGTTTTATCGACAATCCAGCCACCTCCTCAGCTACCCTCTTGTTACACGGACTGGGAGGGGCGGTTTCCAAAGTGCCGAGTACGGCTACAGCCTATTTCTACCGTCAGGCCTTATATAACATGTCAATCTATTCTACATGGAATACACCGGAAGGGGCTGCTCCGGGCATCCGCTGGGTAGATCTCTTCCGTCAGGCTATGCTCCCCTTTACCCAAGGCGTTTATGTTAATACTATAGACTTATCAATCAAGAACTGGCCTAAAGCATACTATGGTAGCAACTTCGAAAGATTAACCAGGGTGAAGGCAAAATACGACCCAGAGAACATTTTCAATTTCCCTCAAAGTATTCCTCCAGCCCGTCGGTAGTGTAGTTACCGATAAAAAGGGTAAATAACAATAGTATTCTTCTGCTTTTTTAAAGAAAATGCCCCAGAACCATGCAATGGAACTGGGGATGTTATTATTAAAACAAGAGAGAACCTGTTGATTAAACACATTTCTTTATAAAAGAGGAAATGGTCAGTTTCCCATTACTTATGATAAGGTTCGCCCCGATTAATCTTAAATCCCCGATAAATTTGCTCCAGCAAAATTAACCGCATCAACTGATGAGGAAAGGTCATTTTAGAAAAAGATAAAGAGAAATCAGCTCTTTCGTTCACTTGCTTAGCTAGTCCTAATGAACCGCCTATAACAAAGACTAGATCACTTTTGCCGTATGTTGCCAATCTGTCTAGCTCTTTAGCCAATTCTTCTGATGTTAGCATTTGGCCATCTATAGATAAAGTAATTACATATTGATTTTCCTTTACTTGGTTTAGTATTCGAGATCCTTCTTTTTCTTTAACCTGCTCCATCTCTTTTTCACTTAAGTTTTCTGGCGCTCTTTCATCAGCAACCTCGATTAACTGAAGCTTGGCATAAACCTGCAACCTTTTTAGGTATTCACTTATTCCCTGTACTAAGTATTTCTCCTTTAATTTACCTACGCTTATTATTGATATTTGCATTTATAGCAGCCCCTTTCACAAGAAAAAACAGCAGAACCAATTCTGATTCTGCTGTTGAATGGTTGACTAATTAATATCTGGAATACTTTCTAAAGTCAGCTCGGTGCTTTGCAGCTTCCCTTCACGATAGTAGGTAACTGTCATTTTATCGCCAACCTTTTTCTTACTATAAAGATACTTGCGTAAATCTGATGAATTGTTGAGTGCTTGACCATCTAATTCTACTATTACGTCAAGCTTTTGTAATCCGGCTGCTGCTGCAGGACCGGGAACAGAGACATCGTAAAGCACTATTCCTTTACTAACATCGCTAGGCAATTTTAGTGTAGTCTGTTTTTCCTGCTCTGTCACTGTATTAAGATCATAGGGAGTTATTCCCATATATGCTCTTTTAATTTTTCCAAATTTGATTAATTCGTCAATTATTGGTTTTGCATCGCTTATTGGAATCGCAAAGCCTAAGCCTTCAACTCCGCTTTCAGATATTTTAGCGCTATTTATACCAATTACATAACCTTCGACGTTTACTAAAGGTCCACCGCTATTACCTGGGTTTATGGCTGCATCTGTTTGGATTACATCTGTTTCCCAATCAGTCTGGAGGTTGCCGTCTAAATCAACTGGGATTGTTCTGTTATTCGAGCTGATTACCCCAACTGTCACTGTCTGTGAAAATTTTGTTCCTAAAGGATTGCCAATAGCAATAGCCGGTTCGCCAATCCTTAATACAGTTGAGTCGCCTAAAACAGCTGATACATCAACATATTTCTGATCGATTGCCACAACTGCAAGGTCTGTCAACTGATCGGAACCCAATAATTCGGCACTTACTCTTTCACCGCTTGCTAACGCAACTTCGATGCTTTTAGCGTTTTCGATCACGTGGTAATTAGTTACTATATACGCTTTACCTTCCTTGATGTCTATAACAAATCCAGAACCCTCTCCTGCATCAACAGCCTGAGTTTGCCGAGAGAAAATATTACTCTGCTCTTGAATATTTATTACTCCTACAACAGCCGGCTTTACCTTCTCAACTGCCTGTACTATATTAGAATCTACCACTAAGCTTACTTGTTGTTGATTAACGGTAGGTAGATAGTCAATGCTGCCACTAGTGTTTACAGCATTCCCCTCTATCTGAATATCTATCAGTCCCATATTTATAAGTGTTGGTAGAATAAGGATAACTATTAAACCGCCGATCATTGCCGAAAAAAGCGAGGATAGAAAGCTAAAACCTCTTTTTTTCTCTCTCTTGCTTCTATGATTATAAAAATCATCGTACATGCTCATACATTAATCACCCCTAATGAAATTATTATTCATTATTGCTATTTTATTAACTTTTTATTCCCTAGACCTTACGTATCTTGATTCTGTTCACTAGTAATAAAATTCATAGTCTAATGCCCAGATTAATTGGATACAATTAATAGAAAAGACAAAGGAGTGTTTGCCATGAAAAACAATAATTTTCTGCCATTTGATGTTAATGTTCTTAGTCAAATTGCCGATTTAAAAGAAACTGAGTATACCAATATTCTTGTTCTTTCCTCTTTGATTGAGCTTTTGATAGAAAAAGGCCTGATCACTGAACAGGAATTGTCTTCAAAGATCCTGCAAGCTGATCAAGATTCCCTTATAGATAAACTAGGCAGCCTGTCATAAGGCCAGCTTTTGGGTCTTATCTTCAATCACAGCCAGTTTGGTCGGTTTATCAGGATAGGTGTTCATTAGCCGTACTTGATCCGCGGTAATACCGTGCTCGTCTAAGATATTTTTTACTGCTAATCTTGCCAACTCCTGCATATTATTTTCTTTGCTTAAATGTGCCAAATAGATTTCTTCTGTTGCTTCGGTAATTAACTCTATTAGGGCTTCCCCGGAAGCCTCATTGGATAGATGTCCGACATCACTTAGTATCCTCTGCTTAACTGACCAAGGATATGTTGACATTCTAAGCATTCCAACATCATGATTGGCCTCAATAATATAAACATTTGCCCCTTTAAGCTTCTCTTTGATTCTCTGACTAACATATCCCAAGTCAGTAACAACGACAAGCTTTTTATCCTCAAGCTGAAAGACGTAGCCAACCGGTTCAGCAGCGTCGTGCGATATCGGAAAGGACTCTACTAGTAAATCTGCAAAATTTATTGGTTCACCTGTCGTGATAATCTTTTTACAAGCCTCGTCGATTACTCCTAAACTATTCGGCAGTTTTTCCATTGTTTTGGAGTTAGCGTAAATCGGGATATTGTGCCTTCTAGCCAAAACCCCCAACCCTCTTACATGATCATCATGCTCATGAGTAACTAGAATTCCGTCGATACAGTCGATCGACATCCCTATTTGCTGCAGGCTGGCTGCAATTCTCTTGGCACTTAAGCCGGCATCTATCAACAAATTCACATTTGTAGTCCCTATATAAATCGAGTTACCTGTACTACCACTTGCTAATACACTGTATTTAATCAAATCCTGACCTCCATGATGAATATTATCTGCAATCTCTTATATTATCTGTTAGCTGGAGGTATATTTCAACAGTTAAAAGTTTGCGATATTTTGCAGGCCCCCCGACAAGGCATTAATATATAATTCTTCTTGTTTATCTGTCAATTGATAGGTTATCCTCCATACCGGAGTCAGCACTAAAAATGAGGACTGGTTTGACTGACCCTGATAGCCCAAGGTTATATCTTCAATTATCGCACCACTGGGAATCAGCTGCTGATCAAGGATCGTTCGCAACGCCGAATTTGAGGATATTACCTCTCTGTCCAGACCTTCGCTGATTACCTCATAATAGCTTTGGTTGTAATTAATAATCCCCTGATCAAGTACTTCAACCTTTAGTTTTGCCCCAAAAAAGGGAAAGTCATCTAACGTCTGATAGTACATAAATTGATCCGGTTCTTTAGTCTCAACTAAGCTATAGACGTAATCTTCAAAGTTATAGACCAATTCACTTATTTCGCCCTCAATAATTGTTCTGTCAAGAGTGGCATCAGTCTCCCTGCTCAACTGCTGTGTATCGCTGTCCAAAATGCTTTTAACCTGTAAAAAGTGCATTTGGGGCTGCTCTTTTGGGATATCTATATTTAAGCTGATACGTTGTTGCTGCAAGAGATCACTTAACTCATCCATATTGCTGGTCGACCATTCCAAATTATTAATGTAGTCCCCTTGCTTCAAATATATTTGATAACCAAGCAGAATATTTAATAACAGAAATGTCACAATAAAGATTGTTTTTGCTTTACTCCAATCCAATTCCCTGCACCACTCTTCCATCAGCAGGGATTTCTATGGTTTCCTGCCCTGCAATACTTACTACCCAATATGGATCAAAGGATAAATGCCCTTGATTAATACTAGTAATATACTGTATTTCAATATTTTCGATCGTCTGCTCTTCAATGCCCTTTTTCTGCAAGTATTGCAACAACTCCGAATCATTAAGTGTCGTAATACTTTCACTCAAAATTGTTTTATCAGCGATTATTGTGGACCTCATTAAAGAACTTACGAAGCCATCTGTAAGCTGTAATTGGATTGAACCAAAAATATTATCTAGTACTTTTAGTTGATACCCATCGATATACTTAGTAAATTCCAGAAATGTTTGTTTAGTTCCAACTACTTCTTTGACTTCGGCTAGTTGATATATCCCATCCCAGCCCCCATGTTGATTAATATAACGAATTGCTAAGGATACATCGTTTTCTAGATTAACTTCTTTTTTGTTTTCAGCTATTGGCTGAAAGTAAGAGATATATCTGTCCTCTGAAAAAAACTGCAAGCTTCTTGTTCCATCAGTGTAAAGATAATCTTTCCCGTTTTCTAGTTCATAAATCTTGGCGATGCTCGGGTCAATAAATAATAATTGTTTTAGATCATCAAGAGGCACTGTGATAAAACTACTTTTTATTTTTTTAAGCTCAATTCCCTCCACAGGCAAGTAAAACATTAGGTTAACCTTACTCTTTTCCTCATTTTCACTGGAAAGATGATATGAATATTTGGGCGCCTTACTTGCTAACCCTGTATATTGGATTAATTTAGTATTCGATATCGATGTTTGCGCTACATATATCTGATCCCGTTCATCAGAGATAAAATAAGCGATAACATTATCATTTAGGTCATTGGTAATCCATAGGCGGTTAACTCCATAAATATTAATGTTGGTCTCATAGAGCTTAAAGATTGAGGAGATGATTCCCTGCGGCAAAGCACTTGGGAAGATAACCTCAATTCCTGGTTGGTTTTCTACAGTCTCTAGCCAATCAATTCGATTATACTCTAGGGACAAATCATAGAAAGACCATAAGTCAAAATCCTTTTCCAAAACGCTATAGAGATACTGATTCGGTCTGACAACAGTGTGGTTATTATTGCCTTGGTGGTAAATTATTTTTTCTGGTCGAACAATTGCTTGATATTCTGTATTTTGCCCTAGGTGAATTTGGGGTAAGTATTCTGATAGAGCAATATTCCCAGAATTCGGACTATAAAAAATTAAGATGGCCGATAGGAAGACGCTGCTGAATACCAATAAAAGCAAGACTAGTGATTTTATTTTTTCCACCTATTCAACAACTCCTTCTACTAGGGGAATATAAAAGGTAACTGTTGTTCCCGCATTTACTTCGCTCTCCATAATAATTTCTCCCCCATGAGCCTTGACTATTTCTCTAGCGATCGAAAGCCCCAAACCAGTCCCACCTGCTTCCCTTGAACGTGCCTTATCAACTCGATAAAAACGTTCAAACAGTCTCAGCAAATGTTTATTAGAGATGCCTATACCAGTATCAGAGACTGACATATAGAGGTTATTTTTATTAATCTTCGCACTAACTGCAATTTCACCATTTTCCTTAGTGTACTTTATCGCATTGGAGAACAGATTATCCAGCACCTGATCAATTTGGTCGCGGTCGATTTCCAGGGTAGGCAGATACTCTGGGAGATTAACAATTAATTTAATTGAGCGCTGCTTACATTGAAAGCTAAACCGATCTACCACATCCTCAACCATTTCTTTAATGGAAACCAAGGATTTCTTCAGCTTCATCTTACCTTCATCCAGCCTCGATAGTTGAAGAAGCTCTGTTACTAGCCGGATCATTCGATCTGTTTCATTACTGGCAACCTTGATAAAGCGGTTGGCTAATACCGGATCTTGTGCCGCTCCATCTTCAAGCGCTTCAAGATAACTTTTAATTGTTGTTAGCGGTGTTCTGAGCTCGTGGGAGACATTTGCAACAAAATCCTTGCGGATTTGTTCTAGCTTTTGTTCTTTCGTTACATCACTCAAGACGATTATCGTTCCTATCTCTCCATGATGGGCTCGATGTAAAATGTTAAAGGTCACCTTGAGGAATTTCAACTCATTCTCCCGCTCATATTCGTACAATAAGCTCCCGCTCTTATCCGGAATCTCTAATTTTAAGAAAACATCGGTAAAATAGTTGCCAATTATCTCTTCCTCTTCTAAACTAATTAGCTCAACAGCTCGTTGGTTTGCTACGATTATTCTATTACTTTCGTTGGTAGCTATTACTCCATCACTCATGTTCGTTAGAATGGAGGAGAGCTTTTCCTTTTCTTCTTCATTTTCTTTTATGGCATCATTTAGTCTTGCAGCCATTCGATTAAAAGTATCTCCCAGTCTTCCTATTTCATCATCACTATAGACCCGCACCCGTTGATTAAACTCCCCATGGGTCATCTTTTCTGCTTGTCTGGTTATCTCTTTTATGGGCTTAGTTATCGTTCTGGATAAGATAAACCCTAGTAAGGCTGTAATGAATAGGGCAATTAATGTAGCCGTCGTCAATATTTTATTGATCCGGTATACAGTATCATAGACGTTCTCAATTGATGCCTTCATAAATACTGCACCTAAAACATTATTTCCTGACTTAATCGGAACAGCCAAATATTTCATTCGATGCCCTGTGTCAGGATCGACCCTGATCGCTTCATCTCTTGTTCCTAACAGTGCCCGATTAACCTCTACCTGAAATATTTTTTGCCCAACGATGCTTGGCAAACTGATTTCTGAAGTGCTTAAAATTATCCCATTGCTATCGATTATCGAGACAACTACTCCGTTTAATTCAAAAAGGTTTTTAACTAAGGTGTTTATTTCCTCACTTTTGCTTTGATTATCGCCGCTGTCCTCTAACAGGTATTTTTCTAAGTTGACTGAGAGTAAACTAGCTTGAGCCTTTAAGGTATCGTCAAAGTTATCTAAATAGTATTTTTCTACAGATTGAATAAAATACATCCCGATTACCTGCATGGAAAAAACGATGAGCAAAATATAGATGATTACTAACTTCCATTGCATACTCTGAAATGATTTTTTCCCTATCACCGCCTGCTACTCCTTTTCGGCTGGATTGCGCAATACATATCCTAGTCCCCTCTTCGTGATGATATATGCGGGCTGGCTCGGGTTATCTTCAATCTTTTCTCTAAGTCTTCTAATTGTTACATCTACTGTTCTGACATCCCCAAAATAGTCGTAGCCCCATACCGCTTGCAGAAGGTGCTCTCTCGTCAAAACAATTCCGATATTTAAGGCCAGATAATTAAGCAACTCAAACTCCCGGTGTGTTAAATCTACAATTGTCTCACCCTTTTTAACCTCGTAAGTTGGCGGATGAATAAACAGCTCACTAATTTTAATAAATTGCTTAAAGGCTTCTGTCTGCTCCTTGGTAGATACTCGTCTTATGTTCGCTTTTACCCTAGCCATTAATTCACGGGTCGAAAAGGGCTTTGTAACATAATCGTCAGCCCCCATCTCCAGCCCAATAACTTTATCCACTTCCGAATCCTTAGCCGTCAGCATAATTATCGGGTTGTTTGTAAGTTTTCTGGCATCCTTGCATACCTCAAATCCGTCCTTGCCAGGCAGCATTAAGTCCAATAAAATCAAATCAGGCATCAGTTTTTTTATTTTTTGGACTGCTTCAATTCCGTCGTAGGCCGTAAAAACCTCGTAGCCCTCTTTTTCCAAGCTGAATTTTAAAATTTCTGATATTGGTTTTTCATCCTCCACTATCAAAATTTTATTTTTCAATTTATTGTCCTCCCTAAGCTATAGCTTACTAAAAAACTTTTTAGATAATGTTAAGATTATTTTCAGTTTATCACAAGTAGTATTTTCTGAATAGCTTAACAATTGCTGCTATTTGTTAAGACTAATGTCTGGTAGTTTAATTGTCCTAAAGAGTAATAGTTGTTATTATATAGAAAAAAGAAGCCTTTCGGCCTCCTATCTTTTATAAACTATATTCCAATATAGTTTAGCGGGTTTTTTGGTTCATCATTTATCAACACTTCAAAATGCAGGTGCTTTCCAGTTGAACGTCCTGTGCTGCCCATGATACCGATCTTTTGCTCCTTAGCAATTAGATCCCCTACTGCTACGCTGATTTCGTTTAAGTGGGCATACAGGGTTACTATCCCATTTCCATGATCAATTATTACCGTTTTTCCATAACCGCTCTTGGTTCCTGTAAAGATTATTTTCCCATTATCAGCTGCTTTAATTGTATCATCGGTTACTCCCGAGATATCAATTGCATAGTGAAAACTATCGGATCTTGGTCCGTACCCGCTGGTTATTACTCCGCCGACCGTTGGCCAAGCTAGCACTCCCGAACCCTTTGCCGGAATAGCCTTTGTACCTTTAAGCATTTCTTGATCAGTTGGTTGCTCTAATATATCCTCACTGATTAATCTTTTTTCTACTTCTATCCCATTTTCTTTAATAATGGCGTACTGAACTTCCTTTTGACCATTTACTCCTTTTTTTAAGATCTTTGTTTCATTTTCAAACATTGTTTCGTCATATTTATAAGAAATCTTAAAGGATATTTCTTCTAGTCGAGTTACTGTTTCCTCACTAATAACTGTAAGTTGTTCCTTTTGAATCAACTTTAGAAATGTCTCATCATCAATAATCTGCTCCGGAGGAACCTTAACCTCATGAATCATGATATTTTCTTTAATATCGACCTTTTCTGTTAAAACTTTCTCACTGCTTTCTAGGGATAAGGAGGAAGTAGTAACTTCGCCGTCTTTTCCCTCACTTCTAATATAACCCTGTTTAAGATCAGTTATAAATTGATCAATTATCGCCTTATCACGAACGATTCCGTAAGACTGCCCATCGATAATTAGTTCTGCCCCCTTGGCTTCAATTGCTAAGTTATTTCTTAGAATCTCTAAAGCAGTTATATTGTCATATTCTCCTTTATATTTATTTTCAATTTGGTACGTTATAGAGTTCTGAAGTTCTAAATTCTTTAATCCATAAATAAGCTGCGCCTTTCTAAGCTCTTGGCTTTGCCAAATATCAACAAGCGCTCTATTGTTAACTGTGCCGATTCTTTTTCCGTCAAGGTAAACATGGTATAGCTTGATACTGTTTATTTTATAGTTTAGGATACCTAATGAGGAGCCTGCAACAATGGTTCCTACTAATGTCCCGATTATTAGATGCTTTTTATTTTCCTGAACGTGCTTGATAACTATAGCGCACTTGTGAACTTTAGGCGGGTTATTTCTGTATAGTTGTTTGTTCGCCAGTACTTTAAATTCGCTGATATCATAGACCGACATAGCAATCCTCCTTCCATTCATTGAAATAAATGAAATGCCCATGAATATTTACCACCACTTTATCACAGCAGGGTTTGTCCCAGCAAGTGGAAGATTATTCGGTCATTGACAAACAAAAAGACCCTGCATAATAACAGGATCTTAACATTGCCATATTTAAAAATGAATGGTGGTTCGGGACGGAATCGAACCGCCGACACGAGGATTTTCAGTCCTCTGCTCTACCGACTGAGCTACCGAACCAGATATGATTATGGTGAGCCATACAGGATTTGTACCTGTGACACCCTGATTAA
>Ga0209347_1004552_pt1 | contig 14285 bp, 10 predicted proteins | sample AutmiccommuBRH23_FD_187382 | JGI IMG/M metagenome (GOLD analysis project Ga0209347, IMG submission 187382) | Deep subsurface microbial communities from Mt. Terri, Switzerland - Autotrophic microbial communities BRH/23 (SPAdes) (version 2) | ecosystem: Environmental > Aquatic > Deep subsurface >... | reverse complement strand
GAGCGGCGGGCGTGAGCGAAGGGGGTAGAGGAACTTCACCTCTCAACGCTGCCCCGTGGCTGGCGGTGCTTGGCGCCAGCGGCCGGGTCGGCACCCTGCTGCGCGGATCGGGCGCGATGCCGGGCGTCTTGTGGGCCTCGCGCCGGGGCGGGAAGGGCGTGCAGGCGTGGGACATGTTGGCGGATCCCCCGCCGCAGGTCCTGCGCGGCTGCGAGGTGATGATCTGTCTGGCGGGGGCGGTTCCGGGCGCGGCGCCTTCGGAGCATACCCGGCTGGGGCTGGCGGCGGTTGCAGCGGCGGCGCAGGCGGGGATCGGCCATGTCCTGATCGCCTCGAGTATCGCCGTCTATGGTGCCGAAGCCGCGCCCTGGCGCGAGGAGGCGCCGACGCGCCCCCGCACCCACTATGGCCGCGCCAAGGCCGAGATGGAGGTGGCGCTGCTGAACGGGGTGAGGGGAGCAGGGCCGGGCCGCGTGCAAGTGCCTGAAACCGGCGGGACGGCGCTGCGGTCCCGCATGGGGGAGGGAACCCCTTGCCCTCCCGCGCCATGGGAGGTGCCGAAGGGCGCGCCGCAGCAACAGTCCGGCCCCGGCGGGCCGCGTATCTGCCTGCTGCGGCTCGGCAATGTGGTCGGTGCCGACGCGCTCTCGGGGGCGATTGCCGGGAGCCAGCCACTGACGCTCGACCGCTGCCCCGGCGGCGGCCCGGTGCGATCCATGATCGGGCCGGTTACGCTTGGCCGGGTGCTGATGGCACTGGCCACAGGGGCTCGGTCTGGCGCCAGGCTCCCGCCGGTGCTGAACATCGCGCAGCCCGGCCCGCTGGCGATGGCGGAGCTGTGTGCGGCGGCGGGACGCCACTTTGGCTGGCGCGCCGCGGGACCCGCGACACTGCCCCGCGCGGTGCTGGACGTCGCCGCGCTGCAGGCCCTGTTGCCCGCGCCCCTGCCGCCCGCGGATGCCGCGGCGCTTATCGGCGAGTGGCGCGCCGCAGGGGGGCTTGGATGACCGCCGCCCGCCGCCTCTCTCACCCTGCCGCGGCGCATGGTCTGCGGCGCCCGTGGCGCCCATCCTCGGGGATCGGCGACTGGAAGGTCTCTCCTGACCACGGCCAGAACGGCGCGGCCTGCGCCTGTCCCCACCCCAGCCACAGAGCCCGACCCGCCGCAAACCGCGCCCTCTGCGGCGGCGGCAAACCCGCCGATGGACCCGCTGGTACCCGTCCGGCCCCGCCGCCCAACTTGCGGCTGGACGCGGCCGCGACGGGGGCTGCAGCCCACGCCGAAGAGGGCCATGATTGACCCCCGCCCGCCGCGCCACCGACCTTGCCCTTGCCGCGCTGCTTGCGCTGCTGCTGGCACCGCTGATCCTTGGGATCGCGCTGACGGCGCTGGCCCTGCAGGGGCGGCCGGTGCTTTATCTGTCAGAGAGGATGCGGGCGCCGGACCGGGCGTTTTTGCTGGTCAAGTTCCGCACGATGGCCCCCGATCCCGATGACCAAGGTGTGTCTGGCGGGGACAAGTGCGGGCGGATCACCCGGCTGGGGGCGGCGCTGCGCCGCAGCCGGCTGGATGAGCTGCCACAGCTGTGGAACATCTTGCGGGGCGATATGGGCTTTGTGGGCCCGCGCCCGCCCCTGCGCCGCTATGTCGAGGCGTTTCCCGCCCTCTACGCCCGGGTGCTGCGCGACAGGCCGGGGGTGACCGGTCTCGCCACGCTGGTGTTTCACCGGCATGAGGAGCGTCTTCTGGCCGCCTGCCGCACAGCGGCGGAGACCGAGGCCGCCTATATCCGCCGCTGCGTAGCCCGCAAGGCGCGGATCGACCTGATCCATCAGGCCCATCGCAGCCCCTGCGCCGACCTTGCGATTCTGGCGCGCACGCTGGCGGTGGTGGCGGGCCGTCCACGGGATCGGCGCGGGCCACGGCGCGGCCGCGCCGGGCGCGACACGTTTGCACCGTGACGTTGCCTCGCACAGGGAGCCCCGACGACGCTCTTGGAGCGCCGTGTCCACCGCCGCGCCCACGGCGCACCGCCGGAGGTGTCGCAATTCGCGCTCGGGCGCCGCACTCCTCTCAATCCCGCCGCCCGAAACCCGCCGTTAACGCCCTTCATGCAAGGCTCGGTCATGGTTCCTGCCTCGCTCCTTCCCCTGCTGTTGCATCTCGCCCGGTCGCTTGGCCGGGGGCAGAAGATTGCGGTGCTGGTGTTCTTGGATGGCGCCCTTGCGTCGCTGGCGCTGTGGCTCGCCTTGATCGCGCAGGACAGCAGCCTTGCGGGGCCGGGGGCGTTGCGGGGGCTGTGGCTGTTCGCGCCGGCCCTGTCGCTGGCGGCCGCCGTACTCGCCTTGCTGCTGGGCATCCCGCGGGCGCGGCTGAAATCCTATGATGTGACCGGCCTTGCGCGCACCGGCCTGCATGGCGCAGCGCTGGCCGCTTTCGGCGCGGCGCTGGCGCGGGGCGCGGGCCTGCCGCTGCCGCCGGGCCTGTGGGCGGTGTTCGCCTTGCTGTTCGTGCTGTTGGCGGCGGGGACACGGCTGGCAATGCTGCAGGGGCTGGAGGCGCTCTATCGCAGTGAGGCGCCGGTGACGCGCGTGCTGATCTACGGCGCTGGCATGACCGGAATACAGCTGGTCTCGGCGCTCAAGCGCCATGCGGCGATTCGCCCGGTGGCCTTTGTCGACGACAATCCGGGCCTGCAGGGACTGACGGTCGCGGGCCTGCCGGTGCATCGCCCGACGCGCCTCGCCCAGATCGTCGCCCGTCAGCGCATCTCGCGCGTCGTGCTGGCGATGCCGGCGCTGCCGCGCGCCCGCCAGGCGGGGATCGCGCGGGCGTTGCAGCCGCTGGGGGTCGAGGTGCAGGCGGTGCCCTCCTTCGCGCAGATGATCGGCACGGAACGGCCTCCGGATCACCTGCAGCCGGTGCTGCCCGGCGCCTTTCTGGGCCGTGCTGCGGTTCACGACGCACTGCAGGGGCTCGCACCGGACTATACCGGGCGCGCGGTGCTGGTCACCGGCGCCGGGGGGACCATCGGGGCAGAGCTGTGCCGGCAGATCCTGTCGCTATGCCCGGCGCGGCTGGTGCTGCTCGACCATGCCGAATACGCGCTCTACGACATCGAGCGAGAGCTGCGGCCCTTGGCCGACGAGGCCGGCGTCAGGCTTGTGGCGGTGCTTGGATCGGTTGGCCAGGCGGGCCTGCTGCGCCGCACGCTCGGCGCAGAGCGCATCGACATCGTGCTGCACGCCGCTGCCTACAAGCATGTGCCGCTGGTGGAGGCCAATCCGCTGGCGGGCCTCGCCAACAACGTGCTGGGCACCGAGGTTCTGGCCCGCGCCGCGCGGGCGGCAGGGGTCCGGCGCTTCGTGATGATCTCGTCCGACAAGGCGGTGCGGCCCACCAATATCATGGGGGCGTCCAAGCGCCTCGCCGAGATCGTGGTGCAGGATCTTGCGGCGCGCAGCCGGGGGGCCGGGACCGGCACGGTGTTCTCGATCGTGCGCTTTGGCAATGTGCTGGGCAGTTCTGGGTCGGTGATCCCACTGTTTCAGGAGCAGGTGGCGCGGGGCGGTCCGGTCACCGTGACGGGCCATGACGTGACGCGCTACTTCATGACAGTCGAGGAGGCGGTTGCCCTGGTGCTGCGGGCCGGCTCCCTTGCCAGGGGCGGCGAGGTGTTCTTGCTGGATATGGGCCAGCCGGTGCGGATCGGCGATCTGGCCCGGCAGGTGATCGAGGCAATGGGCGGCACCCCCCGTGATGCCGCGACCCCGGACGGCGAGATCGAGATCCTCGAGATCGGGCTGCGCCCCGGCGAGAAGCCGCATGAAGAGCTGTTGATCGACGGCGCCGCACGGCCGACCGGCCATCCCAAGATCTATGCCGCTCAGGAAGGCTTTCCCTCCGAAGTGGAAGTCGCGGCGCTGCTGCGAGACCTGCGCGAGGCCATCGAGGAGGAGGCCTTGCCACGTGCGTTGCTGACCGTCTCCCGTTGGGTCGAAGGCTATGAGCCCACCGGCGACCCGCCGCCAGAGCTTCGCTTGAGTGGCACTTGAAGGCAGGGGCAACGGGGTAGACTGATCGGGGTCTTGGGGTCTTGGGGTCTTGGGGTCTTGGGGTCTTGGGGTCTTGGGGTCTTGGGGTCTCGGGTTCTCAGGCTCGCGGGGTCCCCGGTGGCCGGGTCTGATCCGGGTGGACCTGTTCAGGCGGTCGGCCCCGCCAGACTGCCGAACCTGTGCCAGATGGCCGCGATCCGAGGTCATTCTGCAGGGCGTGCTCGCCCTGGGAGGAACGGTTTTGCCGAAACGAAGCCGAGAATTCCGCCCGGTTGTCATTCGCCCTGGCCGCCATCCTGCGCTTCAGGCTGAGGTCAGGGACAACTGCCTAAAAAGGCACCGCTGCCCGCGTCCGCATGGGGCGGAGCGGGTCACTCCCCCGGTTGCTTGACAGAGCCGCGCAGACCGGCGTGCGGGGGAGGCGCGTCCGGCCGGCCTGCTTCCAGATCTATCTCGGGGTGGGGGCTCGCCGCGCGTCGCACCCATCCTGGCTGATCCTCGTCGGGACTTGTGGTTTCTTGCCGGGATCGGCGGCGCAGGGCCTGGTTCAGCGGTCTGATCCCGACGGGCGAGAACGCGTTGGGTGCCGCTTTCTCCGCGCCTCGGCAGCGGCGGGTCCACCGTTCGGCGATCTCTGCATCGACGCGTCGGCCCCGGCTGCTCCAGAGCCCCGGCACTCCCCAAAAAGAACAAAACGGGTAAGTCGCCATTAACCCTGCCGTGGGAAGGATCAGGACCATGGAAGGCGCCTGCTGACTCGCTGGCGCCGGGCTGCCAGAAGGGGATGGACATGGCATCTGAAAGGCTTCTGCTCGTCGGCGCCGGGCTGTCGGGCGCGGTGATCGGGCGAACGCTGGCCGAGGCGGGCCACCGCGTCACCGTGATCGACGCGCGCAGCCATGTCGGCGGCAATTGCCATACCGAGCGTGACCCGGCGAGCGGGGTGATGGTGCATGTCTATGGCCCGCATATCTTCCACACCGATGATGCCGGGGTCTGGGACTATGTAAACCGCTTCGCGCGTTTCGTGCCTTACAAGAATCAGGTCAAGACCACCACCGGCGGCTCGGTCTATTCGCTGCCGATCAACCTGCACACCATCAACCAGTTCTTCGGCCGCACCCTGCGCCCGGACGAGGCGGCGGCCTTCATCGAGGAACAGGCCGATACCAGCATCGAGAGCCCGGAGACCTTTGAGGAACAGGCGCTGCGCTTTGTGGGGCGCGACCTCTACGAGGCGTTCCTCAAGGGTTACACGATGAAGCAATGGGGCTGCGCGCCCTCGGACCTACCGGCTTCGATCCTCAAGCGGCTGCCGGTGCGCTTCACCTACGATGACAACTATTTCTTCCATCGATTCCAGGGGATGCCCGAGGACGGCTACACCGCGATGGTCGCCCGTATCCTCGATCATCCGGGAATTTGCCTGCTGCTGGACACAGCCTATGAGCCCGGCATGGCCCAGGATTTCGACCATGTCTTCTATGCCGGCCCGCTGGATGGCTGGTTCGGCTATGACGCCGGCCGCCTTGGCTATCGGACGCTGGATTTCGAACGGTTCAGCGAACGCGGCGACTGGCAGGGCTGCGCCGTCATGAATTACGGCGAAGTCAGCGTCCCCTGGACCCGGATCACCGAGCATAAGTATTTCGCCCCGTGGGAGCGGCATCAGGACACCGTCTGCTACCGCGAATACAGCCGCGCCGCGGGGCCGGGCGATACGCCCTACTACCCGGTACGACTGGTGGCGGAAAAGGCGCTGCTGGGGGAGTACGCCGCCCGCGCCGCCGGGGCAGAGCGGGTGACTTTTGTCGGCCGGCTGGGAACCTATCGCTATCTCGACATGGACGTGACGATCCGCGAGGCGATGGAGACCGCGGCGGCCTTTCTTGGCGCGCGCCTGGCCCGCAAGCCGATGCCGGCCTTCGTCCATGCCCCGCTCTGAGGCTGCGATGAAGCCCTACTTCCCGCCCACGATCGCCGCCGTCGTTGTCACCTGCAACCGGCTGGAGCAATTGCGCGCCACGCTTGCGCGGGTGCTGGCAGAGCCTCTGGCGCACATCTGCGTGGTCGATAACGGCGCCGCTGACGGCGGAGCCGACGGCACCGCGGCCTGGCTCGCCAGCCTGACGGATGCGCGGCTGACCGTGCTGTCTCCGGTCCGCAACCTCGGCGGTGCGGGCGGCTTCGCGCTGGGGCTGGCAGAGCTGCGGGCGCGGTTCGATCCCGACTGGATCGTGGTGATGGATGATGACAGCCGCCCCGCGCAGGGCGCCATCGCCCGGTTTCGTGCCGATCCGTCCCCAATATGGGATGCGGTGGCGGCCGCGGTACGCGATCCTGCCGGCCGGATTGCCGAGATGAACCGGCCGGCCCGCAACCCCTTTGCCAGCCCGGGGCGGTTCGCGGCAGCGCTGCTTCGCGGCCGGCGCGCCTTTCATGTGGCCGACGCCGAGTATCTGGCGGACACGCCGGCCGAGATCGACATCGCCTCGTTCGTCGGGCTTTTCCTGTCGCGCCGGGCGACGGAGCTGGCCGGCCTGCCCGATGCCCGGCTGTTCATCTATGGCGACGATGTGCTGCATTCGCTGCACATGCGGGCGCTGGGGCTGCGGATCGGCTTTGATCCCCGGATCCGGTTCGAGCATGACTGCCGAACCCTGCAAGGCCATGCCTGGATCTATCGGCCGCTGTGGAAGGCCTATTACCACCACCGCAACCTGCTGCTGGTGTTCCACGCCGCAGCCGGGCGCTGGCTGTTCGGCCCGCTGGCACTGGCGCATCTGCTGCGCTGGACCTTGCGGGCGCGGCATTACCGGCGCGCGGAGCGGGGGGTCTATCTGCGGCTGCTGCGGCTCGCGGTGCTGGACGGGTTTCAAGGGCGGCTGGACCGCCCGCATGAGCGGGTGCTGGCGATGGCCAAGCCCGGACCGGATGCGCCCGCCCCGCTGTCCGGAATGGCGGCGCGGGAGGATGCGGCATGAAGCTGCTGCTCTTCATCGGCCATCACAAGGTCGGCTCCACCTCGCTGCAGGATTTCCTGTGGCGCAATGCGGCGACCCTGCTGCGCGCCGGCATCCTCTATCCGCCGGTGGAAAGCGAGGGTCAGGCCCGGCTGCTGCGCCAGGCGCTGGTCGGGCCCGACCCCGAACCGCAGCCCTGGAATGCGCGCGAATCCCACAACGCGCTCGCCTTCCGCATGTTATTCGAGGCGGTGCAGTATCAGGTGCCGCCCTGGCACCCGGATCTGCCCTCGGTCCATCAGATGGAAACCTCGATCCGCAACCAGATCGAGGTGCACGAGCCGCGGGCCATCATCCTGTGCTCCGAGGTTTTCGCCAATTTCGGGGCCTGGGCGCCGGGCCTGATCGGTCAGCTTGGCCGGCTATTCGCGGGGGCAGAGGTGTCGCTGCATTGCACGTTGCGCCGGCCCGACCAGTACCTTGCCGCCTGGCATGCGCAGCGCATCCGCTTCGGCGACCGCGTGGATCCGCTGCGCACCCAGGGGCTGGAGGAATATCAGGGAACGATCCATCTGGATTACGAGCTGTTGCTGGCGCCCTGGTTGAGGGCGTTTCCAAAGGCACGCCTGTCGCTGCGCAACTACGCCGATGTCGTGGCGGCTGGCGGGTCTGTTGCCGATTTCATCACGCAATCCGGCCTTGCCTTCCCGCCCGGCCTCGGCCCGGAACGGCGGATAAACCCGTCGATCCATCCGGCGCTGCTGGAGTATGCGCGCTGTGCGGCGACCCACTTCCCGCAGCCCGAAGCGGAGCGGTTTTGCGATTTTCTGATCGAGGTCTCGGACAGGGTGGGCGCGCCGCCGCGCGCGGATGTCGAGCTGTTCGGCACTGCCAACCGGGCGGCGCTGCTCGACGCCTTCGCGCCCTCTGAAGCGTTCTTGACGGCGCTGTCCGGGAACCCGTTCTTTGCCCAGCTTGAGCGGGCCGCCGCCCCGCGCCCGGTGCCTGAGGTTGAGGCCGCCCGCGCCGTGCGCGCGCCGCTGCTGGCCCGTCTGCGCGGCGCCGCACGCCCCCTATCGCGCCTGTCCGGCGCGTCCTGCGCCCTTGAGCCGGGCCTTGCGGAAACCTTCCTCCCCTTTGTCCAAAGCCTGGAGATTGCCTGATATGTCCACCACCCCGCCGCACACGCCGCTGACCCTGCAGCACATGATCCTGCCAGAGCAGGGAATTTGCACCGAAATGGAGCTTTACGTGCATCTGTACGGGGCGTCGGGCGTCAATCTCGGCGATCGCACGATCTGGCTGGGCGGGGGCGGCGTGGCGTGTTTCGACAGCTATTTCAACCTTTTCTCGATCGGAAAGTGGCAGGCGGCAGCGCCGTTTTCCTCGCTCTCCCTTGAACTCGAGGCGCAGGGCCGGTTCGAGCTGCGGGTCTACCACGCCATCCCCGGCCGCTCATGGGAACTCCTCGCCTGCGCCCTGCATGACCTGCCCGCGCTTGGGCCGCTTGCTGTCGACCTGTCGCATTTCGCGGTCAATGCCACCGCGGGCGCGATCTTCTTCGAGTTGCGGGCAATCGGCGATACCCTGCTGAAGGCGGCGCGCTTTCTTACCTCCGAGCCGCCCCTGCGCCAGCCGCGGCTTGGCATCTGCATCACCACCTTCCGGCGCGAGGCCGAGGTGGCGCGCACCGCTGCGCGGCTTGACGCCTTCATCGGGGGGTCAGAGTTCGGCGGGCAGATGCATGCATTTGTCGTCGACAATGGCGGCACGGCCGAGATCGGCGATCTGGCGCATGTGGACAGGGTGGCGAACCGCAATCTGGGCGGGGCCGGCGGCTTTGCCCGCGGCATGACCGAGGCCGAGGCCTGGGGTTTCGATCATTGCCTGTTCATGGATGATGACGCCGCCTTCCACATGGAAAGCATCCACCGCACGCTCGCCTTCCTGTCGCGGGCGCAAGACCCGTGCACGGCGGTGGCAGGGGCGATGATCTCCAACACCCATAAATGGGCGATGTGGGAGGCGGGGGCGACCTTCGATCAGCATTGCCGCCCGCAGCAGGGCGGGCGCGACCTGCGCCGCCGCGAGGAGGTGCTGGAGATGGAGTTCCAGACCGCCGCCCCCGCCGGTCCGAATTTTTACGGTGGCTTCTGGTTCTTCGCCTTCCCGATTGCCGCGGTTTCGGCGCGGCCCTTCCCGTTCTTCGTGCGCGGTGACGATGTCAGCTTCTCGCTGGCAAATCGCTTCCGGACGGTCACGCTCAACGGGGTGGTGTCGTTTCAGGACGACTTTACCGAGAAAGAGACGGTCACGACCCATTACCTCGACCTGCGCAGCCATATCGTCCACCATTTGGCCGTGGACCGTCTGGGGCAGGGGGCCTTGGCCACGGCGCTGATTCCGCTGCGGTTTCTGGCCCGCAGCCTTGCGCGGTTTCACTATGAGACGGCTGCGGCCGAACTGCTGGCCTGGCGCGACGTGATGCAGGGACCGGAGTTCTTTGCGGCCAATGCCGACATGTCGGTCCGGCGCCTGACGCTTGGCGCCATCGCCAAGGCCGAGGTCTGGGGTCCGCGGGCCAATGCCCAACTCGAACCCCGACCCCCCAGGTTGAGTGGCCGGACGGCCAATGCCCTGCTGCGGTTGACGCTCAATGGCCATCTGGTGCCGCTCTCCCGGCTCTGGGCTGGCAAGGCGGTGCTGCCCGGTGGCGCACGGGCCGATCTGCGGGCGGTGCTTGGCTGTCGCCAGATCAGCTATCAGCGACCCGGCGAGGACAAGGCCTATACCGTACGCCGCTCCGACCGGCGGTTCCTGTCGCTGCTCTGGCAGATCGGCGTGACGCTGCTGGCTTTCCTGCATGGCCATGCCGCGCTGCGCAAACGGTATCTGGCGGCCTATCCGGCCATGACTTCGGCGGCATTCTGGCAGCAGAGTTTTGCGCCCCACACCGTTCCGGCGCTTCCGGTGCCGGGCCTGGCGCCGTCTGCCCCGAGCGGGCCGGTTCATCCCCCCATGCAACCTGCAGCGGCAGCGGCGCGGGGTGCAGCATCCGGCTCAGAAAATGCCAGCCAGATACAGCAAGATGATGATCGGGATCGGGATGCCGATTGCCCAAGCCAGAATACCCTTCATGCGATGCCGCCGTCTCCGGCACGTGCCTCCGCGCGCAGCAGATCGAATGCAGGCGGCGCGGCGCCGGTTCCCCGCGGATCGCGCGCGGCACATTGAGAGCCGTTGCCAGGCGGGCAAGATGCCCCACCGCTGTGCGAGGGGGTCCACCCTTGGCGGCGGGAGGTCAACGCGCCCCATGTCCTTTCCTGCTGCAGCTGCTTAGGGTCGCGCAGCGCGAAGCCGCGGAAGGTGGAACATGGCACAGATCGACGAGTTGAGGGCCCGCGCCGGCGGGGTATGCGAAATCTGCGGGGGCAAGGGAGATGTCGGCTCCGGCGATCTGGTTGCGGTGGAGGTTCCGCCCTCCGAGGAGCCGGCGCTGCTCTGCGCGGTCTGCCGGGGCGAGGCCGAAGCGCCGGCCGGGCATTGGCGCTGCCTGGAGGGCGCGATGTGGTCCGCGGTTCCGGCCGTGCAGGTGCTGGTGCACCGCCGCCTGTCGGCGCTCGATGAGCCCTGGGCGCGCGAGGCGCTGGAGGGGATGGTGCTGGACGCGGCCACGCTTGCCTGGGCCGAGACGGGACAGCCGCTTGCCGGGATCGAGCACCGCGATGCCAATGGTGCGCTGCTGGCGCAGGGCGATACCGTGGTTCTGGTCAAGGATCTGCAGGTCAAGGGCGCCGGGTTCACCGCCAAGCGCGGCACCGCCGTGCGCGGCATCAGCCTTGTGGCCGACAACGCCGCGCAGATCGAGGGCCGGGTCGAGGGCCAGCGGATCGTGATCCTGACCGAGTTCGTGAAGAAGAAGTAGCCCGCCGGGGGGCTGGAGCCGAAGGTTGGGCGCGCCGCAGTGTCACCGCGTTTTCTGCGGGCACGGCAGCAAGGACAAGGCGCGTCACTGACGCACCCGTGGCCCGATCTGGCCCAGGGTGCCCGTCAACCAACCAAGCCGGGGATAACCGTACCGGCGAAAAGCCCCGCCTCGATGTCGCGGCCCGGGGCAGCTTCACCTGCTCCGGGCCGCCCTCACGCCTCTGGCCTGCCGGGGTGCCGAACTGCCGCCATGCCTGCGCCCGTTCGATCCGCCCCGGCGGCCCCCGTCAGATCCGGCCCATCAGGACCAGGATCAGCAGGACCACCACGATCAGGCCGAGCCCGCCAGACGGCCCGTAGCCCCAGGCGCGCGAATGGCCCCAGGTGGGCAGAGCGCCGACAAGTGCCAGAATCAGGATGATGAGGAGAATGGTGCCGAGTGTCATCGAAGAGCCCTTTCAAGGATGGGCCAGAAGTGGCCGTCCTCTCACAAGCCCGTGTTAAGGTGAAAGGTTCCATTGCACGGCAACGTGATGGCACAAATCGTGGACAGGACTTTCGCAAGTGGGCCCGGCCCAATCGCCGAACGCGAGGGCACATGCTGCGGCAGCCATCGGACGCGGAGCGCCGGCCTCAGCCAAGGTGCGGGATAGATCCGGCCCGGTGCCCAGGCGACCGGGCGCTGCCACAGGCGCACTCGCCCTCGCCGTAGCCGGGGCGCCGCCCTTCGGCAGCGCCCCCAGCCCTCAGCGCGAGAACTTCTTGTACTTCACCCGCTTCGGCTCCACCGAATCCGGGCCGAGGCGGCGGATCTTGTCCTGCTCGTAATCCTCGAAGTTGCCCTCGAAGAACTCCGCATGCGCGTCACCCTCGAAGGCGAGGATGTGGGTACACAGCCGATCCAGGAAGAAACGGTCGTGCGAGATGATCACGGCGCAGCCCGCGAAATCCTCGATGGCCGCTTCCAGCGCCTGCAGGGTTTCAACGTCCAGATCGTTCGTCGGCTCGTCGAGGAGCAGCAGGTTCCCGCCCTCCTTCAGCAGCTTGGCCATGTGTACGCGGTTGCGCTCACCGCCTGACAGCAGGCCGACCTTCTTCTGCTGGTCGGAGCCCTTGAAGTTGAAGGCCCCGACATAGCTGCGGCTGGCAATCGCGGCATCGCCGAGCTGGATCATCTCTGCCCCCCCCGACACCTCTTCCCACACGGTCGCATTCGGGTCGAGCGCGTCGCGCGACTGGTCGACATAGGACAGCTTCACCGTATCGCCAAGGACAACGGTCCCCTCGTCGGGCTGCTCATGGCCGGTCAGCATCCGGAACAGCGTCGACTTGCCGGCGCCGTTCGGGCCGATCACGCCGATGATTCCGCCCGGCGGCAGGGTGAAGCTGAGGTTCTCGATCAGCAGCTTGTCGCCCATCGCCTTCTTCAGCCCCTCGACCTCGATCACCTTGTTGCCAAGGCGCGGGCCGTTCGGGATGACGATCTGGGCCTTGCCGACGCGGTCCTTGACCGACTCGTCCGCCAGCTTGTTATAGGCGGCGATCCGAGCCTTGGACTTGGTCTGCCGGGCCTTGGCGCCGGAGCGGATCCATTCCAGCTCCTTCTCCAGCACCTTTTGCTTGGCCTTGTCCTCGCGCGCGTCCTGCGACATGCGCTTGGCCTTCTGCTCCAGCCAACTGGAATAGTTGCCCTCCCACGGAATACCCCGCCCACGCTCCAGCTCGAGGATCCACGAGGTGATGTCGTCGAGGAAATAGCGGTCGTGGGTGACGCACAGGATGGTGCCGCGATACTCGATCAGGTGCTTTTGCAGCCAGGCGATGGTCTCGGCGTCAAGGTGGTTGGTCGGTTCGTCCAGCAGCAGCATGTCGGGCGCTTCCAGCAGCAGCTTGCACAGCGCCACCCGGCGCCGCTCACCGCCCGAAAGCGTGCTGACCTCGGCCTCGTCCGGCGGGCAGCGCAGGGCCTCCAGCGCCACGTCGACCTGGCTGTCGAGATCCCACAGGTTCTGCGCGTCGATGATGTCCTGAAGCGCGGCCATTTCATCCGCGGTCTCATCCGAGTAGTTCATGGCAAGCTCGTTATAGCGGTCGAGGATGCCCTGCTTTTCCGCCACGCCCAGCATCACGTTGCCGCGCACGTCCAGCGTTTCATCCAGCTGCGGCTCCTGCGGCAGGTAGCCGACCTTGGCGCCCTTGGCGTGCCAGGCCTCGCCCTGGAAATCCTTGTCCATGCCGGCCATGATCCGCAGCAGCGTGGATTTACCCGAGCCGTTGACCCCGACCACGCCGATCTTCACGCCGGGCAGGAAGTTCAGGTGGATGTTCTCGAAACACTTCTTGCCGCCCGGATAGGTCTTGGACACGCCTTCCATGTGATAGACATACTGATAGGACGCCATAAGACATCTCCTTGCGAGGGAATTGGTTGCCCTTCATCTAGTGAAGGAAGGCCGAAAGGGCAATCCGTGCTTGGACCGGCCGAGGCGCAAGGTATATGACCGCCGGGGGACGGCGCGGGGGACCTAAGGTGGATCGCAAGGAACGGGCCGGACTTGTCCGCGCGGGGCTGCCGGTGGCGCAGCCGGGGATGACGGTCGGTCTGCTGGGCGGATCGTTCGATCCCGCGCATGACGGCCACGCTCATATCACCCGCGAGGCGCTGAAGCGTTTTGGGCTGGACCGGGTCTGGTGGCTGGTCAGCCCGGGCAACCCGCTGAAATCCGAAGGCCCTGCGCCCTTGGCACGGCGGATGGTGCAGGCCCGGCAGGTGATGCAGCACCCGCGCGTCGTGGTGACGGATATCGAGGTGCGGCTTGGCACCCGCTATACCGCGGAAACGCTGGAGCGGCTGATCGCGCTCTATCCCGGGGTGCGCTTCGTGTGGCTGATGGGGGCCGACAATCTGGCGCAATTCGACCGTTGGCAGCGGTGGGAGTGGATCATGCAGCATGTGGCGGTGGGGGTGATCGCCCGCCCCGCCAGCCGGATGTCGGCGCGGGTGTCGAAGGCCGCCGAGCGGTTTGAACGCGCGCGGATCCCGGCCGAGTCGGCAGGGTTGCTGGCCCACCTGCCGCCGCCGGTCTGGTGCCTGGTGAACGTGCCGATGGTCAACATCTCGTCAAGTGCCATCCGGGCGAGCGGTGCGTGGCGCCGCTAGGGTTGCCCGCGGGGCTTGGGGCAGGTTAGGTTTTCGGCATGTGGGTAAGGGCAGGCATATGACCGGATTTTCGCGGCGTTTCGTTCTGGGCGGGCTGCTGTCGGGTGCGGCAGGCGCCGCGCTGGCCGAGGCGCCGCTGACCTCGCTGCGGCCAATGCCTCGAACCGGCACTACCGCCG
>Ga0209347_1004551_pt1 | contig 14295 bp, 10 predicted proteins | sample AutmiccommuBRH23_FD_187382 | JGI IMG/M metagenome (GOLD analysis project Ga0209347, IMG submission 187382) | Deep subsurface microbial communities from Mt. Terri, Switzerland - Autotrophic microbial communities BRH/23 (SPAdes) (version 2) | ecosystem: Environmental > Aquatic > Deep subsurface >... | reverse complement strand
GCCAGACAAACGGATTGAACCACTGCAGAATGAAAAGTACCTCAGTAAATAAGATATCAAGGGTATGCTTTTCCTTTACGTGAATGCTTTCATGATCAATTATCATCCTCAGGTTCGGGCAATTTAATGTTTTCCGGGATATGACAATCTTATTGAAAAACGAAAACGGGTGCACATCCTTTTCTGTGATATGTACCCTGCAACCATATAAATTCACAACCTGGCTTCTACGTGTAATCTGGGCTGCTTTCAGATGTCCTGAAATTAAATGAAGCAGAAACCCCATGGCTCCCAGAAGGTACATTATGGACAGATAATGTGGCCACCATGTAACTGATTGGGAGTTGACTTCAATTTCAGCGGAAGGAGCCGTGTATGTGTAGCTGGCGGAAGCAATTTCAGGCGCTTCAATATACTTTACAGTCGTGAATGTAACCAGTGGAATGATAAAGCTTATTGCCAGTGAAACCGGAAGGTAAACCCGGTTGAAAGCAAACTGTTTTTTGTTTTGAAACAGGACCAGGTAAGCCAGGTAAAATGCACCTGTTGCAATGGCTGTTTTACCAATGTATATAAGGTAATCTTCCATCACTTTTCATCTTTAATCATCCGGATCAATTCATCCAGTTCTTCAGGTGTAAGCCCTTTTTCCTTTACGAAAAAAGCCACTGCACTCTTGATGGAGTTGTCAAAGTAATCGCTGACCACCTGCTTCATAAATGTACGGCGGTATTCTTCCTTTGTCATCAGAGGAAAATACTGGTATGTATTTCCGTACTGGTTATAACCCACAATTCCTTTATCCTGAAGCAACCTTACGATTGAAGAAACTGTGTTGTAATGAGGCTTCGGATCATCATATTCTTCAATGATTTCTTTTACAAAAGCCTTTTCAAGCTTCCAGAGGATTTTCATCACTTCTTCTTCTTTCCGTGTAAGCTTTTTCATAATGTATAGTATCAAATTTTAATTGATATAAATATACAACGGATTTTTCAGTTGTGCAACTATTTCTTCAGTTAAATTACTGAAAAGGCAGTTAGACTACTGCAATATGATTTTTTAGCTCTCATTAATTTTCTTCCGGCACAAAAATTTCAACCCTGGTACCTGTCGCGTCATTCCCATTCAGATCAATAGTTTGCAGCCAGTACTTTTCTTTCTGCCGTTGCTGAAGAATTGCAAGCCGTTCCTGCATCAGCCTTGTGCCTTTACCGTTTTTGGCAACTGCTGTTTCCTGCGCTGCCTCTCTGCCGATGCCATTATCCTCAATTGATATGAGTATTCCTTTCCCCGAACTATATTCATTACCGGGTTCAGCTTTTTTTATCACTTTAATATTAAGTTGCCTTTCTCCCTTTTTATTCTGAAGGCCATGTGTTACTGCATTCTCTGCAAAGGGCTGCAGCAGCATGGATGGCACAGGTGTATTATGTGCATCTATTTGATCGCTGACATGAATTCCAAAGTCGAAATCGAACCGCAGCTTCTCCAGGTTCAGGTATTGCTGCACCATATCCAGTTCTTCAGCCAGCGATACCTCCTCCTTCTCTGAATTAATCAACACCTTGCGGATGAGTCCTGCAAAATCGGCTAAATACAAATGGGCCTCGCGGCCCTTGTTCTGCTGTACCAGGTTTTGCACCGAGTTCAGGCAATTAAAAAGAAAATGGGGATTCATCTGCGACCGGATTGCTGTAAGCTCCAGCTCCCGCAGCCGCCTTTGCTGCTGCTCCTTTCGGAACCGCTGCCGAATCCGCCATTTCCATACTAAGAAAACCAGAAGTGTCATTGCAAATAGTATTCCCAGGGCAATAATGATGATGATCAGCTGTGATTTGTCAGGTTCTTTTTTCTGATCCATAAGGCTTTGTTTGACAAGGTTCACCGCGTCATTTTGGTTGGTGGTAAAACCTAAACGCTTTCCTTCTTTGTCGTAAGCAATAAGATGCTGTGAATGGCTCCTGAAAATGTCTCTTAGCTGCAGTTTGTTGTTTTTCCAAAAAAGCTGATGAGCAACAGGTTCTGCCCTTGATAAATAATCTGTCCATTCTGTAAAATTGCTGCCTTCCATGATCAGCACAAGGTTCATTTCCGGATGTTGCTTTGCCAGTTCATCCCAATTGTACCGGTCACTTCCCCATTCATGGGTTATAAAGAAAACTGCAGGTTTCTTACCCATAAAATCATTTAAACGGACACTTTTACCATCCAGGTTCAAAAATTCAACATCAGGAACATAATCTTCTTTCTGCCATACCAGGTAGTTGTTCATCATCCCTTCAATGGCATTTTTAAATTCTGTTTCATTTACCAGTCGTGCCATTAGTTCCAGATGTTTTTCTATTTCATTTTCTAGGAATGCTGTATCTTTTGATAAATTATAGGATGACATCATCTGGTGATGTAAGAAAAGATCTACCAATTGGCTGTACAGAGCATGTCCTGCAAGAATAATTTTCGCTATTTCAACCTGATTTGACAAGTCATTTGAATACCTGAATTCAGATAATGAAAAAGAACTACTGAATGATGAATGGTGATTCATGTCAGCAATTTTCCTTGTTCTTACATAATGGTATTCAAGCATTTCACCTGCCAGTTGCCTGGAATGAATACCGTAATCGTTATAGTGCCGGAGTATTTCACAATCTTTAACCTTGCTTTCAAGATATTTGACATCAATATCCTCCATGTGAGGATCGAATGGTCTCCCAATAGGACGGCTCAACCATTGTTGTTTTAATCTTAAAAAATAAAAGGTTAGGGTTAACATCTGTGCCTTCAGTTCAGAAGTTATAAAAGAAAAAGCCTGTTCATTAACTTTGTTTTTATATTCGGCAATAAAATCATCATAATGCATACTTGCATTTTGAAAATCATTATAATCCAATCTCCCATAATACATTCTAATGATGTTGAAAATTAAATCCTCATAGAATAGGTTGTATTGGGTACGGAATTCATGAATCATGTTTGCCTCCCTGCTAAAATCGCCCGAAAACTCAACATTCAGCGGGAAGGAATTGCCATCCGCCTGTATATGGATCCTGCTGTCCGGTTCTGCATAGAAAGAGAGCAATGGAATGTTTTTATCTTCGGTTCCCAGTCCAAACTGCAGATAAACCATTCCTGCATGTTTAAAATCTGTCTCAATTTTGAATGAGTTGTTCTCATCCAAAAAGGCAGTTGCCTTATAAAGCCTCGTTCCGAAAGGCTCCCGTAAAATGGCTAAAGTGACTTTTTTGTAGCGTACATTTTTAATGGTCCCGGAGATGAAAAGCTTATCTTCAGAAATGTTTTTACGCGACAACAACTTTATTTCTTCTTCTTCAAAAAACCTTTCATGCCGCTCATTTTGAATCATAACAGGCCATTTTAAAGTATCAACTTTGGTTGAGATGTAATTACGTAAATAATTCTTCTGATTGTTATAGGAATACTCAATTGAGGACAAGCCATATTTCTTTTTCTCTTCCTCATGAACAACATAAACAAGGGAGTCCTTAATTTCAGTTTTACTTCGGAATTCAGGACCTGAACCTTTTAATTCTTTCACAATGTCATTTGAAATGAAGAAGATTGTTTGAAGGTATTTTGAAATTTCAGGAATACCAATGGTGTTAATTTCTTCGGTATATCTGTCAATCTCCTTCTTTTCAAAACCCTTTTTGCTGAGCAGGTCTCTAACCTGTAAAAGAATCTCTGCCCTGTTGTGAAGCTTTATTTCTCTTCTTTCTTTGTTGAATTCATAATGTAATTCTACTGTAGTAAGAAGTTCCTCAAAAAAATTTGTATTTCTTTTATCATAAACGCCATCTATAAAATAAGGAAAACGATAATCTGTAAATTGATAGGGAGTATGATCAGTCCTTTCTGCAGTGTTTTCAATTACTGTAACAACCAGGTAATTTGTGTTTTCCGGTTGTATGGCTTTATATTGGATCTTAAGCTTTTTTCTTTTAACAATATCTGTATTTCGATCTCCCTTAGCATTGATGATATACTGCGATAGAATAGTTTCATAAATATATTGTTTGCCAGGCTCCGGCAGAAGCAAAGGTCTTTCATCCTGAGAAAATGATGAAAGGTTTTGAAGAAGAATGACAGCTATAGTTAACAGGAAAGGCTTCAGTTTCATACCCATGAATTTTGGTTTATTCAAAGGTGGCATAAAAAGCTGAAAACTAAAAGGGCAATTTATTGAAAGGCAGGATTGGTTTATTTAACGGTCAAAAAAAATGCACCGGCCCTTTTATAAGAAACGGTGCATCTTAAATTTAAAATCAATATTTATACTATTCTTCTTCAAAATGTTCCTGAAGTTTCTGGAGCAATTCAGGATTTGCCTGAATGGTCATGGCAATTTCCTGATAACGTTCCATCGTCAGTTCGCTTTCCTGGATCGCTGTTTCCATTTGTTGCAGGGCCTTTTCCTGTATTTTCTCTATTTCCTGATAAGCATCAGCAAACCTGCTGAGTTCTTCTTCACTGGCATCAAATTCTTGTGCAGGGTCCTGTTGTGCAGTAAGAAATTCATTAAACCGGTCAACATCAATACCATCTTCCTGAACAGTGCTCAGCATTTCCATCTGAACCTGTTGATCTATAACCTGGATTTCCCTGAAAGCCTGGGCAAAATGCTCCAGTTCATTATCTGAAACTTCCGTAGGCTGTGCTTCAGGCAACTGTTCGGGCAACTGTGCGTAGGCACTTGTCATTCCTATTGCAATAACAACCAGAATGGCTAATAATTTATTAAATTTCATTTTACTCATTTTTAATTTAAATAATATCTTCTTCTGTACTCTAAAAGCAGAAACAAATCATTAACCAAAAATACTTTTAGGGATGTAAAACAATCTTAAATTGATGCTCCATCAGCCTTAATAATCAGATTAAAGCTGGCTGATCATGATTATATAACGTCCATGTAATCTCTTTCCCGACTTAATATTTCCCCCTAAACACTGACTTCACACACATTTTATTAAATTTGTAAGGTGTCCGTTTTGAGTTTTTAGTTTTTTTAACATATGCTGATGCGCCAATGAAACACTTTGCTTACCTTTTTTCTTTCTCACTGATAATTATCTTCATTTCCTGTAACCGGATTATTGAACCCGAAAAAACAATCAATCCTTCACTTGCCCTTTGGTACGATGAAGCTGCCACCCAGTGGACAGAGGCTTTACCTGTGGGCAATGGCAGGCTGGGGGCTATGGTTTATGGTAACCCTGAAAATGAAGTCATACAATTCAATGAAGAAACACTCTGGAGCGGACAACCGCACGACTACTCGAACCAGGACGCACATAAGTACCTCGATGAACTGCGCCGCCTTCTTTGGGAAGGTAAACAAAATGAAGCCCATCAACTGGGAAATAAACATTTCATGTCGCAACCTTTTGGGCAGTTCAGTTACCTGCCCTTTGGAAATATACTGCTGAATTTCCCCAGTCACCAGAATGCCACCTCCTATCACCGCCGGCTGAACCTTGAAAATGCAGTGACCTCCGTTATATATGAAAATGATGGTGTAAGTTATAAAAGGGAAGTGTTTGCTTCTTTTCCCTCTCAGGCGGTTATCATCAGGCTTGAAGCTTCTGAAAACGGGGCACTTAATTTTTCTGCCGGGTTGAATTCCCCTCATTCCGATTACGAAGTAACCGTAGAAAATGATCTGATCATCCTTCGGGGTAAAGCCAATAATTACCACCAGGAAAAGGGAAGGGATGGTAACCCTTACCCAGAGAGTAAACTCAAATTTGAAGCCCGGCTTAAGATTGAAACAGAGGGTGGAGGACTGGTTCAGTACGATGATTCCATTGCTGTTGTCAATGCCCGAAGTGCCAGCCTTTACCTGGTTGGCGCCACCAGTTTTGTCAGCTACAATGATATCAGCGGAGATCCCACCAGTCGTTGTATCGAATACCTGTCGGAACTGGAAGGAAAACCTTATCAGACCCTTCTGGAAGAACATACTGCCAGTCACCGCGAACTGTTCAACCGGGTTGCCATTGACCTTGGAAATATTCAGGAATCGCGCCGGCCTACCGATGAACGGCTGGCTTCATTTTATCAGGATGAAGATCCCAGTCTGGTTGCCCTTCTTTTTCAGTATGGAAGATATCTGCTCATTTCAAGCTCACGGCCGGGTTCACAGCCTGCCAACCTGCAGGGAATCTGGAACGACAGGCTGGCTCCGCCATGGGATAGTAAATACACCATCAATATCAACACTGAAATGAATTACTGGCCTGCTGAAATGACCAACCTGGCCGAGTGCGCCGAACCCCTTTTTGCCATGGTTGAAGATCTCTCGAAAACAGGTCAGAATGTAGCCAAAGCTCATTATAACCTCGATGGCTGGGTTGCCCATCACAACACAGACCTGTGGAGGGGAGCCGCACCAATAAATGATTCAAATCATGGTATCTGGCCAACAGGAGGGGCCTGGCTTACCCAGCATTTGTGGTGGAGATACCAGTATAGCGGCAACAGGAATTTCCTGAGGAACCGTGCCTATCCGGTACTGAAGGAAGCATCCCGCTTTTTTGCAGGATATCTTGTTCCATGGCCAGAAAACCCTGCCTGGCTTGTAAGCGGGCCAAGCAACAGCCCTGAACTGGGTGGTCTTGTAATGGGACCAACTATGGATCACCAGATCATTCGTGAATTATTTTCTAATACAATAGAAGCTGCAGAAATACTTGGAGTGGATGAGGCTTTTGCAGAAATGTTAAGGTTGAAGCGCGACAGTATTGCCCCGAACCAGATCGGAAGGCTTGGTCAGCTGCAGGAGTGGTTGAATGATGTGGATGACCCTGATGAGCAGCACCGCCATGTATCTCATCTGTGGGGGTTGCATCCCGGTAGTGAAATCCATCCCATTTCTACACCTGAGCTTGCCGATGCCTGTAAAGTTACACTCTCCCACAGGGGTGACGGAGGCACAGGGTGGTCGAGGGCATGGAAAATCAACTTCTGGGCAAGGCTGCTTGAAGGTGATCACGCATTCCTGCTCCTGAAAAACCTGATGGTGCCTTCCATTAGCGAAGAAACAGATTATAAAGACAGGGGTGGCCTTTATTTCAACCTCTTCGACTCACACCCGCCATTCCAGATCGACGGAAACTTCGGCGCTACATCAGGAATCGTGGAAATGCTCCTGCAATCACACCTGAGGGATGAAAACGGCGATTATTATCAGGATCTGCTGCCGGCCCTGCCCACAAAGTTGCCGACAGGTAAAATCTCCGGCATCAGAGGCCGAGGTGGGTTTCAGTTTTCAATATCATGGGAAAACGGCTCCCTGGTTTCCGCTAAAGTGGATTCGCAGTTGGGTAACAAACTTGTTGTAAGATATAATGGCAAAACAGTATCAAGAACTACAGAAGCAGGTAAGGCTTACCTGTTTGGGATAAATGATTTTCAATAAAAAGTGTTTTTTTCATGAAAATCACTTAAATTGTTTGCAATTCTTGAATTGGTTAAAATGGATATAACGGCAAAAAAAAACGAACAGGAAAAGTTGTTTGATGAACTCATCGATGTGAAACTTCTTTATAAAAATTTCGAAAGGAAATGGAAAAAAACAGGGAATTCAGAATTCAATTCTGAATTAATCAGACAAGAACTGGCTTCTTTGAAATTACGAATCAGTGATATTGAAAAATCCATTTCCAAATTTGGTGATAGTTTTCTGGATGTATATGATTCAGAACTTTTAAAACCTCTAAGCGAAACGGATATATTTACCCTAAGAGACGAAATCAGGGAAGTACGCCATTCCCTTGAAACAATTGGAGAGCCTCTTTGACTGATTCTGCCGGAGCAGGGTGGGAAAGAGCAAATAACCTTCACTAAGATTCACTGCCACGTGTGAGCTGGTGAAAGATCCCCTCCAGGTTCTGTTGTTTTTGAAGTAAGGTATAGAGTACAAGGTTATTTCTGACAGCAAATTCAAAGATAACCGGCCTTAAATCAACCCCCGGTTCTGCATCAATTTCCCAGTCCTCCCCATTGTATACGGCAGCCTGCACTCCCGGCAATGCAAGCAACATCTCAGGCTTAACGGAATTGTCGAAAGCGGCTAAAACAGTCTGGTTCCGGGGGAACATTCCTTTTTTAATGTCAGCGATTCCTCCATCTGCCACAATTTTTCCCCTGTTGATAATGACAACCCTGGTACATACAGCCTCTACTTCCTGCATAATGTGTGAGGAAAGAATGACTGTTTTTTCCCTGCTGATGGTACGAATCATGTCCCTGATGTCTTCAAGCTGATTGGGATCCAGGCCTGAAGTGGGTTCATCCAGTATCAGTACCGAAGGATCATGAATCAATGCCTGCGCCAGGCCAACCCTTTGCCTGTAACCTTTCGAAAGGGAACCGATTTTTTTATGCTGCTCATCGCCCAGACCCGTCAGTTCCACCATCTTTTCTACTTGCTTTTTTTTGTCGGCAAGCCTGTAAAATCCGGCAGTAATTTCGAGCGACTCCCTCACATAAAGATCGGTATAAAGCGGATTGTGTTCAGGAAGATAGCCGATCTCCTTCCGGAGAGATGTATTCCCTGCAGTAATCTTCTGCTCTCCTAACCACACCTCGCCTGAATCAGCAGGCAGGTATCCGGTGATTATTTTCATCAGGGTTGATTTACCCGCACCGTTCGGGCCAAGGAAACCAAGCAGTTCACCCAGGCCGACAGAAAAATTTACCTGGTCGAGCGCTGTTTGCTTTCCAAATTTTTTTACTACTTTGTTGATGCTTAAGTTCATCTGTTTTTAATACATAACAAAAATAAATGAATCTTTTTAAATTGAAACCATTAACGTAAATTTGCAGCTCAGAATAACAGAGAATCATGAAAGACAGACATTTCAATTATATTAATGATATTACCCGTTTCGAACGACAGAAAACCTGTGAAGTAAATGTTGGAGGCGTGGGTGTGGGTGGCGACAACCCTATCAGGATCCAGTCAATGACCGACACCAGCACCAAGGATACCGATGCCACGGTTGAACAGATTATTGCTTTAACAAGGGCTGGAGCCGACCTGGTAAGGCTGACTGTTAAAGGCATTTATGATGCAGAAAACCTTAAAAATATTGTTACATCCCTGCGTGACCGTGGTTATACCACTCCGCTGGTAGCCGATATTCATTTTAACCCGCGCCTTGCCGATATTGCTGCAAAATATTTCGATAAGGTACGTATCAATCCGGGGAATTTTTACGACAAGCGTGCCCGGTTTGAACATAAAGTATATTCTGACGAGGAATACAAGGAGGAACTTGTAAAAATTGAAGAGCAGTTTATTCCTTTTCTTGAAATGCTTAAGAGCACCAATACTGCATTGCGTGTCGGTGCCAACCATGGGTCTCTTTCCGACAGAGTGATGAGCCGCTACGGTGACTCACCTTCCGGGATGGCTGAATCTGTGCTTGAATATCTTCGTATATGTAAGAAAGTCGGCTTCAATGATGTGGTGGTATCTATCAAATCGAGCAACACCCGCATGATGGTATATACTGTAAGGCTGCTGAATTATAAAATGCGCCTTGAAGACATGAACTTTCCTATCCACCTTGGAGTTACTGAAGCCGGCGAAGGGGAAGACGGCCGCATTAAATCGGCTGTTGGCATAGGCGCCCTGCTGGGCGATGGCATCGGCGATACCATCAGGGTTTCACTTACAGAAAACCCTGTCAACGAAATTCCGGTAGCACTTAAACTTGTCGACCATTTCAGGTCGTACAGGAATCATGAACCGGTGACAGCCTCACTGATTGCACAGACAAATCCCTTCGAATATGAACGCCGCTCCACAAGAGGAGTCCTGAATATGGGGGGTGAACAACTGCCGGTAGTGGTTGCCGATCTTGAAGACCGTTCGCTGAAGGAGTTGCTGCCCATACGTGGCAAACTGATACCCGATTATTTCATGTCGGGAAACAAGATTATGGATATTAAGGGGGAAAGTCACCCCATCATTTCACTTGAAGAATACCTGTTTGAAAGCACCCGCTGGGGAAGGACAAAGTTCATCCGGACAAACAAGATGGAGTTCGACCGGTTCATGGCAAAAAATCCTGAAATCATGATGAAACTGAAACAGACGCGTAAGACGGTGCTGATTCTTGAGAGTTTCAATAAAAATCCTATGGCTGAACTGAGGGCTTTCTTCACTTCGCTGGAATCACATATCTGGAAGGTGCCGGTTATTCTATACAGGAAGTATAATGAAAGCAACCTTGAAGATCTTCAGATAAAGGCTTCTGCTGATCTGGGCGGACTGCTTATCGACGGATACGGCGACGGAATCTGCATTTCAAACGAAAATGAAAGGATTACCTTCACCGAACTGAAGGATTTAAGCTTCGGCATCCTGCAGGCAAGCCGCATGCGGATGTCGAAAACTGAATTTATTTCCTGTCCCGGCTGTGGCCGCACCCTATACGATTTGCAGGAAACAACAAAAAAAATCAAGGAGCACTTTAAGCATCTCGATCACCTGAAGATCGGAATCATGGGCTGCGTAGTCAATGGACCAGGTGAAATGGGCGATGTCGATTATGGTTTTGTTGGCGTCAGCAACAACAAGGTAACCCTTTACAGGGGGCTCAAGCCTGTTAAAAGGCATATCCCCATGGAAAATGCGGTTGAAGAACTTGAACTCCTGATCAGGGAGCACAACGACTGGAAAGATCCTGTGGATTAAATTTCATATATGGCGAAAATACACTGGAAGCCGGGAACAATCATTTATCCCATTCCGGCAGTCATGGTAAGCTGCGGGCACACACCCGAAGAATACAACATCATTACAATCTCATGGACGGGTACTATCAACAGCGACCCGCCTATGTGTTCCATTTCGGTAAGGCCCGGGAGGCATTCCTATGACATTATAAAGCGTACCGGTGAATTTGTGATCAACCTGACCACCGAAGAGCTTGCCCGTGCAACCGACTGGTGTGGCTGCCGCTCGGGCAGTAAGTACAATAAATGGGAGGAAATGAAGCTCACACCTGCGCCGGCAAAAATTGTGAAGGCACCCGTAATTGAAGAATCACCGGTGAACATCGAATGTGTGGTGAAAAATATGTTGGAACTGGGAACGCACCACATGTTTATTGCCGAAGTTGTAAATGTCACCATCGACGAACGCTACCTGAACGACAAGCAGGCGTTCAGCTTTGCAAAGGCACGCCCTCTGGTTTACAGCCATGGCCACTACTTCGGCCTGGGAAAAATGATTGGCAAGTTTGGCTGGTCGGTGGAGAAGAAAAAGAAGGCAAAAAGTTAGTAAAACCCGTACGAATAATCCACTTAAATTACAGGGAAATAATTATGACTTTAAGGACCTTAAGGACTTTAAAGTATAATTCACCCTATGAAAATGAACAAAACCCTGCAAACCCCATTTAACTCTATGAAAATAATGAATAAGTTCATATTAATAATACTAATAAGTTTTCTGTCAGTTATGGTAAATGCACAGACAAATCCGCTTTTGGGAAGTTTTAATACGCCCCATCAGACAGCCCCTTTTCCTGAAATAAAGAATGAACATTACCTGCCTGCCTTCAAGGAAGCCATCAGGCTGGGCGAGGAAGAGATAAAAGCCATTGTTGAAGATCAGACGGCCCCCACTTTTGAAAATACCATTGAGGCACTCGACCGCTCGGGAAAGCTGCTCAGCCGTACATCCGGGGTTTTCTTTAACCTTGTAAGTGCCGAAACCAGCGATGAGCTGCAGCAGCTGGCACAGGAGGTTTCTCCCCTGCTTACAAAGTTTCAGAATGATATCACCCTGAATCCTGTTCTATTCGAACGCGTTAAAAAAATATATCAGCAAAAGGAACTCCTGGATCTGAATGCAGAACAAAAGACCCTGCTTGAGAACACCTATCTCAATTTTGAGCGAAAGGGTGCCAACCTTTCTGATGCCGATAAGGACAAGTTCAGGGAAATCAGTACCGAAATGTCCAAACTTTCACTGGTGTTCGGTGAAAACGTGCTGAAAGAGACCAACCGGTACGAAATGCACATAACGGATAAGAGCCAGTTGCAGGGACTGCCTGAGAGTGAACTGGAAGCTGCCGCAGAAAAGGCAAAAAGCAAAGGCAAAGAAGGTTGGGTGATCGATCTTACAATGCCCAGCTACCTGCCTTTCATGAAGTACGCCGATAACCGTGACCTGCGCAGGGAACTTTACCTGGCTTATGGATCAAAATCATTTAAAGGCGATGAACTCGATAACCGCGATCATGTAAAAAAGCTGGTTAACCTGCGGCTCGAAATGGCCAGCCTGCTGGGTTATGATAACTATGCCGATTATGTTCTCGAAAGGCGTATGGCAATGAATGCTGAAGGGGTGTACAAGCTGCTCGACGACCTGTACTATGCCTCTTATACAATGGCTCAGAAAGAAAAGGATGAAGTTCAGAAATATGCTGAAGGAATTGGATTCAGTGGGGAGATAATGCCATGGGACTGGTCATACTACAGTGAAAAACTGAAGGTTGAAAAATACGATGTCGACGATGAGGCGCTGAAACCTTATTTTGAACTGAACAATGTAATTGATGGCGTATTTGGACTGGCCACTGACCTTTTTGGCATTACCTTTAAAGTAAACAGGGAAATCCCGGTTTATCATGAAGAAGTAATCCCTTACGAGGTTCATGACAATAACGGCTCGTTTCTTTCAGTTTTATACACCGACTTCCACCCCCGGCCCGGCAAGCAGGGTGGGGCATGGATGAATGAATTTAAGGGGCAGTGGAAGGAAGATGGTAAGAATTCACGCCCGCATATCACCATTGTGATGAACTTCACCCGTCCAACCGAAACACGGCCGGCATTGCTTACTTTTAATGAGGTGGAAACCTTCCTGCATGAATTCGGGCATGCACTGCATGGAATGCTTGCAAACACAGCATACCCCAGCCTGTCGGGAACCAGTGTCTACCGCGACTTTGTGGAACTCCCTTCGCAGATCATGGAGAACTGGGCTGTGGAGAAGGAGTTTCTCGACAAGTTTGCACGTCATTACCAGACAGGGGATCCCATACCTGCCGCTTTGGTAGAAAAAATCAAAGCATCGCAAAATTTCCTTGCTGGGTACCTGTCTGTAAGGCAGCTGGGCTTCGGCTACCTCGATATGGCTTGGCATACACTAAAAAAACCGTTTGATGGTGACGTGAAAAAATTTGAAGAAGAAGCCTGGAGTAAGACCCAGATTTTTCCAACGATCGGTGAAGTTGCCATGAGCCCCCAGTTCGGGCACCTCTTCGCGGGGGGATATGCTGCCGGCTATTACGGGTACAAATGGGCTGAAGTGCTCGATGCCGATGCATTCAGCCTGTTCCAGGAAACAGGGCTGTTCGACAGGACTGTGGCACAGTCGTTCAGGGAGAACATTCTCGAAAAAGGTGGTACCGAACATCCAATGATCCTCTACAAACGTTTCCGCGGACAGGAACCCACAGTGGATGCGCTGCTCCGCCGCAGCGGCATGAAATAAACAGCCTGATCAGTAAAAATAAAGCCCGGGAATTTCCCGGGCTCCACTTTTTCCGATTTCTAAACTGATCATTGTATTTATGTCATGACGAAGCAAATCTTATTTGAATAAGGGAAGTACAAAGTAGGTATATATGATGCAGCCTACGCATAAGCCAAAAGCAAACTCCAGCGTGGCGAAAAACACCAGCATGGCTGCTATAACCACTGCAGCTGTATTTAAATTCAAAATAAAACAAATGGCTATGGCTAAAGTCATAAGAAAACCCATCCTGGCTGCAAACATCTTCGGTGCCTTGTCAATCGGCTTCTTACTAAGCTGAAGGAGCTTTGCAACTCCCATGCTTGCCGCACTCACCGGACTGTACCTGGAGCTGGCAAACGACCTGATGAAAAAATCAACCGTAAGCAGAAGCGGGAACCACACCGAATTGAATACAAATCCAGCGGTTACCAGCAGCACTGTAAACAGGGCATTCAGCCTTGTCAACCGCTCATTCACCTGCTCATTCGATATGGGACATACTATTTGTTTCATTTGCATACTGTTGTTTAATTTTTATCTGTTTCCTTATACAAATTAAATACAAAATAGTCTTTAAATGTTCTTTTATCTGTTAAATATTATCATTCATTACAAAAATTTAATGAGCAGAAGATACTGTTCTTGTATATAAAGCTTATAATCAAATATTTATAATTGAAATGAACTTAATATCCGGAGGCATCTTAATGGAATTCAGGTTAATTCTTTTC
>Ga0209347_1004550_pt1 | contig 14295 bp, 8 predicted proteins | sample AutmiccommuBRH23_FD_187382 | JGI IMG/M metagenome (GOLD analysis project Ga0209347, IMG submission 187382) | Deep subsurface microbial communities from Mt. Terri, Switzerland - Autotrophic microbial communities BRH/23 (SPAdes) (version 2) | ecosystem: Environmental > Aquatic > Deep subsurface >... | reverse complement strand
CTGGATCACCTCGGGGATCGGGAACGAGCCGATATAGCCGATCTTGTTCGATTTGGTCATGTGCCCGGCGATGGTGCCCATCACGGCGCGGCCTTCGTAGAAGCGGGCGTCATAGGTGGCGACGTTGTCGGCGCGCTTGTAGCCGGTCGCATGTTCGAATTTCACATCCGGGAACTTGGCCGCCACGTTGATCGTCGGGTCCATGTAACCGAACGAGGTGGTGAAGATCAGGTCCGCGCCCTGCATCGCCATCTGGGTCAGCGCGCGTTCGGCATCGGCGCCTTCGGGCACGCTTTCCAGATAGACGGTCTCGATCTTGTCGCCGAATTCCTCTTCGATGGCCAGACGGCCCTGGTCATGCTGGTAGGACCAGCCGAGATCACCGATCGGGCCGACATAGATGAAGCCCACCTTCAGCGGGTCTTGCGCCAGCGCCGGACCAGCCAGCGAGACGGCGACCAGCGCGGCGGCGCTGGATTTGAGCAGGGTTCTGCGTTGCATGTTCGGGGTGCTCCCTTGAGGTGTCGTTAAAACGGGGCCGCCCGGTGGGGCATATGGGTTAGGTTAGCTGGAGGCATGGAACACCCGCCCCAGCGAGGCGGGGGCGTTCTGCGCCGCGCGGCGCCGGTCGGCCGAGATGATGACCAGCACGATGATGGTGATGACATAGGGCGCCATCGACAGGTATTGCACCGGGATTGCGACGCCCGCCGCCTGCAGGTTCAGCTGCAGCACGGTGACCCCGCCGAAAAGGTAGGCCCCCGCCAGCACCCGCCACGGCCGCCAGCTGGCGAACACCACGATGGCCAGCGCGATCCAGCCGGCGCCGGCGGTCATGCCTTCCGTCCATTGCGGCACGCGCACCAGGCTCAGATAGGCGCCGCCAAGCCCCGCGCAGGCGCCGCCGAAGGCAATGGCCAGCACGCGCAGCCGCACCACTTTGTAGCCAAGCGCATGCGCGGCATCGTGGCTCTCGCCCACGGCCCGCAGCACGAGGCCCGCGCGGGTGAACTTCAGGAACGCCCAGACCGCGGCGATGATCAGGATCGAGACATAGACCATCGGGTCATGCCGCAGCAGCATCGGCCCGATCACCGGAATATCCGACAGCGGCCCGAAATCCATCTTCGGCGTCGGCGGCGGCCGCACGCCGGTATATCCCTGCCCGATCAGTGCGGAAAACCCGATGCCGAACAGCGTCAGCGCAAGGCCGGTCGCCACCTGATTGGACAGCAGCACCTGCGTCAGGAACGCAAAGATCAGCGACAGCGCCGCCCCCGCAACCGCCGCCCCCAGGAACCCCATCAGCGGCGAGCCGGTCTCGACCGCCATTGCAAACCCGGCGATGGCGCCGACGATCATCATGCCCTCGACGCCAAGGTTCAGCACCCCGGCCTTTTCCACCACCAGCTCGCCAATCGCGGCCAGCAGGATCGGGGTCGAGGCCACCATCAGCGAGGCGATCAGCAGGATCGGATCGATGGAGCCCATCATGCCCGTGCCCTCCGCGCCAGACGTATGCGGAAATTCGCCAGCACGTCGAAGGCCAGCAGGAAGAACAGCAGCATCCCCTGGAACGCCTGCACCGCCGCGGAAGGCAGGTTCAGCGTCAGTTGCGCCAACTCGCCGCCAATATAGGTCAGCGCCATCAGCAGCCCCGCCAGCAGAATCCCCACCGGATGCAGCCGGCCCAGAAACGCCACGATGATCGCCGTGAACCCGTAGCCAGAGGCGAAATCGGTGGTGATCTGCCCGGCCGGCCCTGTCACCTCGAACAGCCCCGCCAGCCCCGCCAGCGCACCCGAAACCCCAAGGCAGACCGAGGTCAGCAGCGCCGGGGACACGCCCGCAAACCGCGCGGCCCGCGGAGCCTCACCCGCCACCCGGATGTGAAAGCCAAGGATATGCCGCGACAGCAGCACATAGGCCGCGACCACCGCCCCAAGCGCCGCGACCCCGCCCCAATGCAAGCCGGTGCCTGCGATCAGCTCATCGTTGAACGCGGCCGGATAGTGCTGGAAATTCCGGCTGCCCGGAAAGCCCATGCCCTCCGGGTTCTTCAGCATCCCGAAGGACGCGGCCGACATGATGTGCTGCGCCACATAGACCAGCATCAGCGACACCAGAATCTCGCTGGTCCCAAAGCGCAGCTTCAGCACTGCCGGGATCATCGCCCAGAGGAACCCGCCAAACGCGCCCATCGCCACCATCGCCGGAAACAGCAGCACGCTGTCCGTCGGGTAGAAGGCCAGCCCGGTGGCCGCGCCGAACAGCGCCCCCATCATGTATTGCCCCTCGGCCCCGATATTCCAGACCTGCGCCTTGAACCCCAGGCTCAGGCCAATGGCGATCAGGATCAGCGGCCCGGCCTTCACCAGCAGCTGCGGGCGCGAATAGCTGGCGAACTCGCCGAACAGCGGGTCCCAGAAGATGGTGCGGATCGCTTCCACCGGCGCCTTGCCAAGCGCGGCGAACAGCAGCCCGCCCGCGATCATCGTGGCAATCACCGCCAGCACCGGCGTGACGGCGGTCCAGAGCCGCGAGGGGGCAGGGCGCCGCTCAAGCTTCAGCATCGGCAGCCTCCGCATGCAGCACATCCGCCGCGCCCGCTTCGGGCACATGCATCCCGTGCGCGCCGCCCATCATCAGCCCGATCTCTTCCATCGTCAGCCCCTGCACCGGGCGCGGCGCCGACAGCCGCCCCTCGTTCAGCGCCGCGAAGCGGTCGGCGACCTCCATCAGCTCGTCCAGATCCTGGCTGATCACCACCACCGCCGCCCCCGAAGCCGCCCGGTCGAGGATCACCTGCCGGATCGAGGCCGCGGCCGAGGCATCGACGCCCCAGGTCGGCTGGTTGATGACGATCACCGCCGGATCCTGGCTCAACTCACGCCCGATCACGAATTTCTGCAGGTTGCCGCCCGACAGCGCCCGCGCCGCCACATGGGTGCCGGGGGTGCGCACGTCGTACTCCTTGACCACGCCTTCGGCAAAGGCCCGCGTCGCCGCCCAGTCGATGAAACCGCGCTTCACCAGCCCCATGCGGATGGCCCCCGACAGCAGCGCATTCTCCACCAGGCTCATCCCCGGCGCGGCGGCATGGCCCAACCTCTCCTCGGGCGCGACCACGAAGCCCGCGCGCCTGCGGTCGTTCGGCCCCTTGTCGCCCAGATCGACCCCTGCCGCCCGCACCATGCCGGGCGCCGATTTCAACTCGCCCGACAGCGCCAGCAGCAATTCGTCCTGCCCGTTGCCCGCAACCCCGGCAATCCCCAGCACTTCGCCCCGCGCCACCGCAAATCCCACATCCTTCAGCGAGGTGCCGAACGGCATCGGCGAGGTCACCGACAGCCCCGTCACCTCCAGCGCCGGCGCGCCCGCCCAATCCGTCCGCGCCGCGCGGGCGGGCGGCGTCAGCGCCGTGCCCACCATCATCTCCGCCAACTCCCGCGCCGAAACCTCGCGCGGCGTGCAGGTGGCGACCACCTTGCCCCGCCGCAGGATCGTGGCGCTGTCGCACAGGCTGCGGATCTCCTCCAGCTTGTGGCTGATATACAGGATCGCGGTGCCTTCGGCCGACAGCTGCCGCAGCGTGGCGAACAGGATCTCCACCTCCTGCGGGGTCAGCACCGAGGTCGGCTCGTCCATGATCAAGAGCTTGGGGTCCTGCAGCAGGCAACGGATGATCTCGACCCGCTGGCGTTCCCCCGCCGACAGATCGCCGACCAGCCGCGAGGGGTCCAGCGGCAGCCCGTAAGCCTCGCTGACCGAACGGATCTTCGCCGCCAGCTCGCGCTGCCGCGGCGGCGTCTCCATGCCAAGCGCGACATTCTCGGCGACGTTCAGCGCCTCGAACAGCGAGAAGTGCTGGAACACCATCGCCACGCCCGCCGCCCGCGCCGCCCGCGGTTCTGATGGCGCATAGACCTCGCCGCGCATCCGCATCTCGCCGGCATCGGGGCGCACCAACCCGTAGATCGCCTTCACCAGCGTGGACTTGCCCGCGCCATTCTCGCCCAGCAGGGCATGCACCTCGCCCGGCGCCACGGAAAACGACACGTCGCTATTGGCAATGACGCCCGGATAGGCCTTGGTCAGGCCCCGGATCGTCAGAAGTTGTGCCGTCTCGGTCCCCGTCACTCTGCCCGCCCCCCGGCGCGATCCCTTGCGGTTTGCATTCCGCCCGGCCCTTTGAGTAGCGCGGCGGCAACGCCCACGGCAATGGCCTGAGGGTGTTTTCCGAGGGTGGGATCGCCTATTGGGCAGGCAATGCGCAAAATCTGGGCATCGGCATGGCCAAGCCCGCGCAGCCGGCTGTGGAATCGCGCTCGCTTGGAGGCCGATCCGATCAGCCCCGCCGCGCCGAAGCCATGCCCCAGCAGCCGGTGGCAAAGGTGGAGGTCCAGCTGATGCGAGAAGGTCAGGATCAGATGCTCGGCCTCGCGCGGCGCATGGGCCACAAGGTCGGCGGGGTTCGCCGCCACCAGTTGCGTCACTCCCGCCGGAATCATCCCCGGAAACCGCTCCGCCGCGGTATCCAGCCATGTGATCGCCAGATCCGGCAGCGGGGCCAGCACCGCAACCAGCGCCCGGCCGACATGACCCGCGCCCCAGATCCACAGTGCGCGCGCAGGCTGCGCCGCCCGCTCCACCAGCCAGCCGCCCTCCAGCAGCGGCAGCCGGGGCAGGGCGCCTTGCCCCCGCGCCCTTGCCAGCAGCCGCGTCACCGCCAGCGGCATCGCCGAGCCGTCCAGCGCCCGCGCCACCAGCGCCTTGCCCCCCAGCTGTGCCAGCCGCGCCGCATCCAGCCGCTCGAAGGCCAGCGTCACCGCCCCGCCGCAGCACTGGCCAAGCGCCGGCCCCAGCGGCACCCGCTGCACCGCGCCGGCAGCGCCCGAGGCCAGCATCTCCCGCGCCCGCAGCGTTGCCTGCCATTCCAGCGTGCCGCCGCCGATGGTGCCCTCCTGCCTGGTCGCCCCCACCAGCATCTCGGCCCCCGCCTCGCGCGGCACCGATCCGGCGGCGCCCGCCACCAGTACCCGCACCAGCGGCCCGAGCCGCTGCACAGCCGCGCTCAGTGCTTCGGCGTCAAAGCTCATCGCACACCCCGCGCCCGCGCCACCGCCGCCAACACCCGCTCCGGCGTCGCCGGGGCATCCAGCGCCGGATACTCCGGCCCGCAAGCCGCACAGGCCGCCGACAGCGCCAGAAACGCCGAGATGCCGTGCATGAACGGCGGCTCGCCCACCGCCTTTGATCGGTAGATCGTCTCCTCGCGGTTCTCCCCCTGCCACAGCGCCACGTTGAACACCCCCGGCCGGTCCGAACAGGCGGGGATCTTGTAGGTCGAGGGCGCATGGGTCCGCAGCCGGCCCTTGTCGTCCCAGACCAGCTCCTCGGTCGTCAGCCAGCCCGCGCCCTGCACATAGCCGCCCTCGATCTGGCCGACATCCAGCGCCGGGTTCAGGCTCGCCCCGCAATCATGCAAGATATCGGCGCGCAGGATCCGGTATTCGCCGGTCAGCGTGTCGATCACCACCTCCGACACCGAGGCGCCATAGGCGAAGTAGAAGAACGGCCGCCCGAAGCCCCTCACCCTGTCCCAGGTGATCTTCGGTGTCGCATAGAACCCCGTCGCCGACAGGCTGACCCGCCCCTGATAGCTCGCCGCCACCGCCTGCTCCCAGGTCAGCTCCTCGGTCCCGACGAACACCCTTCCGTCCGCGAAATGCACCTCCGCCGCCGTGCCGCCGTGCTTTTCGGCCACAAACGCCGCAATCCGCCCGCGCAGCGTGTCACAGGCCGCCTTCACCGCCATCCCGTTCAGGTCCGCCCCGGAAGAGGCGGCCGTGGCCGAGGTATTCGGCACCTTCCCGGTATCGGTCGCGGTAATGCGGATGCGGGCATCGTCAATCCCGAAGGCCGCCGCCGCCACCTGCGCCACCTTGCGATGCAGCCCTTGCCCCATCTCGGTGCCGCCATGGTTCAGCTGTACCGAGCCATCCTGGTACACATGCACCAGCGCGCCCGCCTGATTGAGGTGCGTGAGCGTGAAGCTGATCCCGAACTTCACCGGCGTCAGCGCGATTCCCTTCTTCAGGATTGGATTTGTGCTGTTCCACTCAGCAATCGCCGCCTGCCTTTCGGCGAAATTGCTGGATCTCTGCAACTCCTCCGTGAGCCCGTGCAAGATGAAATCCGACACCTCCATCCCATACGGCGTCGTATTCTTGCTGGCGGAAATATCCCGGGGGGTCCGGGGGGCTGGCCCCCCGGCGCTGGCCGACTGCACCGCCACCTCCGCCCCCCGCGAGGTCAGATCCAGCTCCGCCCCCGTCACCTCCGGCTCATCCTGCGTCACCGCGCCGGGCCCTGCCGGAACTTCCACCGCCTCGGGGTAATAATTCGCCCGCCGCACCGCCAGCGGGTCGAGCCCAAGCGCATGGGCCACATGGTCCATCACCCGCTCCACCCCGATCATCCCCTGCGGCCCGCCAAAGCCGCGGAAGGCGGTGGCGCTTTGCGTATTCGTGCGCAGCCGGTGGCTCTCGATCCGGACTGCGGGCAGCCAATAGGCATTGTCGGCATGCAGCATCGCCCGGTCGGCGACCGGCAGCGACAGGTCCATCGACCAGCCGCAGCGCACCAGATGCGTCACCTCCAGCCCCAGAACCCGCCCCTCGCCGTCCACCCCCGCCCGGTACGTGATGCGGAAATCGTGGCGCTTGCCGGTGATCATCATGTCATCGTCGCGGTCATAGCGCATCTTGCAGGGCCGCCCGGTCCGCGCCGCCGCGACCGCGCAAGCCACCGCCAGCGCATTGCCCTGGCTCTCCTTGCCGCCAAACCCGCCGCCCATGCGCCGCATTTCCACCCGCACCGCGTGCATCGGCAGATCCAGCGCCTCGGCGACCTTGTGCTGGATCTCGGTCGGATGCTGGGTAGAGCTGTAGACGACCGCCCCATCCTCCTGTGGCAGCACCAGCGCCGCTTGCCCCTCCAGATAGAAATGCTCCTGCCCGCCGATCTCGAAGCTGCCCTCGACCACCCGCGCCGCCCCGGCGATTGCCGCACCCGCATTGCCCCGCGCCCACACAACCGGCCCGCCCTCGAAGCGGCTGTCCGCCGCCAGCGCGTCATCCACCGTCAGGATCGCCGGACGCTCGTCATAGCTGATCCGCCCCAGCCGCGCGGCCCGCCTTGCGGCCAGATGGCTCTCCGCCACCACCACGAAGACCGGCTGGCCAAGGTAATGCACCTCTCCCACCGCCAGCAGCGGCTCGTCATGCAGGCTGGGCGAGCAATCCGGCATCACCTCGAAATCTGCCGCCGAATAGACAGCGACCACCCCGGGCGCGGCGCGCACCGCGTCGAGGTCCATCGCCGTGATCGCCCCATGCGCGACCGAAGACATGCCAAACGCCAGATGCAGGCACCCCGCCGGCACCGGCCGGTCATCGACATAGCGCGCCTGCCCGGTGACATGCAGCCCGGCAGACTCGTGCGGCAGCGGCTTCGAAACGCTCATGCCCGCACCTCCAGCACCGAGACCGCATCCCCCGAGAGGTCATGGAAATACCGCAGCAGCAGGTTCTGCGCCGTCTCCAGCCGGTAGCCCGCACTCGCCCGCATATCGCTTAGCGGCGCGAAGTCCTCGGCAAAGGCGGGCAGGGCGGCCGCCACCGTCTCCAGCGACCATGCCCGTCCAACCAAAGCCGCCTCCACCGCCGCAGCCCGCTTCGGCACGCCCGCCATCCCGCCAAAGGCAATCCGGGCGCTTGTGATTTTCCCACCTTCTCGGACCAGGTTGAAGCAGCCACAGACCGCCGAAATATCCTGATCGAACCTTTTCGACAGCTTGTAGCAGCGCAGCCCCGGTGCGGCCTCCGGCACCGTCACCGCCTCGACAAACTCGCCCGGCAGCCGGTCCTGCTTGCGGTAGTCCAGAAAGAACGCCTCCAGCGGCATCTCGCGCCGCTCTTCCCCCCGGCGCAGGCGCAACACCGCCCCCATCGCGATCAGCGCGGGCGGCGCGTCGCCAATCGGCGAGCCATTGGCGATGTTGCCACCAATCGTCGCCGCCGACCGGATCTGCTCGCTGGCAAAGCGCCGCAGCAGCTCGGCAAAGGCCGGATGCGGCCCCTCCATCGCCTCGCGCAGCGCCGCAATCGTCACCCCGGCGCCAATGCGCAGCCCGCCCGGCACCGCCTCGATCCGCTGCAAGTCCCGCGCCGCGTGCAGGAACGCCACCGGCCCCAGCGGGCGCAGCTCTTTCGTCACCCACAGCCCCACATCGGTGGCCCCGGCGATCAGCACCCCCTCCGGATGCTCCAGACACCACGCCGCCAGCGCATCGCTGCTGGCCGGGGCATAGGGCGCCGGTCCCTCCGCCCCGAACTCATCCTGCATCCACTCTGGCACCGGCGCCGCTTCCGCTGCCTCCGCCGCGCGGATGATCGGCGCATAGCCGGTGCAGCGGCAGAGGTTGCCCGCCAGCACATCGTCATGATCATGCCGCCCGTTCAGGTGCCCCACCGCCATCGAGGCCACGAACCCCGGCGTGCAGAAGCCGCACTGGCTGCCGTGGTGATCGACGAGTCCCTGCTGCACCGGATGCAGCGCGCCATCCGGCCCGGCGATCCCCTCCACCGTGCGCACCGCGCGCCCATGCAGCTGCGGCAGCAGCAGGATGCAGGCGTTCAGCGCGCGGACCCCGGACCCGTCCGTCACCATCACCGTGCAGGCCCCGCAATCGCCCTCGTTGCAGCCCTCCTTGGTGCCTTTCAGCCCGCGATCTTCCCGCAGCCAGTCCAGCAATGTGCGCGCAGGATCCAGCGCCGAGGCCCGCACCGGCGTTCCGTTCAGCAGAAACGCGATCTCCGTCATTCGTGAAAAACCTGCCGCTGTCTCCATGGCTTGGGCTGTGGCGCGCCCGCCCGATGCGGCGGAAAGCGGGGCGCGCGCCCTGTTCGCTACCCTCCACACAATCGTGGGGGGCGCGGCTTGGCAAGCGTTTTCGCGGCCTTCCGCCCGGCGCGCCCAAAGGCTAGGCTGCGGCCATGACCAAAGCCCCCCGATTCATCCATCTGCGCGTCCATACCGAATATTCGCTGCTGGAAGGCGCGGTGCCGGTCAAGAAGCTGATCGCCGCCGCCACCAGCATGGCGATGCCCGCCGTGGCGGTGACCGACACCAACAACCTGTTCGCGGCGCTGGAATTTTCGGTGCTGGCCAAGGGCGCGGGGCTGCAACCGATCGTCGGCTGCCAGGTCGATCTGGCCTATGATCCGCCCGCGCCGGGCGAGCGGGCGCGCCGCCCCGCCCCCGTGGTGCTGCTGGCGCAGACCGAGGCCGGCTATCGCAACCTGATGAAGCTGAACAGCCGGCTCTACCTCGACAAGACCGGCGAGGCGGCGCAGGTCACGCCCGACCAGCTTGCCGCCCACTCCGAGGGGCTGATCTGCCTCTCGGGCGGCCCCGATGGCCCCATCGGCCGCCTGCTTCAGGCGGGCCAGACTGCCAAGGCCGAGGCGCTGATGACCCGGCTGGCGGCGATCTATCCCGGCCGGCTCTATGTCGAACTGCAACGCCACCCCGGCGAGGGTGGCCAACTGCCCGAGGCGGAGCGGCTGACCGAACGGGGCCATGTGGAGATGGCCTATGCGATGGGCCTGCCGCTGGTTGCCACCAACGATGTCTATTTCCCCAAGGCCTCGATGTACGAGGCGCATGACGCGCTGATCTGCATTGCGGACGGCGCCTATGTCGACCAGCAGGAGCCCCGCCGCCGCCTGACCCCGCAGCATTATCTCAAGACGCCGGATGAGATGGCGGCCCTCTTCGCCGACCTGCCCGAGGCGCTGGAAAACACGGTGGAAATCGCCCGCCGCTGCGCCTTTGCGGTGAAGAAACACCCCCCGATCCTGCCGCGCTTCGCCGATGACGAGGTGGAAGAACTGCGCCGTCAGGCCCGCGAAGGCCTCGCCGCGCGCCTTGCCGTGATCCCGCATTCGGTGCCGGTGGCGGACTACGAGGCGCGGCTGGAATTCGAGCTGGGGATCATCGAGCAGATGGGCTTCCCCGGCTACTTCCTGATCGTGGCCGACTTCATCAAATGGGCCAAGAATGAAGGCATCCCCGTCGGCCCCGGCCGGGGCTCAGGCGCGGGCAGCCTCGTCGCCTATGCGCTGACCATCACCGACCTCGACCCGCTGCGCTACTCGCTGCTGTTCGAGCGGTTCCTGAACCCCGAACGCGTCTCGATGCCCGACTTCGACATCGACTTCTGCATGGACCGCCGCGAAGAGGTGATCCGCTATGTGCAGGAGAAGTATGGGCGCGAGAAGGTGGGCCAGATCATCACCTTCGGCGCCCTGCTGTCCAAGGCCGCCGTGCGCGACGTGGGCCGGGTGCTGCAGATGTCCTACGGCCAGGTGGATCGGCTGTCGAAGATGATCCCGGTCGAAGGCGTGAAACCCGTCAGCATCGAAAAGGCGCTGGCCGACGAGCCGCGCCTGCGCGAGGCGGCCAAGGCCGAGGAGGTGGTCGCCCGCCTGCTCGACTACGCCAAGGCCGTCGAGGGCCTCTTGCGCAACGCCTCCACCCACGCCGCCGGCGTGGTGATCGGCGACCGCCCGCTGGACGAGCTGGTGCCGCTCTATCAGGACCCCCGCTCCGACATGCCCGCCACCCAGTTCAACATGAAATGGGTGGAGGCGGCGGGGCTGGTGAAGTTCGACTTCCTCGGCCTGAAGACGCTGACCGTGATCCGCAACGCCATCGACCTGATCCTTGGCGGCGGCGGCCAGCTGCACATCGCCGCCGATGGCCGCAAGCTCTACGACCCGGCCCCCGGCGCCGAGAACGACATTGGCCATATCCCGCTCGATGACGTGCCCAGCTATGAGCTCTACGCCGCCGCCCGCACCGTCGCCGTGTTCCAGGTGGAAAGCTCGGGCATGATGGACGCGCTGCGCCGCATGAAGCCGACCTGCATTGAGGATATCGTGGCGTTGGTGGCGCTCTACCGCCCCGGCCCGATGGAGAATATCCCGACCTATTGCGACGTGAAGAACGGCGCCAAGGCCCTCGAATCCATCCACCCGACCATCGATTCCATCCTCGCCGAAACGCAGGGCATCATCGTCTACCAGGAACAGGTGATGCAGATCGCGCAGGTCATGGCCGGCTACTCGCTTGGCGGCGCCGACCTTCTGCGCCGCGCCATGGGCAAGAAGATCGCCGAGGAGATGGCCAAGGAACGCCCCAAGTTCATCAACGGCGCCAAGGCCACCCACAATGTCGACGCGAAGAAGGCCGGCGAGGTCTTTGACCTGCTGGAGAAATTCGCCAATTACGGCTTCAACAAATCCCACGCCGCCGCCTATGCCGTGGTCAGCTACCAGACCGCCTGGCTGAAGGCGAACCACCCGGTTGAATTCATGGCCGCGGTGATGAACTGCGATATCCACCTCACCGACAAGCTGGCGATCTACAAACGCGAGGTGGACCGGATGGGCATCACCACCGAGCCGCCTTGCGTCAACCGCAGCCTCGCCACCTTCGCCGTCTCCGAAGGCCGCATCCTCTACGCCCTCGGCGCGCTGAAAAACGTCGGCGTCGAGGCGATGAAGATGATCGTCGATGGCCGCGGCAGCCGCCCCTATGCCAGCCTCTTCGACCTCGCCCGCCGCGTGGACCTAAAGCGCGTCGGCAAGCGCTCGCTCGAAATGCTCGCCCGCGCCGGTGCCTTCGACCGGCTCGACCCCAACCGCCGCCGGGTCTTCGACAGTCTCGACGCGCTGGCCAGCTATTCGGCGGCCGTGCATGAGGCGGCCTCCTCGGCCCAGGTCTCGCTGTTCGGGGCAGGGGGCGACGATCTGCCCGAACCGCGCCTTGCCCCCGGCGATGACTGGCTGCCGGTGGAGCGGCTGGCGCAGGAGCATGGCGCCGTCGGCTTCTACCTGTCGGGCCACCCGCTCGACGATTACATGCCCGCGCTCAAGCGCCGCGGCGTGAAAACGCTCACCGAACTCACCCGCGCCGCCCAGGGCGGCCCGCTGGTCGCCAAGCTCGCCGGCAACGTCTCCTCGCGCCAGGAACGCAAGTCGGCCAAGGGCAACCGCTTCGCCTTCGTCCAGCTGTCGGACCCGACCGGCCTCTACGAAGTCACCGTCTTCTCCGACACGCTGGAGGCCGCGCGCCAGTTCCTCGAACCCGGCCTCGCCGTGGTGCTGACGGTCGAGGCAACGCTGGAGGGCGAGACGCTGAAGCTTCTGGCCCGCGGCGCCCAACCCGTCGATGCCGTGGCGGCAGAGGCCGGCAGCTCGGGCCTGCGCATCCATCTGGGGGCCGAGGCCGCCATCGCCTCCGTCGCCGCGCTCTTCGACCGCATCAAGAACGATCCCAAGACCCGCACCGCCCGCGGCCCGGTCAGCTTTTGCGTGACCGACCCCGAAACCGGGGCCGAGGTGGAAATCACCCTGCCGGGCCAGTTGCCGGTCAACCCGCAGATCAAGGGCGCGCTGAAGGCCATCGGCGGCGTGGTCGCGGTGGAGGAGATCTGAGCCTAGCGCTTCTTCAGCCGCCGCGAAAATACCTGCGCCACCGTCACCGCCAGCACGATGCGCAGCACATGATGCGCGGTCACGTACAGCACGCTGATCTGCAGCGACAGCGCGATCAGGCTCATCTCGGCCAGCCCGCCCGGCGCAAAGGCCAGAAACACCGCCGCCCGCGGCTCATGCACCAGCGGCGCAAGCCCCACCGCGATCAGCCCCGCCAGCGCCATGGTCAGCGTCACGTTCAGCGCCGCCAGCCGCAGCGCCACGACAAAGGCCCGCGGCGCCACCCCGGCAAAGCGCACCCCCAGCGTGGTGCCGATCACCACCTGCGTCGCCCCGATCAGCCAGCCCGGCGGCAGCGCCTCGGTCAACCCGCCCAGATGCGCAGCCCCCGACAGCAGCAGCGGCCCGGTGATGATCCCCGCCGGAATCCGCGTCCGCCGCCCCAGCACCGCGCCGATGACACCCGCAGCCAGCAGGATCCCCACATCCCTCAGCCCCGGCACCTCGCGCGCCCCCATGCTGGCGCCCCCCGCCGAGCCCACCGCATGGCCGGTCATCCAGGCAAAGAAAATCGGCACCAGCACGATGGTCAGGATCAGCCGCATGAATTGCAGCATGGTCAGCATCGGCACATCGGCGCCCATCTCCTCGCCCATCTGCACGGTTTCCATGAGGCCCCCGGGGGCGGTGCCGAAAAACGCCGTCACCGGGTCCAGCTGCCCGGTGGCACTCAGCGCCCTGAAGCCGATCCAATGCGCAACCGGAATGAACAGCGCCAGCGCCACCAGCGACGGCCACCACAAGGCCGCCTCGCGCAGGATGTCGGGCGTGAAGGCGCCGCCGATGGCCACCCCGATCACCGGCACGAAGACCAGCCGCACATCCTGCGGCAGCGCCGGCAAGCGCCCGGCCAGCTTCACGCCAAAGACCGAGGCCGCGCCCACCGCCAGCAACGATCCCAGCAGCAGCGCCAGCGGCACATGGCAAGCCCGCGCCACAAGGCCCCCCGCCGTCCCAAGCGCCAGCGTCAGCAGCGCCGTCGGCAGATGCACCTCGGTGCGTCCAATCTGAAAGGTCAGGGGCATGCGCGCACTCTGGGTCAGGCGATGTCAAGAGGGAGGAAAAGGCAGACTGCGCCCACCTGCCGTGGTTGTGGCACCTCCCCCCGCCAGCTGCAAGCCGCCGGGGTGGGAGGGGCTCTGGCTCGCACGCCTGCGATTCGATCCTTCTCTTGCCCGGAATCAAGGCGCCTCGGCGCCACCGGGCAGCGCCCGCCTCCCGGCCCGGCCGAGACTGCGCATTCGCCCGGGCGTTCCTCGCGGAAATCTTGCACTCGAGGATTTCTGATCGCCCATCATCCCGCTTCGGGCGGGCGCCTTTGCAACGCCAGCACCTAAAATTCGGTAGAGGTAAGCCGCACCATAAACCGCCTGGAACCGCCCTTGCTCGCCCACCCGGCGGCCGGCGCCGCCGTCGGACTGCACAAGCCAGTCATCCGTCGATCCCGCGCCAGAGCCCTCACTCGCGCGCTTCACTGGTTGAGGCGAAGCAATGCAGCCATCAGCACTCCGCGTCCCTTTCCCCTTCTTGCTGGGATAAATATCCTCGGGGGGTCCGGGGGGCAGAAGGCCCCCCGGCTTCCGTCACCCAAGGCCCCGCTCCAGGAATGCCCCCGCCCCCCCAATCGTTCTGGTCCAAATATCCTCGGGGGGCGCGGGGGGCAGAAGCC
>Ga0209347_1004549_pt1 | contig 14305 bp, 10 predicted proteins | sample AutmiccommuBRH23_FD_187382 | JGI IMG/M metagenome (GOLD analysis project Ga0209347, IMG submission 187382) | Deep subsurface microbial communities from Mt. Terri, Switzerland - Autotrophic microbial communities BRH/23 (SPAdes) (version 2) | ecosystem: Environmental > Aquatic > Deep subsurface >... | reverse complement strand
CACCTCGGTGATCTCATTTGAGACGCTCATGGCGGCCGGCAGCTTGACGCCGGGCAGAAACAGCCGGTTTTCATTTTCCGTGGCGATATTTTCCCGGACTTCTGATTCATATGCCCAGAGATCGACCCGATATCCTTTTTCCGCCAGCAGGCCCGCCAGGGCGGTGCCCCAGCTTCCCGCACCGACCACACCGATTTTCATTTTATCGATATCATGTTCCAAAACGGGATTCCTTGAGAAACCAATCCGAAATTCTTGCCGTGATCAGATAATCCGATCCTCTGAATATCAGTTTTCCGATTTGTCATACTTCCAGTTCGTCATCGCCTTCTTCGCCGATATCATCGTCTTCATCTTCTTCACCGTTTTCACCTTCTTCCCCGTTATCCTCGCTTTCCGCCAGACGGACCGCGCTGACCATCCGTTCGCCCGGTTCCATGTCGACGAGCTTGACGCCCTGGGTATTGCGGCTGATCACGGAGATACCCCCGATGGCGATCCGGATGATTTTACCGGAACTGGTCATCATGATGACATCGTCTTCATCGCCGACCATGAGAATGGTGACCACGTTGCCGTTCCGTTCGCTGGTCTTGATCGTGATCACACCCTTGCCGCCGCGCTTCTGCACCGGGTATTCATCGATCGAGGTCCGCTTGCCGTAGCCGTTTTCCGTGGCGGTAAACAGAGTTTCGCCATACGTCAGCACCTCCATGCCGACGAGCTGATCACCCTTGTCCAGGGTCATCCCCCGCACCCCTTGCGACGTGCGGCCGCTGGGCCGGATATCGGTGGCATGGAACCGGATCGATTTTCCGAAATGGGTGCAGAGAAAAACGTTCCTCGCCCCGTCGGTCAGGCGGGCGGCGATCAGTTCATCGCCTTCCAGAAGGTTGATGGCGATAATCCCCCCGGCGCGTGGCCGGGAAAAAGCCATGAGATCGGTCTTTTTCAGCAACCCGTTGCGGGTGGCCATCAGAATGTGCATCTCCGGGGTGAATTCGGGGACAGCCAGCACAGTGGTCAGGCGCTCATCCGCGACGAAATTGAGAAGGTTGACGATCGCCTTGCCCCGGGATGCCCGGCCGCTCTGTGGAATGTCGTAAACCTTGCACCAGTAGACCCGCCCCTGGTTGGTAAAGAAAAGGAACGTGTGGTGGGTGGAGGCGACAAAAAGGTGTTCCACGAAATCCTCTTCCTTGGTCCCCATCCCGGTCTTGCCTTTACCGCCGCGGTGCTGCTTCTGGTAGAGGGTAAGCGGATTGCGCTTGATATATCCCGTCTTGGAAATGGTCACCACCATGTCCTCCTCGGCGATCATATCCTCAAGGGTGATTTCCCGGGTGGCGGCGACGATCCGGGAACGGCGGGGATCACCGAACGTCTCCTGGATTTCGGTGAGTTCCCCCTTTATGATATTGAGCACCAGCCGCTCGCTCGCCAGAATTTCACGATAGCGGTTGATCGCCTGGAGGATTTCCATGTGTTCCTGCTTGATCTTGTCCCGTTCGAGGCCGGTCAGGCGCTGCAGGCGCATTTCGAGAATCGCCTGGGCCTGGATTTCGGTCAACTCGAACCGGTCCATCAGCTGCACCCGTGCCTCGGCTGGCGAGGCCGCTTTCCGGATCAGGGCCACGACCGCATCCAGATTGTCCAGGGCGACGATCAGCCCTTCGAGGATATGGGCCCGCTCCTCGGCTTTTTTCAGGTCAAAGCGGGTCCGACGGATGATGATCTCCTTCCGGTGAACGATGAAATGCTCAAGGATTTCCTTGAGGTTCATCAGTTCGGGGCGTCGGTTGACCACCGCCAGGAAGATAATACCGAAATTGTTTTCCAGCTGGGTGTGCTTGTAGAGCTTGTTGAGGATCACCTCGGACATGGCGTCCTTTTTCAGGGCGATCGCCACCCGGATGCCGTCCTTGTCCGATTCGTCCCTGACGTACCGGATGCCGTCGATCAGCTTGTCCTTGACCATTTCCGCGATCTTTTCGATCAGGTTGGCCTTGTTCACCTGGTAGGGGAGTTCCCGGACCACGATGGTTTCGGTCTGGTTCCGCTTGTCCTCCTCGATTTCGACCAGCGCCCGGATCCGCAGCTTGCCCCGCCCGTTCTCGTAGGCTTCCCGGATCCCCTGGGTGCCATAGATGATCCCCCCGGTCGGAAAATCCGGGCCGGGCATGTATTGCATCAATTCACCGATCGTCAACCCGCTGTCGTCGATAAGCGCCTTGATCGCCTCGCAGAGTTCATTGAGGTTATGAGGCGGGATGTTGGTCGCCATTCCCACGGCGATGCCGGACGATCCGTTAAGCAGCAGGGCAGGAATTTTTGCCGGAAGGACGGTCGGTTCTTCAAGGGTTTCATCATAGTTGAGCTGCCAGCCGACCGTTTCCTTGTCGATATCCTCGAGCATCTGCTGGGCCAGGCGCGACATCCGGACCTCGGTATACCGCATGGCCGCCGGGGGATCGCCGTCGACCGACCCGAAGTTTCCCTGGCCGTCGACAAACGGATACCGGAGGGAGAAATGCTGGGCCATCCGCACAGTGGCATCATAGACCGCCGAGTCGCCATGGGGGTGGTACTTACCGATGACATCACCGACGATACGGGCCGATTTCTTGTACGGCTTGTTCCAGTCGTTCTTCAGTTCGCGCATGGCGAACAGAATCCGGCGATGCACCGGTTTCAAACCGTCGCGCACATCCGGCAGCGCCCTTCCGATAATCACGCTCATGGCGTAATCGAGATAAGACTGGCGCATTTCCCGTTCGATACTTATCTCGGATACCTGCCGTTCCATTTCGACCATTTTGACTCCTGGAAAACTTGCTTCACCGATAATACGAACCGGCGAACCCCACTTTCAGTGACGATCCACCGGCTTTTTCGCATCTTATCGGCGAAAGGAAAAAAATTGTTATGCGGTACCGCCCTTGACTACTTGCTGACAAACCCGAGGGCGGTAAAGGCGAGAGCGACCTCGTAGACCACTACGGCCGGGATGCTATGGGTGAAATGGTAGACGATGCCGGCACCGACGATCACCGGCACCCCGAAAACGATCAGTCTGCCAATTTTTTTGCTGATTGTGGTGATTGCCATATCCATGTCGTTCTCCTTGTTCTTTTTATGCGACAATCCCGGACGGACAGTCCGGCTCATTGATTGCGTTTATAATCCGTGAAGCTCCAAATTCAAGGCGCGCGATCCCCGAGGAATGCGGCGTACTTGTCGTACGCCGCGGTGACAAGGGGTGAGGCGCAACGCCAAAGTTGAACTTTTTCCCATCACGCTTCGATGATCATGGCCATTCCCATGCCGCCACCGATGCACATGGAGATCAGCCCGGTCTTCTCGCCGGTGGTCTGCATCCGGTTCAGGACGCTGACCATCTGGCGCGCCCCCGTACACCCGATGGGGTGGCCAAGGGAGATGCCGCTGCCGACCGGATTCGGCTTGTCGGTGGGAATGCCGAGTTCCTTCATGCAGGCGAGGGCCTGGGCGGCAAAGGCTTCGTTGAGTTCGATCAGATCGATCTGGTCGATGGTCATACCGGTCTTCTTGAGCACCTTGCGGATGGCCGGAATCGGCCCGAGACCCATGTAGGCCGGGTCCACGCCGCCGCTGGCAAACGCCTTGATCCGCGCCAGGGGTTTCAATCCCAGGGACTTCGCTTTTTCCGCGCTCATCAGGACCACCGCGGCGGCCCCGTCGTTGATCCCCGATGCGTTCCCGGCCGTTACGGTCCCGTCCTTCTTGAACACCGGCTTGAGTTTCGCCATTTTTTCAAGATCGGTTTCCATGGGCCGCTCGTCCGTATCAACCACCACGTCGCCCTTCCGGGTCTTGATCGTCACCGGGACGATTTCCCGGGCGAAGGTGCCGTCCTTGATGGCGGCAAGGGCGCGCTTATGGCTCAAAACGGACAGCTCATCCTGCTCCTGGCGGGCTATCCCATATTTTTCAACGATATTTTCCGCCGTGAGCCCCATGTGATATCCGTAAAAAATTTCATACAGACCGTCGAAAACCATCAGGTCGTTGATTTCACCCCTGCCCGTGACCTCCATCCGGTATCCCCAGCGGGCCTTGGGGAGCGCCATGGGAACATTGCTCATGCTTTCCTGGCCGCCGGCGATGATCACTTCGGCCTCCCCGGCCATGATCGCCGTTGCGCCCAGGGCAATCGCCTTCAACCCGGAAGCACACACCTTGTTGATGGTGAATGCGGGGGTCTCCTTGGGGATCCCGGCATGAATCATGCTCTGTCGTGCCGGGTTCTGACCCTGGCCCGCCAGGAGGACATTTCCCATGATCACCTCGTCGATGACCACCGGTTTGGCGTTTTCATCCCACTGATTCGCCGCCTTTTCGAGTTCGACCATCCCCTGGTCTTTCAGCCGGTCCGGCGCTTCGGATGCCATGGCCTCACCGGTTACCGGCCGCAGTCCGGCTCTTCGGAGCACTTCCCGGATCACCAGGGTGCCGAGCTGGACCGCCGTCACATCTTTAAGGGCCCCGCCGAACTGGCCGACCGGAGTCCTGACGCCGCTTACGATGACAACTTCTTGCATATCCGTATCCTCCTTGCTATGAAGCACGAATAAGTGCCCAAATGGAAAATAATTAATTGTTATCTTAATAAATTTAAGATTTTTACCAAATTTGTGTTTCAAACACAAGTAGAAACACGGAAACCGTTTTAAAAAATTGATATGTGTCTGATCGCCATTGCATACCAGGTTCACCCGGACTATCCCCTGATCGTCGCGGCCAACCGGGATGAGTTCTACAACCGTCCGACAGCACCCCTCGACTTCTGGTCCGATCATCCAGACATCCTGGCCGGCCGGGACCTTCAGGGGCACGGAACCTGGCTCGGGGTCAACCGGGCCGGCCGGATCGCCGCGGTCACCAATTACCGGGAACCGCAATTCAAATCCATCGAGAACCGATCCCGGGGTTTCCTGGTCTCCGAATTCCTGGCGGGGAATGACTCTCCGGATGCCTACCTGGAACAGGTGACCGCCCGGAAGGATGACTACGGCGGGTTTAACCTGATCGTTGGCGACACCGGCGGGCTCTGGTGGTATTCCAACCGGGGCGATGCTCTCGTCAAACTCCCACGGGGTATTCACGCCATCAGCAACCGGGCCCTGAATACCCCGTGGCCCAAGGTCGAACGGACCCGGGAACGGCTTTCCAAACTGATCGGGCACTCCCGGATCGATCCGGAATCCGTGTTTGCCATGCTCTACGACCGCTCCCGCCCCCCCGACGAACTGCTGCCGGATACCGGTGTCGGGCTCGACTGGGAGCGCCTCCTCTCCCCGCCTTTCGTCACCAGCGCCATTTACGGCACCCGTTCGTCATCTGTCGTACTGTTCCAACAGACCGGAACACTCGAATTCCTGGAACGGACATTTGAACCCGTGGCCGGGGAACTCGCGGTAAAGGAAACCCGTCGCTTCCAGCTGCAATTTGCCATGGCACCAACCCCCTCCGCCATCCGCAACGACGATTGATGGTCTCGTAAAAGTCGGTTTTTGATGGCAAAGTAAAAAGTTCAAGATCAAGGCGTCGCAAATTCCGAGTCATGTAGCGTACTTGATCGTACGTGAAATGACGAGGGATGCAGCGCAACGCAGATATTGGACTTTTTACGAAGCGATCAAGATTGAAATCCCCCTTTTCCATGCCCCGGTTCCGAGCGTTAAAAATGGACCGGATCGCTTGTGGCGGTTTGGAATCATGATGGTTAAATTAGAAAGACGTTGGAATTGATCTTCACAGCCCTTTTTTTCAGGAAAAACAATCGTAGTGAACCCCTGCCGATGGCAGGGACGTCTATAACCCAGCCGCGCACGGAGAGTCGCTTAAAAGGTGAAAACCGGAGACCTCGCCTTCGCATTTTTCTTTCCCAGGATAACCCGGACGTATATCGTCCGACTGCTCCTGGTCGCGGTTTCGGCCGTGGTTATCTTCCGGTTCGTCCTGATTCCCTACCGCGTCGAAGGGTATAGCATGGTGCCGACCTACCAGGACGGCGAATTCAATTTCTGCTTTAGTCTGCGGTATGCATTCGATACGCCGGCCCCTTCGGATATCGTTCTCATCCGCATGGCCGGCAGCCGGGTAATGCTGCTGAAGCGGGTCGTGGCGACCGAAGGGCAGACGGTCTCCTTTTCAGATGGCCAACTCTACGTGGATCTCAGCCCGGTTGCGGAGCCTTACGTGAGCCGGACCCGGCCGTGGAACCTTCCGCCCCGCACGGTCAAGAAGGGGCACGTCTACGTGGTCGGAGACAACCGTGACGTGGCTATGGAGCGCCATGATTTCGGACAGACACCCATCGACCGGGTCGCAGGAGTTCCCCTATGGTAAAACTGAAGTACATCTTTATTGTCGTAGTCCTTACTGCGGCCGCGGCAGGGGCATACCCCTACTTTTTCCAGAGCGATACAACCCGTATCCAGAAACAGATTGGTCGCCTTGCTGAAATGGCCTGCAAGGACGGTTCGGAAACTGAGCTTTCCGCCGGTGTGGCGGCGCGAAAGATCAGCCGGATGTTTGCCGCCCCCTGCCGGATCGAAGCCCCGGGTTACGGCATTCTAAGGGATTATACCCCCAACGATTTATCTGCGTCCATCGGCGCCGTCCGCCGGCAGCACGAGGAGATCGATCTCGTCATTTACGACGTGAATGTCACCGAGATAAAGGAGAACACGGCCGATGTGGTTTTTACCGCCGTATTGACGTCCATGCCATTTTCCGGGCACTCGGTAAGGGAATTTCATGAAATTGCGGTTCAGATGTTAAAATCCGGCCGGTCCTGGTATTTTTCGGACATCCGCATCGTGAATGTGCTGGAGAAGTAATCGACTACGTTTCAAACATTAACAGTGCAGGCTCGGGAGGAAATCAACATGCCGTCAAACAGGATCGTCGCCCGCTTCCGGGACGGAAGCACCCTGAAGGGGCAGACCAGCGACTTTTTTCCGAACAAGGCCCAATTTCACCTCTCCACGCGGGATGGACAAATCCACCGGGTGACCACCAGTGATCTGAAGGCGATCTTTTTCGTCAGGGATCATGACGGGGACCGCCTGCGGAAGGACGATTATAATGAGGAGGTTATGGGGGTCGGCCGGAAGATCCAGGTGACGTTTTCGGACGGAGAAACGATTACCGGTTATACGGCGGGCTACTCCAAAGACCGACCCGGTTTTTTCCTGGTGCCGGCGAATACGAAAGACAACAACGAGCGGATGTTCATCGTCAACGCAAATTGCAAAGAGGCCCGGCTGGTTTGAACTTCAATTGCATAGTTGCCTTGACTCAGCTGCGCTCAAAACATTTTTCCACACCATGTTAATGCGAAAAAATGGCTAAGTTAAAAAGCCCATAGGCAAGGCGCAGTAATTTTTCATCCGCGACGGTATACCTGTCGTATGCTGAGCGGATGAAAAATTACTGCAACGCGGCATATGGGCTTTTTAACGACGCCATTCAGTTCTCGATGCCGTTCCGCGCCTGAACCCCCTTCTCATAGTAATGCTTGATCGGCTTCATTTCAGTGACCAGATCCGCCCTTTCGATCACTCCGGCAGTTGCGCCCCGACCGGTGATGACGAGTTCAACTCCCGGCGGTTTGCTCTCGATGGCCCGGACCAGGTCGGCTTCCGAGATAAGGCCGAACTTTTCCGCCACATTCGCCTCTTCCATGATCACCACGTCGTATTTCCCGGACGTTATGGCCGCCATCAGGGCAGCAAGCGCTTTTTCCGCGGCAGCCCGGTCCTCCTGGCAGGGTTCCCCCAGAATGTAGCAGCCGGTCCCGAACTGTTCAATGGTGATCCGGTCGGCAAACCGTTGCAGCGCTTTTAATTCGTTGTAATGCCCCTTCTTCAGGAATTGGCCGATATAAACCCGCAGCCCGGCACCGGCGGCCCTGAGGGCTAATCCGAGCGCCGCGGTGGTTTTTCCCTTCCCGTCGCCCGTGTAGACCTGAACATATCCTTTTTCCATATTCGATCCTTTTCGTCAGTCCATTGATATGACGGATAACCCGGCTTTTTATTGGCCCGATTTCACATTTTCCGGAAGCCGGAATTCCCTTCCGGGCATCGGAAACGTTTCGGTTGACAATTTATTTCGTATACGTACAATATTTATCCATAATTATTGCATTGCCTAACGTGCTGAAAAATCGCACTGGCATTCAAAATCAACTATATCGGATCATTTACAACAATTTATAACATCTGAAAACCTTTTAAACCGGAGAAAAACCGAATGGATGGATGGCATAAAACCGGCTGTGTGCTGTGCGCCCAGAACTGCGGGCTGGAGGTTCAGGTGGAAAACGGACGGATGGTCAAGGTCAGACCGGACAAGGAGAACCCGCGCAGCCGGGGGTATGCCTGCCGGAAAGGGCTCAACATCCTCTATCACCAATACCCGGCCGACCGGCTGACCCGGCCGCTCAAGCGGGTCGGAAACGATTTTAAACCGATCTCCTGGGAACAGGCGATCGGCGAAATCGCGGCGAAAACCCGGGAACTGGTCGATGCCCATGGCCCGCGGTGCCTTGCCTACATGGGGGCCAGCGCCCAGGGGGGAAGTTTCGAGGCCGCCTTCGGGCTCAGCCTGATCCGCGCGCTCGGGTCCCAGAACTTCTATTCGTCCGCCGGCCAGGAGTTCTCGGGCTCCTGGTGGGTCTTTGGCCGGATGCTCGGCAAGCAGTACAACATCGCCATCCCGGACGAACACCGCGCCGAGATGCTGGTCGGCTGGGGGTGGAACGGGATGGAAAGCCACCAGATGCCCCGCGCCCCCATTGTTCTCAAGGAATTCTCGGAAGACCCGGAACGGCTCCTGGTGGTCATCGACCCGCGAAAAAGCGAAACCGCGGCCATCGCCAATATCCATCTCCCGGTCCGCCCGGGAACCGACGCCCTCCTGGCCAAGGCGATGATCGCCATCATCCTGGCCGAAGGGTGGGAAGCAAAAGAATATCTCCGGGACCATGTTGTCGGGTGGGATGAGATCCGACCCTTGTTCGAAGCGTTCGATTACACGGCCGCACTGGCGGTCTGTGAACTCGATTACGCCCAGGTCCGCGACCTCTGTCGCCTCATGACCACCCGCCGCTGGTGCATCCACCCGGACCTGGGGATCTACATGGGGCGCAACAGCACCCTCAACTGCTACCTGCTGAATGTTCTCGGCGCCGTCTGCGGCATCTTCGGGGTGCGCGGGGGGAACGTCATCCCCGGGATGCTCATGCCGATGGGGTTCCACGCCGACGAGCGCGACCCGAAAACATGGCGGACCGTGGCCACAAATCTCCCCCCGGCCGCGGCCGGATCGTTCCCTCCGGCGGTCATGCCGGAAGAAATCCTGACCGATCACCCCGACCGGCTTCGGGCGGTTTTCGTAAGCGCCTGCAACCCGCTCCGGGCCTACCCGGATACGTCCGCCTACGAAAAGGCATTCGGCAGGCTCGACCTCCTGGTGGTCAACGAGATCGTCATGAGCGAAACCGCCCGCCTGGCCCATTACGTTCTTCCCTGCCGGTCGTTTTACGAATCGTGGGATGGCACTTTTTTCCCGTGGACCTACCCGGAAGTTTATTTCCAGATGCGCCGTCCCCTGGTCGACCCGCCAGGCGAGTGCCTGGAGGCCTCCCAGATTTTTACCCGGATCGCCGACCGGCTCGGCCTCATCCCGGAGATCCCGGAGGCGGTCCACCAGGCCGCCGAGGCCGACCGGTTCACCTTTGGCGCCAAGCTGATGGAATGGGCCGCAACCGAGCCGAAAGCCCTTTCCGCCATGCCGTACGTGCTGGCGAAAACGCTGGGGCGAGTCTGGGATTCGGCTGCGCTGGCCGCCCTCTGGGGAATGCTCATGACCGCGCCGAAATCATTCCGGAAAAACGCTGCCCGGGCCGGGTTCGAACCGGGATTCGACCAGGGAGACCGGGTCTTTCAAGCGATCCTCGACAACCCCCAGGGACTCTGGGTGGGCCGGGCCGATGAGGAAAACCCGATGGCCGGAATTAAGACCCCGTCCGGCAAGATCGAAGTCCACATTCCCGAACTGGCCGACGCGGTCCAGTCGCTCGATGCGGCCGGCGAAACCGAGGACCTGCGGATGCCCGCGGATTTCCCGTTAATCCTCAACGCCGGCCGGCACACGAAACACAACGCGAACACCCTGATGCGCAACCCCGAGTGGAACCGGGGAAAGCGGGCCTGCACCATCTCCATCAACCCGGAAGACGCCAAATCCATGACCCTCATCGACGGCGCCCGTGTGCGCGTGACCACCGAGGCTGGGAGCGTCACCGGCGAACTCCAGGTTTCCGATCAAATCCGCCGCGGCACCGTCCTGATTCCCCACGGATTCGGGCTGATCTACAACGGCGAAACCTACGGGGTCAACGTGAACTACCTGACCGGAACCAGACATCGGGATTTTATGGGAACCCCGATGCACCGGTTCGTGCCGTGCCGGGTGGAGGCGGTATAGGAGTCGATTTCATTGAGCATTGATGAACTCGTAAAAAGTCGTTTTTTGATGGCAAAGTAAAAAGCTCCAAATTCAAGGCGCGCGAATCCCGAAGGAATGAGGCGTAATTGTCGTACGCCGCAGTGACGAGGGATGAAGCGCAACGCAGAAGTTGGACTTTTTACGAAGCCATCAACATTGACAATTCACTATTCACAATTGGGTTCTGCCCTTGACAATTTTCAATGTGAATGGCCAATTGCCAATGGTGAATTGTCAAAAAAAACTCCAGTTGAGGCGATTTGCCTTTACCCCCCTTTGGAAAAGGGGGGCAAGGGGGTATTTTTCTTAGGAATCCGCCAAATCCCCCTAAATCCCCCTTTGATAAAGGGGGACTTTGGACCGAGGTTCTCAAAGTAAATCTATTCGCTGCCATTTTGTCAATTAAAGGTCCTGAACGAGTATTTTTCTCTTGACGGATTACGAGGCTTAGGGAACTTTCTGATCCTTTGAATTTCCGAAAACATCCAAACACAATGGGGGTAAGATGAAAGACCCGCTGTTTAATCCGATCTCGATCAACAAGATGGGCATCAAAAACCGGATCTACCTGCCGGCCATGCACCTGGGGATGGCGAACAACTTCGAGGTAACCGACCGGATCGTCAATTTCTACGCAGAGCGCGCCAAAGGGGGCGCCGGCATGATCATCGTCGGCTTTGCCACTGTCGACGAGCTTTCCGGAAACACGCTCAACATCGGCGCCCACAAGGACGAATACATCCCCGGCCTTACCCGGCTCGCCACGGCGATTAATTCGAACGGCGCCCGGAGCGGCGTGCAGCTCAACCATTCCGGCCGGTACAATTTTTCCTTTTTTCTGGATGGCAAACAGCCGGTCGCCCCGTCGGCCATCGCCTCGCGCATGACCAGGGAGACCCCCCGTGCCCTGGAAATCGATGAAATCCGGCAGATCATCGACAACTTCGCCCAGGCCGCCCTCCGGGTGAAAAAAGCCGGTTTCGATGCCGTCGAAGTCCTCCAGGGAACCGGTTACCTGATCAGCGAATTTCTCTCTCCCCTGACCAATCAGCGGGAAGATGAATACGGCGGGAGCTTTGAAAACCGGATCCGCTTCGGCATCGAGGTGATGCAGGCGATCCGGAAGGCCGTCAACGACGACTTCCCGATGATTGTCCGAATGAACGGAAACGACTTCATGCCCGACGGCCAGGGACGCGGCGAGCTGCGCGAATACGCCCGGGCGCTGGTGGAAAAGGCCGGGGTCGACGCCTTGTGCATCAATGTCGGCTGGCACGAAGCCCGGGTTCCCCAGATCACCACCGCCGTCCCCCGTGGCGCCTTTGCCTATCTCTCCCGGGGGATCCGGGAGATGGTCGACGTGCCGGTCATCGCCAGTCACCGGATCAACGACCCGGACACCGCTCGGGAACTGATCGCCGACGGCATGTGCGACATGGTCGCCATGGGACGGAGCTTGATCGCCGATCCCTACCTTCCCGAAAAAGCGAAAGAAGGCCGGGAAAACGAAATCATCCATTGCGTGGCCTGCGCCCAGGGGTGCTTTGACAACCTGTTCAAACTCAAGCCGATCGAATGCCTCTGCAACCCGACGGCCGGGTACGAACAGGAGCGAAAGATCGAAAAAGCCGCTGTCCCGAAGAAGGTGTTGGTGATCGGCGGCGGGGCCGCCGGCATGAACGCCGCCATTGCCGCGGCCGACCGGGGACATGCGGTCACCCTTTACGAAAAAGACGATTTTCTCGGAGGCCAGCTCTATCTTGCCGCCGCCCCCCCGGGACGCGCCGAATTTTCCGAACTGGCCCGGGATTTGGAACAGCAGGTGCTCTGCCGGGAGATCACCCTTCACCTGAACCACATGGTCGATGCCGGCGTGATCGACCGGGAAAAGCCGGACCACGTCATCCTGGCCACCGGCGCGACCCCAATGCTTCCGCCGATTCCCGGGATCGGACTCCCCCACGTGGTGCAGGCCTGGGACGTGCTGGGACACAAGGTCTACACGGGAAAACGGGTGGTGGTCATCGGCGGCGGGGCCGTGGGGGTGGAAACCGCCCTGTTCCTTGCGGAAAAAGGGACCATTTCCGGCGATACCCTCAAGTTTCTTATGGTCAACCGGGCCGAGAACCCGGATACGCTCTACGAGCTGGCGGTCAAAGGGACCAAGCAGGTGACGCTGATCGAGATGATCGGCCAGATCGGCAAGGATTTCGGTAAATCGACCCGCTGGGGAATGCTCCAGGATGTCAACCGTTTCGGGATCGCCACCCGGACTGCCACCCGGGCCCTGGAAATCACCGACACCGCCATCCGGGTGGAAGCCGGCGACACGGTCGAGGAGATCCCGGCGGACACAGTGGTTATCGCCGCCGGTTCGCGCCCGGACAATGTCCTGGCACAACTGCTGACAGAGAAAAACATCGCCCATACTGTTATCGGTGACGCCGCCGCCATCGGCATGGCGTTTGACGCGGTGCATCAGGGATTCAAGGCGGGAATGGAAATTTAATGTTGATGGCTTCGTAAAAAGTCCAATATCTGCGTTGCGCTGCATCCCTCGTCACTTCACGTACGAAAAGTACGCTGCATTCCTCGGGATTTGCGCGCCTTGATCTTGAACTTTTTACTTTGCCATCCTGTAACCGATTTTTTCATGGCCCTTCATGTTCTTCATGGTTCACCTGTTTTAACCTATTAAAACCTATCCATTGCACAGAGGACACAGAGGAATCTCTGTGTCCTCCGTGTCTCTGTGGTTCATTTTTCAAAGGGAATAGATCAAGATGATCGAGGCGTACCGGAAGCATCAAGAAGAACGCGCGGCCCTGGGGATCCCCCCGAAACCATTGACCGAAGACCAGGTCCGGGACCTGGCCGGGCTGTTCACGGCCCCTGGCGATATTGACCCGGCCTTCCTCCTCGACCTGATCGCCAACCGGGTGCCGGCCGGCGTCGATCCGGCGGCCCGGGTCAAAGCCGAGTTCCTGGCCGGCGTGGCCGCCGGGAAAACCGCCTCCCCCGTGATTTCCCCCGAAGCCGCCGTCTTTCTCCTCGGCACCATGCGGGGCGGCTACAACATCCGGCCGCTGATCGAACTGCTGAGTCATGAAACCCTCGCCCCCCACGCCGCCGACGCCATATCCCGAATCATCCTGATATCCGACGCGTTCGACCATGTCTTCATTCAGTATGAAACCAATCCCCACGCCCGGCGGGTGATCGATTCATGGGCAGCGGCCGGATGGTTCACCGATTCCCCGCCGCTCCCGGAATCGATCACGGTCACCGCCTTCAAGGTGGACGGCGAAATCAACACCGACGATTTTTCCCCGGCCGGCGAGGCGTGGAGCCGTCCCGATATCCCGCTCCACGCCCGGGCCATGCTCGCCCGCCGGATCGAAAACCCGATCGACACAATGGCCGCCCTGAACGCCAAGGGGCATCCCCTCGCCTTTGCGGGGGACGTGGTCGGCACCGGGTCGTCGCGCAAATCGGCCGCCAATTCGCTTCTCTGGCACATCGGCAACGACATCCCCCATGTCCCGAACAAACGGCGCGGCGGGGTCGTCCTGGGGGGGAAAATCGCCCCCATCTTTTTCAACTCCCTGGAAGATGCCGGTGCGCTTCCCATCGAGTGCGATGTTTCGAAAATAAACAGCGGCGACCTTCTGACGGTCTACCCGTATGCGGGAAAAGTGGTCCGGGCGGAAACCGGGGAACTCCTGGCCGAATTTGTCCTCAAAAC
>Ga0209347_1004548_pt1 | contig 14306 bp, 10 predicted proteins | sample AutmiccommuBRH23_FD_187382 | JGI IMG/M metagenome (GOLD analysis project Ga0209347, IMG submission 187382) | Deep subsurface microbial communities from Mt. Terri, Switzerland - Autotrophic microbial communities BRH/23 (SPAdes) (version 2) | ecosystem: Environmental > Aquatic > Deep subsurface >... | reverse complement strand
CACCCTGGCAGCGCCAAGTCGAGCAGCCGCCTTCAGTGCCAGCACAGCGCCGGAAGAAAGGCCATACAAATAGACCGAGCCGCCCGCTTCATCGATAAGCGCCTCGATATCTTCGATCTCCCGTTCGACAGCGTAGGGCAGTGTGTCGCCACTCTCGCCCCGCCCCCGCCGGTCGTAGGTCATGATGGTGAAGCGGTCTGCAAGCGCTGCCGCCAGCGGCCCCTGCCCGAAATGGCCCCGATAGCCCATAGCGCCATCCACCAGCAGAACCGCCGGCCCTGTACCGACCTTGTCAAACGCGATGGTCGTGCCGTCCTTTGAAGTCACGGTTCCCAAGAGAATCCTCCTTCTAAAGTGAATGGATGTGTCTTTCGTTGGTCGCTTAGTGCGTTGTCCGGCCAATTACGAGAACAAAAACGTGGAGCCGCCGTGTAGGGGCAAGGCATGCCTTGCCCTCTGAATCGCCAATGGATATTTGCAACACTTACCGGACGAAGCACTTAATCCCCGGTTTCGCCTGTTACCCCCTTGGCAACGATGACAGGCCCCGAGCTGGCGCGCCGCGCATACACCAGCACGACCGCAATCAAACCCGCCGTCAAATAGCCCGCTGCCAGCGGTGTCACCGAATCGATTAGCAGCCGGTCAATGAAGGACCCCAGGATAGAGCCGATGACGAAGAACGCCGTACCATTGATGGCCGCCGCCATACCGGCCGTCGATCCCAGCGGCTCCAGCGCCAGCGCGCTGCTGTTAGGTGAGGCGGCGACGTTGATCCCCTGGAGCAAGGCAACCACGGCAAAGAAGACATAAATGTTGGGCGTACCGTTTTGCACAACCGTCAGGCCAAACAACAGGCTCGCCAGAATCAGGTAAGCGGTCAGCAGCCCGCGAACAGTCCGCCGCGCACCGAACCGGCCCACGAATTGTGAATTGAGGAATGTAAATACGGCCATCGTGATTCCGATGCCGGCAAAAATCCACACAAACAGCTCCGGGCGTCCGTAAATCTCACTAATCATACGCTCGGAGCTGCCGATATAAGAGCTGAAAGCCGAGAACAAAATCGTCGTAATCGCGGTATAGCGAACAAAATTCGCGTTACCGCCGACCAGCCGAACCGATCGGATGAGGGTCGGTGCGTCGAGTTTGACGCGGCGCTCTGGCGGCAGCGATTCGCGCAGTCGAAACGACCAGGCAAAAACGGCCACTGCGATCAGCGCCGGAGTCAGGAAGACCACCTGCCACGAGCTTAGCGACAGAATAGCCGAGCCAACCAGCGGCGCAACAATCGGCACGCCTAGGAAAATTGTCAAAATCAGCGACATCGTGCGCGCCATCTGGTCGCCTGCGAAGCGGTCACGCACACTGGCGACAGCGCTCACCGTCATTGCGGCAGCGCCCATACCAACGACAAACCGCGCTGCCAGTATCCAGCTAAACTCAGGCAGTAGGGCTGTGGCAATGCAGCCGCTGATGTAAAGCGCGAACCCGGTTCTTAAGACCGCCAGGCGACCATATCGGTCAGACAGCGGCCCGAAGACCAGCTGCCCAATTTGTCCGAGGAAAAAGAAGGTGACGATTTGGGCGGTCGCGGTGGAATCCTGCCCCAGGCCGAAATGCTGGCGAACAGCATCAAAGGCCGGCAGCATAATGTCAATCGCCAGTGCGGTCAGCAGCATGATGCTTGCCACCAGCGCAATGAACTCAGCCGGTTTGATCTCGTTGGCGCGTTGCAAACGCATATTGAACCACCTGATGCTATTGACGTGTAAGGGTTACGTGTCCGCTGATTCGCACACATGTTCTATAGAATATGGTTTTTACTTCATAAAGTCAAGTAACTTATTCAGCATTTGAATTAAGCCTAATTTTTGTATACTGAAAGGATGAGGCTCAAAAGATACAATCAGTTCTGCGCGCTTGCCTATGCCCTCGATCTCGTGGGTGAGCGCTGGACGCTGCTTATTATCCGCGAGTTGCTAGCCGGGCCTCGCCGCTTCACCGACCTCATCGCCGGCCTGCCCACGATCAGCACGAATTTGCTCTCCGAGCGCCTCAAAAGTCTGGAGCAGCAGGGCATTCTCCACCGCCGCGCCCTTCCGCCGCCGGCAGCCTCGACGGTCTATGAGTTGACCGCAGTCGGTCAGGCTTTGGAAAGCGCGCTGCTTGAGCTTGGAAAATGGGGGAGCCAGTTCCTCCCTCCGTCATTAGAGGGAGTCGCCCTGCCGAGCATGGGGGCAGTCACGCTGGCAATCAAAGCCTTCTTTCATCCGAGCCAGGCGCAGGGAATCAGCGAAACCTACGAGCTGCGCCTGGGCGACGAAATCCTTCAGGTGCGGGTTGAAAGCGGTGAAATCCACGTGCGCCAGGGGCAAGACGACCGGGCGGACGTCGTTTTCCACACCGACGTTCCGGTATTTCTGGCGTTATTTGCCGGGCAGATCGAGCCAAAAGAAGCCATCGCCACCGGCCTCGTGCACATCGACGGCGACCCCGACGGCTTGAGTCGGTTCCTCAGCTTGTCGCGGGTGTCCGCCTCAGACGATGAATAACCCCCATTATGGACAACGACTCTGCGCCAACCCCCTGAATCCCTCTTTTCACGGGTAGTTATTCAACACTTCGTCAACTCGCACAGCTAATGGATCAAGTTATGAGCTGTTTGGGTTCTTTAGCCCCAATTCGGTTCTCTTAAGGACAATCTCAGTCAGAGACCGACGCCTCAAACCCGGATTTGCTCCCCTCTCCCCGCTTGCGTGCGAAGCGCCCCGACGAAAGAGGGGGAAGCCGGAGGCCGCGAAGAAGAGGGCGCTTAGCGGGCCGAGGCACGAGGCCGTAGTCGAGCGCAGCGAGACCGCGTGCGAGGGGGTGAGGGGTTTGCCGCCCAGCGCTTAAAGAAACCGTATTGCTCTTTAAGTCGGTCTTTGAGTCCCTTCAGTGGACTTTTTTAAGTTCAGCCACTGGCGACGCTGGGCATTATCGATGCCTAAAACGTCAGCGTTCGCCTTCGCCAAAACTGTCCGGTTGCTAGCTCCAGTTGGCTTCTAGTTTTTGCTCAGCCTGGAATCTAAAATGATGGGTTCGAACCCATCAAGTCGCCGTTATTTCCGCTCCTGTTGGCGTGGCAGTTCGCCAACAGGAGCATTTCCGAATACACCCGTCGCCGCAGCTAACCCTCAAAATCTGCGCCCGTCTGTGTTAAGCTGGTCAGCCTGCCTGTTACTTACCCAATCATCATACAACTGTTAACGCAATTCTATGACTGGGCCGCTACACTGGTTTGGAAACTGCGGTGGGCGGCATGTTGTGCGATGTCGTGCCTGGATCTGGAGGGAAACGAGTGGATCAAAAGGAAAAAACGTCGGCCAAGGATGCGCCCGAAACCGAGGCGCAGACCGGCCCAAACAGCGAAGCTCCGGCAGCGGCCAACGCGCCCGACGGGGACGTCTCGGCCGAGATCGAGAAGCTGCGCCGCGACGCACAACATAACCTGGAAGGCTGGCAGCGCACACTGGCCGAATTCCAGAATTACAAGCGCCGCACCGAACGGGAAACCCGCGAGAGCTACCAGAACGCCACGTTCGACGTGCTCAAGAGTCTGCTGCCGATTGTTGATGATTTTGAGCGCGCCATGAATAACGTTCCGGACTCGCTTCAGGCGGAGCCGTGGCTTCAGGGCGTGACGCTGATTCAACGCAAATTTACGCAGTTGCTGAACGAGTTCAACGTCGCCGCGATTGACCCGGTAGGCGAGCCGTTCGACCCGAAACGTCACGAAGCCATTGGTGTGGACGAGTCGGCGGAAGTGGAAAGCGGCCACGTATCTGCCGTGCTGCAAAAGGGCTACGTTGCCGGCGAGCAAGTGCTGCGTCCGGCGGTTGTGAAGATTGCAGGCTAGGTCGCGCCAGGGGCGCCCCGTACAAGCCAACAAAACAGGAGAACAGGAAGACTCATGGGTAGAATCATCGGTATTGACCTTGGTACAACCAACTCGGTAGTCGCGGTCATGGAAGGCGGCGAGCCGGTCGTCATTCCATCGTCCGAAGGCGGTCGGCTGATCCCGTCCGTGGTGGCGGTGAATCCCAAAACCAGCGAGCGGTTGGTGGGTAAGGTCGCGCGCAACCAGGGTGTCGTGAACCCCGAAAATACGGTGTCCTCGGTCAAGCGGTTTATGGGCCGCAAGTTCGACGACCCGCTGGTCCAGAAGGCGCTGAAGCACGTCCCCTACAAGGTGACGGCCGCGCCAAATGGCGACGTCCGCATCCACATGGGCGGCAAGGAATACAGCCCGCCGGAAATTTCGGCCATGATTTTGCAGAAGATCAAGGCCGACGCCGAAGCCTACCTGGGCGACACGGTCGACCAGGCGGTCATCACCGTGCCGGCCTACTTCAACGACGCCCAGCGTAATGCGACCAAGGACGCCGGCCGTATCGCCGGCCTGGAAGTCCTGCGTATCATCAACGAGCCGACCGCTTCGAGCCTGGCCTACGGCATGGGCGAGAAGAAAAATGAAGTCATTGCCGTCTACGACCTGGGCGGCGGCACCTTCGACATCTCGGTGCTGGAAGTCGGCGACGGCGTCTTCGAAGTGCGCGCCACCAACGGCGACACCTTCCTGGGCGGCGACGACTTCGACCAGATCGTCATCGACTGGATTGCCGACGAATTCCGCAAGGAAAACGGCATTGACCTGCGCAACGACCGCCAGGCGCTCCAGCGCTTGAAGGAAGCAGCCGAGCGCGCCAAGATCGAGCTGTCGAGCACCCTCAGCACCGAAGTCAACCTGCCGTTCATTACGGCGGATGCCAGCGGGCCGAAGCACCTCAACATCACCCTCACCCGCGCCAAGCTCGAGTCAATGGTGAGCTCGCTTATCCAGCGCTCGATCGACCCGGTCAAGGCGGCGCTGAAAGACGCCGGCCTGACCGCGAGCGACATCAACGAAATCATCCTCGTCGGCGGTATGACCCGTATGCCGGCGGTTCAGGAAGCCGTGAAGAGCTTCTTCGGCAAGGATACACACAAAGGCGTGAACCCTGACGAAGTCGTGGCGCTGGGCGCGGCCATTCAGGCCGGCGTGCTGCGCGGCGACGTCAAGGACATTCTGCTGCTCGACGTAACGCCGCTGACCCTGGGCGTGGAAACGCTCGGTGGGGTGGCGACGCCGATGATCGAACGCAACACCACTATCCCAACCAAGAAGAGCCAGGTCTATTCGACCGCCTCGGACAGCCAGACGCAGGTCGAAATTCACGTCGTCCAGGGCGAGCGCCCGATGGCGGCGGACAACAAGTCGCTCGGCCGCTTCATCCTCGACGGTATTCCGCCGTCACCGCGTGGAATGCCGCAGATCGAAGTCACGTTCGACATCGACGCCAACGGTATTCTCAACGTCAGCGCGCGTGACAAGGCGACCGGCCGCGAGCAGAAGATCACTATCACCGCCAGCAGCGGCTTGAGCGAGGCTGAAATCCAGCAGATGGTGAAGGATGCCGAGAAACATGCGGCGGAAGACGCCAGCCGCAAGGAACAGGCCGAAATCGCCAACCAGGCCGACAGCGCGATCTTCACCGCCGAAAACTTCCTGCGCGAGTACGGCGACAAAGTGCCGGAAGACGCCAAGAAGCAGACGCAAGAGAAGATCGAGGCCGTGCAGAAAGCCAAAGAAGCCAACAACATCGGCAACATGCGCTCCGCGACCGACGAACTCATGCGCCACGTCCAGACCCTGGGCGGAGCCATGTACAGCCAGCCGGCCGACGGTCAGCAGCCAGACCAGGGCCAGACGCCGGGCGAAAACAAGCCAGGCGATTCGGGCGAAGACGTGGTTGACGCCGAGTTCACCGAGGCGTAAAGCGCACCCGGCGAAACGGGCGTGTAGGGACACGCTATAGCGTGTCCGGGCGCGAAGCGCCATATCCGCTCTTGTTGGTCAAAACTCATTGGGAGGTTTCCCGTTTTCCCTTCAGCCAGGGGATTACATCCCCTGGCGGCGCGAAAGCTTAACGACCTCCCCCTGAGAAGCACCCGATGTACACGACAAAACGGCGGACAACCCACTCCTCAGAGCCGGTTGTCCGCCGCCGCGATTGGATAAGGCTTTGCCTTATCAGCGCACGTAATCTGTTGTAAGCTAGACACATTGCCTGTTGACCTATGGACACCACGATGGCGCAAGACTACTACGAGCTATTGGGCGTCGCTCGCGGCGCGGATAAGACCGAAATTAAGGCTGCCTTCCGCCGGCTGGCCCGCGAATATCACCCGGACGTCAGCAAGCACACCGACGCGGAAGCGAAATTCAAGGAAATCAACGAAGCCTACGAAGTCCTGAACGACGACGAAAAACGCGCCCGTTACGACCGCTTCGGCCATGCCGGTGTGAACGGCAACGGCGGCTTTGGCGGCGCCGCAGGCGGCGCCGGATTCAGCGGCTTCGAAGAAATCTTCGAGGAGTTCTTCAGCAGCTTTGGCGGCGCGCGCAGCGGCCGGCGGCGTGGGCCGCGTCCCGGCGCTGACCGGCGCGTCGACGTGACCCTGACGTTTGAAGAGTCGGTCTTCGGCGCGACCAAGGACGTTCAGTACGAGCGGCTGGAAGTCTGCGACGTCTGCCACGGCAACGGCGCCGAGCCGGGCACCCACCCGATGAAGTGCGTGCAGTGCGCCGGTACCGGCGAGGTGCGCCAGGTTCAGCAAACCATCCTGGGGCCGATGGTGCAGGCGGCAACCTGCCCGCGCTGCAATGGACGCGGCGAAATAGTCGACACCCCCTGCCACGAGTGTCGCGGCCAGGGGCGGCTGCGCAAACACATCACGCTGCCGGTCGATATCCCGGCGGGCGTGCGTGAAGGTCTGCAAATCCAGATTCGCGGCGAAGGCGACACCGGCGACCCAGGCGCGCCCAGCGGCAGCCTGTACGTCGTCGCCCACGTCACCGAGCACGAGTATTTCAAACGCCGCGAAAACGACATCATCCTGGAGCTGAATGTCAACGTCGCCCAGGCGGCGCTCGGCGACCGGCTGATCATTCCCACTGTTGACGGCGACACCGAGCTGGTGGTTCCGGCTGGAACGCAAACCGGCAAGGTCTTCCGCTTCCGTGGTAAGGGCGTGCCGCGCCTGCGCAGCGACGGTACCAACTCGGGTCGCGGTGACCAGTTGGTCTACGTCTCGGTCGAAGTCCCCACCAAGCTGACTGACCGCCAGCGCGAGCTGTTCGAAGAACTAGCCTCGACACTCGGCGGGGAGGTGCAGCCCCAGCGAAACGGGAAAGGTTTTTTTGACCGAGTGAAGGACATGTTCGGCGGCGAACCGCTGTAGAACATAGGGCTGAGTCAAAGCGACGCCTTTCGTCGCACCGCGCGTTATTGACAGGTCGTTTTCACTCATAGAGAAACCAATACGAATTGGCCGAGTTGTGGGGGCAAGGCAGTGCGAAGCCTCCCTTTAGGGATGCCTTGCCCGTTTCGGAATGAGGCCGTTCGGATTTGATCTCCTTATGAGTAAACCCGACCTATTTGTCGGCTGCGATAGAATGCATCGACGTCGCAGAAGGGCACAGCTCGCCTACAAACGGCTCCCACCGACCGCGAATCGACCGAATGGATGCGGCGTCTGAGCACCCTTCAGGGTGCTTTCACCTATACGTAGCCGGAGGATTTATCCTCCGGCGCGCGAGCCGGATAACGCTACAAACTAGCATAAGACCCTATGGGTGGCATTCTGTGCCTGGCGTCGGGTGCTGTTGAGAGAACGTTTCCACCCAGTCCTCAGAGCGTGAGTGTAAAGGCCAATATTACGGCTTCAGATGCCGAGTTTTCGCTCGATAACCTCACAATTTTGCTCAATGAGTGCCCCTCTCCCCGGAGTGGGAGAGGGGTGGCGCGTCCCGTGTGGTTGGGCCTTGCCCGTCCGGCGAAGCCGGATGCAACCCGGAGGGCGGGCAGACCAACCAAGCGCCGGGGTGAGGGGTTAACCAAAAGGGGACGCACCGCCCCGGTGCATCCCCTCTCGTTACTCGTTACTCGTTACTCCCTTTGACCTACCCCAAAAACTGGCCGATGAACGCCTGATCGTCGGCGGTGTCGATGCGGTAGCCGCCGCCATTGCCGACGCAGTTGGAGTTGATGCCGAACGACGTCACCGCCACGACCGTGCTGCTGTCGCCGTGGAAGATCGGCCCGCCGGAGTCGCCAAAGCAGGTGCCGCCGGTCGCCGGTTGGCCCGGATTGTTGGTGAACAGCACCGACGTTCCGGCCGGAATGCCGGCGGTGCCGTGGGTGCTAATCAGCCGGGTCGTCGCCCGGTAGCGGATGAGCAGGGCGCTCTGCTCGTTCGGGTTGGGGACGATTTCCTGCACGCCGTAGCCGACCGGCGTGAACGTCTGCTCCTGCAAACCGCGCCGCGTCGAAAGCTCATCCAGCAGGCCGACGCTCGCCAGACTGGCCGTACCCAGGTTCACCGGCTCGCTCAGGATGACGATGCCGACGTCGTGCAGGTAGAAGGCGTTGTCGTCGTACTGCGGATGCGTGTGGATCGACGCCGCTTCGACGCAGGTGCCGACCGTGCCGCAGCCGAACGGATAGCCGTTGTCGGGCCGGCCCGCGCTCACGTCGCTGTCGAACCACACCCGCGCGCCGCTGGTGCCGAAGGTGCAGTGACCGGCGGTCAACACCACGGTGGGCGACAGCAGCGTGCCGCTGCAGCGGTGCGATGGGCTGCCGTTGATGTCGAAGACCAGCAGGCCGACGTAGGGGTGGCCGTCGCCGTCGGGCGTCCCCCAGGTGATCGCGCCGACCGAGGCGGCGGTCATCAGCAGGCCAAGCAAAAGAACAGTCAGCAGGGCTATTTTGCGCATTGCGAGTTTCTCCGTCTCACTAAAAAAGCGCTATTGCGATGCCGTCGTTTGGCGCGCTCTATACGTCTTTCATGAAAGCGCGCCTTACGAACACGGGGATAACACCGCATAGCACCCGCTAATGTCGCATTAAGAAAATCCTCTCCCAGGCCGCTCCCGCCGCATCGGCCCGACGACGATGCCAGGCTCCGACCTGGGGCGCGGGGAAGAGGTGTCCTCCCCGCGCTCGTTTTGGCGCGGGGCTGCGACGGGCTCCAGTTCGTCAAAGTCGTCGTAGTCTTCGTCCGCCAGCGCCGCGTCCTGCACAAGTCCGAGGGCGACGCCGCCGTCTCGCAGCCCCCGACCGCGTCGGCTGATCGGTCCCAGCCGTCCGTCGTCCTTACTTTTGATTTCCATGCGGCATCCGGCGCCTATCTACATCGCATAAGTCGCCCTGAATCACAAAACCACCCTATATGTCACGAAACGAGCGCAGACAGTAAAACTACCCGTGCTTGTGTTGTCCTGCGTTGTTCGTTTCCATTGCGGCCTACTTCTTTTTCTGTTGAGAGGCCGTTTGAAAAGCTCTTTTGCAGCGCCTTGGTTCTCTCAGGGCGATACCAGATTGGCTGGCGTAGATGCCCTCACCCCGGCCCCTCTCCCTCAGGGCGAGGGGAGAAATACCATTTCTAACCTTCTCAAACGGCCTCTGAGTCATGACCTCACCTATAAGTTCTTTATTGCGTTGATATTGTGATGTAACATTTACCTATTTCTCGTGATATTGAGTGGAATCTATAGTATGCACATCTGTATCAATTGAGAGGCTAACAAAGTGTTATAATGCGCAATAACCTGCTCTTCACTATGCCGCTCAACCACGGAACTTCGATGCTAGAACAACAACTTGTACGCAAGATCAATCTTGAAAGATGTTTCGCGCTTGTCGGATCTGGACCTTCTTCAGAGGTTGGGTACCCAACTTGGGAGGATTTAGCTATAGGAGTATTTAAAGAACTCGTAATGCGAGGCGCAATTCGCGATACTAGTTCTTACGATAAATATCTGCGCTCGAAGCAGTTTCCTGAGCTATTTCGGCAGGCGGAACGCGACCTGGGTAACAGGTTACTTCTGATAGAAATCGTCAAAACACTCATGGTACCCACGGTTCGGCGGCGGGGACATATATACGACTATTTGGTTCGATGGCCCTTTGCATGCTACTTAACGACTAATTATGACGATGAATTGGAAGTCAGACTGAAGAATGAAGGCCTTTACTATGAAGTTAAGCGCAATAGGATCGAGGACCTTTATGTCCTTCGCGATAATGCGTCCAATTACATCATAAAGTTGCATTCCGATCTTGATCATCCTAACGAAGTAGTACTAACTTCAACCGATTATGCTCGACTTACGTCAGGCGATGAGGGTAAATATTTCAGGGATAAGCTTCGGGCAGTCATGGAAATGTTTGATATTTGTATCGTCGGGCATAGCTTGGCAGATCCCGACTTAAGCTTGATCCTGCAAACTGCACGGGAGACTGCTAGTCCTGAGCACCCAATCTTTATGCTTGCTGCCAACTTTACATTAGCTGAACAGCAGGAGTACCTAGAAAAATATAATATTCGCGTTACATCTTACAGCAATAATGACGGAAGCCATATTCAGTTGCGTCGCATGCTCTCCGTTGCAGATCGATTTGTAGTTTCGAGGGAAGACCGGTCAGAAAGCCGACTCCCTAATCATATTTCGGCCGATGAGTATGAAGCCGCGTCTGCGCTACTTGTTTTCCGAAGATTGAGAAAAATGCAACATGAAGGTGAAACGAAGCCATCAGACTATTTGAGTCCGATTGTTCTTCGCGCCCTAGCTTCAACCGTTGGACGTGTTATTGAAGCAAAGGCTATTTTGTCGGTTGAGCCGATTCGTGCAATTTCGGGAAGTGCCGACGAAATGCTAGCCGCAGTTACTAGTTCTTTGCATATATTGCTGGAAGAAGGATTAGTATCGGAAACTGCTGGTCACTACCAAATATCTGCACTTGGTACTAAGCACCTAAGCGAACTAAGTGCATTACGTTCGAGTGAAGAAAACCTAGCATTCGGACAGTTCATCGTTAGTTTAAAACAGGCATACCCGACACTTTCACAAGATCAAGAAACGGAAGCCTGTGCATTGCTGCGAGATACTATCGTAAGCGTATTTCGTACGCGAGGCATTGCAATTGCAAACGCAGTATTTGGTCAACAATCAGTTCGACCTGATGAATTATCGGATATTTTCGCCGCAGTTTCGAACGCTGCGGGATTCCTGGATCATCCGGATCTACGATCTGCATTTGTCGATGCAGCGCACGAACTAATTGTTGCACCATCTGGTCCACAGAAGACATATTTCGCGTCAATATCCCAGGGCTATTTTCTTTACCATATGCTCGGATTAGACCCTGCTGGAGTTCGTGTCCGCCTTACTGCATTCCGCAATACGATTTGGCTTTGCGACTCCAACATCTTATTACCACTGTTGGCCCCTGGTTGCTACAACCATGACTATGCATCCGATCTTTTTGAGAGTTTGCGTGGTTTGACGAGCCAACTTTATACAACAGATAAATTGGTTCAAGAAGTCTACGACCATTTGTCGTGGGCTCGTAGGCTTGTTAACGTAGAGCTATCAGACTCCCTGATGTTCTTAAGTGCGGCTATGGGAAAGCTCAGTTATCGTTCAAATGTTTTTATCGACGCTTATATACGTCTTGCAGCCGATGGTTCTGTGGGAACCTTTCAAGACTATCTCGACCTAATAGGTATAAGTGAACCATCTCAACAAGCGCTAGAAGTTGCGCTCGATAAGCAGGGAATTACTATTCTTCGGCTAAGCGAACTTCAAGGTTTCCAGGTTGACGATTGGGGCGAACTTATACCCATATCCGATGCGATCGAAACGGAACGCCGGACTCGAGGTACATATCGTTCCGAAGCTCAGGTTACGGCCGAGGCTGAAGTAATCCAGATAATTGTGGGTATCCGGCAAGGCAACTATCAGCTTCCGAATCTTCAGCATCCGATCGAACGCACCTACTTTTTGTCGCAAAGCCAGGTGCTTGATCGTGCTACCGGCGGCTCAAACAATCGTGTCACAACCTGGACTCCCGAAGCCTTATATCGTTACCTAATTACTTTGCCTGGAATGGAGCCAGATCCGGATTTACTTCAACAATGTCTGTTAAGCGAATACTATTATGTTGGCGAAGCGATTATCGATTCTCGCAAGTATCGCAAGTTTTTTGGTCCGGCAGTATCTGGAGCTCGCCTGTCGTTTTCCGACCAGAAGAACAAATATCTAGAAGACGCAGAAGACCAATATAGAACAAGGCTTGAGGAATCATTTGAGGATACACCGGACCTTGAGAAGCCATTTTTTGTTCAGCAGATGACATATGCCATCGTAGCTAGAGCCGAAGCGAAGGCCAAAGAAGCGGTACACCGAGCATTTCAAGCTGAGATGCTCGCTGGTAAATTGATGCAAGACTCAGATGAACTAAAGCGCATTAAGTTGCACCGTCGGAAAACTCATCAAGAGCAAACTGAGCGAAATCTTCGTAATCCAAAGCACAGGGCAAAAAAGCTTCGTCAGCAAAAAGATAGGCAGCGCAAGCAAAAGAAAAAGCGCTGAGTATCATACACAAGTATTCGAGGCTATGAGTGGATTGAGGAATTATTTGTCGTAACAATCCCCATAATTTTCACCCGCTGTATAATATAATCAACCTACCCAACCACGCATGAAGCGCCACATCCCAAGTGGCGCTTTTCATGCCTCGTCGTTGCCAGCGCACCTTAAAAATCAGCCTCTCACCATTTTTGTGTTAAGACACCATTTATTCACCATTTATGGACCATTTATTGGTCCATTTCCGCACCATTTTTCCACCATTTCTTTTCCCTCAATTGAGAGAAGAAAATGCGCCTAATGAAATTTCACCATTTAAATGGTGAACCAGCCCCTCTCATCCGATACTCTACAGGAGGAAAATGTCATGCCAGAACGCGATGCTAATGGCCGTTTTGCCAAAGGTTACAAAGGCGGCCCCGGTCGCCCGCCGCGCCGCACCGAGTCCGAATACCTCAACATCACCGCCAACAAAGTCCCGCTCAACCAGTGGCAGCGTGTCGTCCAGAAAGCCCTCAAAGACGCGCTCGATGGCGACAAGCACGCCCGCCGCTGGCTCAGCGACTTCCTTATCGGTCGCCCTATCACCACCTCGCTCGTCGCCGGCGTCGAAGCCGAGCTGCTGGAACTGGTCATCGAAGCCCTGCGCGCCGCCGACCACGAACCCGAAGAAGTCTTTCTCAACCTGCTCAATCGCCTCGACAAAAACGCGGAGGTCAAGTGGAATGAACGTCGACAAGCTGCTCGCTGAATCCCTGCTCGAAGATCGGGTCGCCTCGCGTCGTGGTCTCGAAGCCCTGCTCGCCTTCTGGCGGCGCTATCGCCACCAGATCCCTGACCTCGCTCAATTCGATGACCAAAGCCTCGAATACCTCCAGGAGTGCGCCACCGATGATTGGGATACCGACCAGGACGGCCCGCTGCTCGACGATCTGGACTGTGACGACCCGGAATTCGACGTGCCGGTCTGCGACCCCGAACCCACCGTTGAAGAGGAAATCGCCGCGCTCATGTTAGCCCGCGCCCTCTGGTCCCAGATCGAGGCCATCCTCGACACCCCCGGCGATGATCTCGCCGTCGCCGCCTTGGAAACACTCGTCAATGGCCCCAACCGTGCTGCCATGTCCCGCTTTTACATTGGCTTCGGCGGCCTCGACAAATCGCTCGGAGATCCGGTCTACGTCGCCTACAGCGCGTCGTTCTATGTCCCCTTCCTTCGCCACGGCTACCGCCACCTCACCTGACGTCGGCCCCGCTAACCGGCCTGACCGCCACTTCGACTTCCACCCCACTCGCGATCATAATCACGCGACTGGACACACGGCAGCATACACTGGGGAGGAGTGGGGTGGCGGATAGCTGGCAGAAGCAGCGGCGGTCCATTCGGTTGGCGGGGTACGACTACGCCGGGGATGGCGCGTACTTCGTCACCGTCTGCGCGTATCAACGGGCGTGCCTGTTTGGGACGGTGGCCGATGGCGAGATGTATCTCAGCGCGGCGGGCGTGGCGGTGTGGCGATGTTGGGAAAGGCTGGTCACGCATTTCCCGCAGGTGAGTCTGGATTCGTTTGTCGTCATGCCGAACCATCTGCACGGCATCGTCATCATCGACAATAGTGTGCTGGCGGAGGTTGCCAACGCAAGCGAATGCCGGGCACGGCATGCCGTGCCCCTACGCGACGGTTCCAATCAGGGCGACATGAATGATAGCGGGCACCCGGCGGAAACCGGCGCAGGCAGTACGCTTCCAAATCCAGTCGGGCAGGTTGTAGGGGCACGGCATGCC
>Ga0209347_1004547_pt1 | contig 14309 bp, 10 predicted proteins | sample AutmiccommuBRH23_FD_187382 | JGI IMG/M metagenome (GOLD analysis project Ga0209347, IMG submission 187382) | Deep subsurface microbial communities from Mt. Terri, Switzerland - Autotrophic microbial communities BRH/23 (SPAdes) (version 2) | ecosystem: Environmental > Aquatic > Deep subsurface >... | reverse complement strand
GGCGTCGAAGGCCTGATCCACGTCTCCGAGATGAGCTGGACCAAGAAGAACGTCCACCCTGGCAAGATCGTCTCCACCAGCCAGCAGGTCGAGGTTCAGGTGCTCGAGGTCGATCCCAACAAGCGCCGCATCTCGCTGGGCCTCAAGCAGACTCAGGACAATCCCTGGGAGTCCTTCCTCGCCACCCATCCGAAGGGTTCGGAGGTCGAAGGCCCGATCCGCAACATCACCGAGTTCGGTCTCTTCATCGGTCTCGATGGCGGTGTCGACGGCATGGTCCATCTCTCTGACCTCGACTGGCAGCGTCCAGGCGACGAAGCGATCAAGGACTACAAGAAGGGCGACGTCGTCAAAGCCACCGTGCTCGACGTCGACAGCCAGAAGGAGCGCATCTCGCTGGGCATCAAGCAGCTCGGCGGCGATCCGATCGACACGCTCGGCAAGTTCAAGAAGGGCGATGTCGTGACCTGCGAGGTCGTGGCGGTCCAGGAAAATGGCATCGAGGTGAAGCTCGCCGACAGCGATCTAACCTCCTTCGTCAAGCGCTCCGATCTGTCGCGTGACCGCTCCGAGCAGCGCCCCGAGCGCTTCAACGTCGGCGACAAGGTCGATGCGGCTGTCACGACCGTCGACAAGACGGCGCGCCGCATCTCGGTCTCGGTCAAGGCGCTGGAGATCGCCGAGGAGAAGCAGGCGGTTGCTCAGTACGGCTCGTCGGACTCGGGCGCCTCGCTCGGCGACATCTTCAAGGCTGCCATCAAGAAGCGCGAAGAGGGCGGCGACGAAGAGGAGACGACCAGCGAGGAGTAAGGCCGCCGCCGCGTGCCGCCATCCCGGCGGTGCGCGGGCGTCCTAACGTTTCGGTGAGACACTCGCGACGGCGTCCATTGAACGTCGTCGCGACCTTGCCTAGTTTCCTAAAGTGCAAATTGATCGTGACGATCGGAGTGAGATGACCACGGAGATCGACACCATTCTCGAACGCCGCCGTCTCAGACGGCGGCTTTCCGCGTGGCGGGCGTTGGCTGTTATCGGGCTGGTGCTCGCCTTATTTGTCTTCGGAGCATCCGGCGACCGGATGTCGGAGATGTTCGGGAACGATCAGATCGCACGGGTGGCGATCGAGGGGACGATCGTCGAGAGCCGCCCTCAGCTCGAGCTCCTGAAGCGCATCGGCAAGGCCGACAACGTCAAGGGCGTCATCATTTTCGTGAACAGCCCCGGTGGCACCACGACCGGCGGCGAGGCTCTTTATGAGGGCATCCGCAACCTGGCGGCCCAGAAACCGGTGGTGGCCCAGTTCGGCACCGTCGCGGCCTCCGCCGGCTACATGGTGGGGATCGCAGCCGACCACATCGTTTCACGCGCCAACACGGTGACCGGCTCGGTCGGTGTGCTCATCCAGTGGCCCGAGGTGTCCCAGATGATGGACAAGATCGGGGTCAAGATGAACGCCATCAAGAGCGGCGACCTGAAGGCCGTGCCCAACCCCTTCGAACCTCTCGACCCGGCAGGGCAAGAGATCACCAAGTCCATGATTGACGAGGGCTTTCGCTGGTTCCTTGAGCTGGTTGAGAAGCGCCGCAAGATCAAGTCGGCCGACGTCCCCGGGCTCACCCAGGGCCGCGTCTACCTTGGCGAGGAGGCACTGCAACTCAAGCTGGTCGACGACATCGGCGGCGAGGACAAGGTTCTGGATTGGCTGCAGAAGGCCCACAACGTCGACAAGTCTCTCAAGGTCATCGACTGGGAGCCCCAGACGGAGGCGTCCTTCGGCCTCCTGAGCTCGCTGGGGGCGTTGGTTAAGGGCGTTTTCGGCCAGATCCCGCTCGGGCGGTTGGTGATGGGCGATCCCAACATTGCGACTCTTGGTCTTGACGGGCTCGTGTCTGTTTGGCACCCTTCGGAAAATTAAGAGATTACAGGCATTTGCTCCGGGGCCGCCGATGATAAAGTCCGAGTTGATTCACAGAATCGCTAATGCGAACCCTCATCTTTATCATCGTGACGTTGAGCGCATCGTGAAGGTCGTCTTCGATGAAATCGTCGAAGCTCTTTCACGCGGGGACCGCGTCGAGCTGCGCGGTTTTGGCGCGTTCACCGTGAAGCATCGCGCAGCACGCCAGGGACGCAACCCGCGCACTGGCAGGACGGTGTCGGTGGAAGAAAAGTTCGTGCCTTTCTTCAAGACCGGCAAGGAGCTGCGCGAGCGCCTGAACGGCGACAAAGAGAACCACTAATCGAGGTTTGAGGCTTCGACCTGATGCGGCGGATCGTCTGGCTATTGATTGCTTTGCCGGCGGGCTTTCTGCTGGTCACGCTTGCCGTCGTCAATCGTCACGACGTGCGCCTTGTGCTCGATCCGTTCAATCCCGAGACGCCGGTGATCTCGCTGGTCGCGCCGTTCTACGTTTATCTGTTCGTTACGTTGCTCATCGGGGTCGTTCTCGGTGGCATCGCCACGTGGCTGAGCCAGGCGCGATGGCGCCGCTCCGCACGCTCGCAGGGCAAAGCCGCTGCTCGCTGGCAAGCTGAAGCCGACAGGCTGACGCGCGAGCGCGACGCCCAGGCCGCAGCACAATCGAAGCAGCTCGCGCTTTCGCGCTAACAAGCTTCGAGCGCCTGCTCCGGCACCGATCACCAGACTGTGCTATCAGCACGCCCAAGCCATTCGTACGCTGCGCAATAAGCAGCGGGAGCAGACCGTGTCCATCGAAGTCAAAATCTGCGGCCTCAAGACCGAAAGCGCGCTCAAAGCTGCGCTCGATGGCGGCGCGGATTACGTGGGGCTGGTGTTTCATGCCAAGAGCCCGCGCAACGTCGATCTTGCCATGGCGCGCCGGCTGGCTGCGATCGCGCGCGGTCGCGCAAAGATCGTGGCGCTGCTCGTCGATCCCGACGACGGCTTGCTCGCAGACGTGATGGAGACGGTCGCACCCGATGTCATTCAACTGCACGGCTCGGAAAGCCCCGAGCGCGTCGCCGAGGTCGCGCACTGTTTCGGGCGCCCTGTGTTGAAGGCGGTCAAGGTCGCAACGGCGGAAGATGCCGAGGCGGCCCTCATCTATGCCGATCGCGCGCAAATGATCTTGTTCGACGCCAAGGCCCCCACGGCCGAGACCGATGCGCTGCCGGGCGGCAACGGAATTGCCTTCGATTGGCGCACCCTGGCAAGCGTCAAAGACAAGCTTGCGTTTATGCTGGCGGGCGGGCTGACACCGGACAACGTCGCCGAGGCGATCCGCCTGACGGGCGCTGCTGCCGTTGACGTTTCCTCGGGCGTGGAGACGAGCCCCGGTGAAAAGGACGCCGGGCTCATCAGCCGCTTCCTTCAAGCCGCAAAGACCGCTAATCAGGGGCCCTCTTCCCCTGCCGGCGGAGAGAGATAGACAGGACAGGCGAGAATGGCCTCTACGACAACTTCAGCGGACGACGCCAAGCCCAACACCCTGCGCGAGGGGCCCGACGAGCGCGGACACTTCGGCATCTTCGGCGGCCGTTTCGTCGCCGAGACGCTGATGCCGCTGATCCTCGATCTGGAGCGGGCCTACAACGAGGCCAAGGCCGATCCGAAGTTTCACGCCGAGCTCGCCCATCTCAACACGCACTACTCGGGGCGTCCGAGCCCGCTCTATTACGCGGAGCGGCTGACCGAGCATTTCGGCGGCGCCAAGATCTACTTCAAGCGCGACGAGCTCAATCACACCGGCTCGCACAAGATCAACAACTGCTTGGGCCAGATCCTGCTCGCCAAGCGCATGGGCAAGACGCGCATCATCGCCGAGACGGGCGCAGGCCAGCACGGCGTGGCGGTCGCCACCGTGTGCGCGCGCTTCGGTCTGCCGTGCGAGATCTTCATGGGCGCAACCGACGTCGAGCGGCAGAAGCCGAACGTCGCGCGCATGCACATGCTGAAGGCGAAGGTGAACCCGGTGACGAGCGGCGCCGGCACGCTCAAAGACGCGATGAACGAGGCGCTGCGCGACTGGGTCACCAACGTGCGCGACACCTACTACATCATCGGCACGGCGGCAGGCCCGCATCCCTATCCCGAGCTCGTGCGTGACTTCCAGTCGATCATCGGCAAAGAGGTGCGCGAGCAGATAATGGCGGCGGAGGGCCGTTTGCCGGACACGCTCGTTGCCTGCATCGGCGGCGGCTCCAACGCAATCGGCCTGTTCCATCCCTTCCTCGATGATAGGGCCATCAAGATCTACGGCGTCGAAGCCGGCGGTCACGGCCTCGACATTCCCAACGGGCATGCGGCGTCGATGAGCGGCGGCAAGCCCGGCGTCCTGCACGGCAACCGCACGTATCTGTTGCAGGACGATGATGGTCAGATCCTCGAGGGGCACTCGATCTCGGCGGGCCTCGACTATCCCGGCGTCGGGCCGGAGCACTCGTGGCTCAGAGACACCGGCCGCGTCACTTACGTGCCGGCGACCGACAAGGAGGCGCTCGATGCGTTCCAGCTTTGCGCGCAGCTCGAAGGCATCATCCCGGCATTGGAGCCCGCGCACGCGCTCGCCTACGTGGCGAAGCTCGCGCCGACCCTGCCCAAGGACAATCTGCTCGTCATGAACATGTGCGGTCGTGGCGACAAGGATGTGTTTGCCGTCGCCGGCTACCTCGGCATGGACATCTGAGGCGGAAGTCTATGGCTCGCGCGTCGCGTTCTAATCGCCCGTCGTGTCGACGGGCCACACCACTCCCCGCTGGGGAGAGGTAATTGTGTCAGAGATCTGCGAATGACAAAAGAAACACGCATCGATCGCCGTTTCGCGAAATTGAAGGCGGAAGGCCGGCCCGGCCTCGTCACGTTCATCACCGCGGGCGATCCCGATCTGGAGACGTCCAAGCAGATCCTGCTGGGTTTGCCGGAAGCGGGCGCCGACGTCATCGAGCTCGGCATGCCGTTCTCCGATCCCATGGCCGACGGGCCTGCCATTCAGGCCTCGTCGCTGCGCGCGCTGAGGGGCGGGCACAAGATGGCGAAGACGCTGGATCTCGTCGCGGCGTTCCGCAAGCACGACAACGAGACGCCGATCGTGCTGATGGGCTACTACAATCCGATCTACGTCTATCCCAACGAGAAGTTCCTGGCCGACGCCATCGCTGCCGGTGTCGATGGCTTGATCGTCGTCGATGTGCCGCCCGAGGCCGACGACGAGCTGTGCATTCCGGCGAACGCGCACGGCCTCAATTTCATCCGCCTGGCGACGCCGACGACGGATGCCAAGCGTCTGCCGATGGTGCTGCAGAATACGTCCGGATTTCTCTATTACGTCTCGATCACCGGCATCACCGGCACCGCCGCACCAGATGTTAACGCGGTTCACACCCATGTCGGGCAAATTAGAGGGGCGACGAGCCTGCCCGTAGCGGTCGGTTTCGGCGTAAAGAGCCCGGAGCAGGCAAAGGCGCTGGGCGCGGTTGCGGATGCCGTCGTGGTCGGTTCCGCGATCGTCGGCGCCATCGAGAAGAGCCTGGGGGAGAATGGGGCATCCACTAGCGAGACGGTCCCGGCCGTCCTAAATCTAGTGGGAACCCTGGCGGGAGCCTTGCGGGCGGCCTGAGCGCGGCCCCGGTCCTAAAGGGCTGGTTTCCCGCACGAATTGCTGCAGCGCGGAAAAGGGGCCATATTAGGCGCTCCGCGCGGTTCGATATGCTACTCTAAGCCCGGGCACGACCGGGCAACGCCGCCGTGGAGCTGGCGAGTCTGTTGAGAGACCAAGAGCGTGAACTGGATCAACAACGTTGTCCGTCCCAAGATCCGCAGCTTCCTGACCACGAAGCGCGAGGTTCCGGACAATCTGTGGGTGAAGTGCCCCGAGACCGGTCAGATGGTCTTCTACAAGGACCTGGAGGCCAACCAGTTCGTTGTGCCCGGGTCCAACTATCACATGCGCATGGGCGCCGACGCGCGCCTGCAGCATCTGTTCGACGATGGCGAGTACGAGAAGGTCGCCATTCCCGCCGTCTCCCAGGATCCGCTCAAATTCCGCGATGGACGCCGCTACACCGATCGCCTGCGCGATGCGCGTACCGCGACCGAGATGGAGGACGCAGTCCTCGTCGGCGAGGGCACGCTGGACGGCCAGAGCATCGTCGCCGCAGCGCAGGACTTCCGCTTCATGGGCGGCTCGCTTGGCCTTGCCGCAGGCGAGGCAGTGATTGCCGGCATGCGCCGCGCGGTCGAGAAGGGCGCGCCGTTCATTCTGTTTGCTGCCTCGGGTGGTGCGCGCATGCAGGAGGGCATTCTCTCGCTCATGCAGATGCCGCGCACGACGATCGCCGTCCAAGAGCTGCGCGATGCGGGCCTGCCCTACATCGTCGTATTGACCGATCCCACCACCGGCGGCGTCACGGCCTCCTATGCAATGTTGGGCGACATCCACATCGCCGAGCCCGGTGCGCTCATCTGCTTTGCCGGCCCACGCGTCATTCAGCAGACGATCCGCGAGCAGCTTCCCGAAGGCTTCCAGCGCGCCGAGTATCTGCTCGAGCACGGCATGATCGACATGGTCGTGCATCGCCACAAGCTACGTGAGACGCTGAGCCGGGTCTGCGATCTGTTGATGGTGCGCGTCGCCGAGCCCAACACGACCACGCGCCGGACAGGCAAGAAGCTCAACGGCAATAAGGCTTACGTGAACGGCAGCACGGTCGAGGCGAGTAGCCTGATCGAGACAGGCCCCGCCGCAGCCGCTGAGGAGGCGATTGAGGCCGAGATCCTGAGCCCCGACGAGCGTTTCGAGGCGACCCGGGGCGAGACGCCGCACGAGGACGAGATCGAGACTACCTCTCCGCCGCAGTCCAAGGACCACTAGGCACCGGCACCGGCAGGCGTGGCGAAATGCTCCTGCGCGCACATTTGCCCATTCACCTAAAGCAAGAATCCAGTGTCTTGACCGAAGCGATCCGCTTCCATCGGGGCGCATCTCAATCTAGAGATGATAGATGGCTCCGTGGGGCAGTTCCCCGGCGCCGTCCGCTGCGGTGGTAGCAAGCAGGGCCACCGAGACGGGCGAGAGGGAGAGGCGAAATGCCGACGAGCGCAAAGCTCCTCGCCGAGCTGAAGCTCTTACATCCGTTGCTGATCGATCTGTCGCTGGGACGGGTGGAGCGTTTGCTCGCCAAGCTCGGCGATCCGCACAAGCGTTTGCCACCGGTCGTGCACATTGCCGGTACCAACGGCAAGGGCTCCGTCACCGCCTATCTGAAGGCGATGCTGGAAGCTTCCGGCGCGCGTGTGCACGTCTACACCTCGCCGCACCTCGTCCGCTTTCATGAGCGCATCGAGCTTGCAGGCCCGAGCGGCAAGGCGCATCCGATCGACGAGGAGACGCTGATCGACGTGCTGACGCGCACGCAGGCGGTCAACGGCGCCGACGACATCACGCAGTTCGAGATCACGACGGCGGCGGCCTTCCTGGCGTTCGCCGAGCACCCCGCCGACGTGGTGCTGCTCGAGGTCGGGCTCGGCGGCCGGCTCGACGCGACCAACGTCGTCGAGAAGCCCGCGCTGAGCATCATCACCCCCATCTCGCTCGATCATTCCGAGAAGCTCGGCGCGACGCTTGCCAAGATCGCCTACGAGAAGGCGGGCATTCTGCGCGCCGGCGTCCCGGCGGTCATCGCCCAACAGGACGAGGAAGCCGATTGCGCGATCCGCGAGGAAGCCTCCAAGCTCGGCACCCCGCTCATCGTCTGGGGCGAGCACTTCGACGCTTATGAGCAGCGCGGCCGCCTCATCGTGCAATCGGCCGAGGAGCTCGTCGATCTGCCGCTGCCGTCGCTGATCGGGCGCCATCAGATCGTCAATGCCGGAACCGCCGTCGCCGCGGCCCTCCAGCTTCGCGCGCAATTGCCTTCGCTTGGTCTCGACGAGTGGACCATCGGCAAGGGGCTCACCAGCGCACGCTGGCCCGCGCGCATGCAGCGCCTCGATTCCGGTCCGCTGCCCTCGCTTTTGCGGCCAGGCGCCGAGCTGTGGCTCGATGGCGGTCACAATCCAGCGGCGGCCAATGCGCTTGCGCAGACGCTTGCGGATTTGGAGGAGCGCTCGCCCAAGCCGGTCTATCTCATCGTCGGCATGATGGGCCTCAAGGATGCGCCCGGCTTCATGTCGGCCTTCCGCGGCCTTGCCCGCCACGTCGTCACCGTTCCCATCCCCGGCGCGCATGAGACACCGCATGCGCCTGAGGAGCTTGCCGAGACGGCACAGAGCGTCGGTCTGATGGCCGAGGCGACGAACGGCGTGGAAGCGGCCTTGCGCCGTGTCGACCAGCTCGAGCCGGGCGTGAAGCGCGTTTTGATCTGCGGTTCGCTCTATCTGGCGGGCAACGTGCTCGGACTGCAGGAAGGCGTCGAGCCGCAGTCCAACTGAGACGCACATCGCGCGCGCGTCAATGCGCAAACGAAAACGGCCCCGCAGTTTGCGGGGCCGTCGTTCGTTTGAGGTCGCGCTCGGAGGCCTCAGGCCATCACGGATGCGTTGATCCAGTCTTCGAGGCGCTTCTTCTGTACCAGCGCGCCGGTGTGCTGGGCTGCGACCTGCCCGTTCTTGAACAGAATCAGCGTCGGCATTGCGCGGATGCCGTACTTGCTGGTGACGCCCGGGTTCTGGTCGACGTCGAGCTTCACGACCTTGAGCTTGCCGGTCATCTCCTCGGCCACCTGATCGAGTGCCGGGGCCATTGCCTTACAAGGCCCGCACCACTCGGCAAAAAAGTCCACCAGAACTGGCTCTGAGGACTTCAGAACCTCCTGCTCGAAGGTGCTGTCGGACACTGTGTTTGCCATAGAAACGATCTCCTTGCCGATGCTTGTTGCGCCGATCTCAAGCGGGCATCATGTCGAGGCGGAAGTTAGGAATGCTTATGTTGAGCGTCAAGGTCACCAAGGCCCAGTGCCCAAAGGCGTTCTGCATATTCGTCGAGTAGCGCATTCGGGACGTGCATGATTCGTGGCCCATCGGTCCACAGTAAGGCTGCCTTGAGATGGCGGCCAGGGTAGACGTCCGCCAGAGCGAGGCGATACGCCGCAAGCTGGAAAAGATAAGCTGGTGCAACACGTTCTACCGTCTGCGGGGGCGGACGGTTGGTCTTGTAGTCGACGATCAGCACCTCATCGCCCCTCTCCACCAGACGGTCGATCTGGCCGACCAGCTTCACCGGCGGCCCGCTGCCCTTGGGGTTGGGGAGGCGTGCCACAATTGGCACCTCTGCGCGAGAGAGCGGGCCGAACAGGTCCGCGAACTCGGGCGCCTCGAGGATGGCGAGCGTCTCCTTGGCAATACCCTCGCGGACCCTTGGCGACAGGGCTTTGCCGCGTAGCTCCAGGAAGACATGTGCCGCTAGCTCCCAGCGGGACGTGTGCACCTCGGGCAGGTATTGCAGAAGCGCGTGCGTGAGCGTCCCACGCAGGAAGCGCCCGTCGCCGGCCAGCGCGGCAGGCGGCAGTGCGGGCGGCTCGTCGCGAACGCGCGGACTTGGCTGCTCGGGCAGCGGCTCGCCCTCCTCGTCTGGCGTGTAGACCTCCAGGCGCGAAGGCGCGAGCGGGATCGCCAGCGTGGGTTCGCGCGGAGCGGTGCGCTGCGTCCAGGGTGGCGGCGCCATCTGCTCGGCCTCGGCGGTGATCGCGTGCTTGGGGGCCGTGGGCGGCTCCGACTGAGCTACGGCGTAGCGCAATACGCGCCGGCCGTCGGACAGCTCCACCTCTTGCAGCAGGCCGGCTAGCGCATCCGCGATGATGCTGTACCAGCAGTCGGGCGCGCGCGCCTTCTTGCCTTCGAAACCGGTGACGTAGAGCCGGTCGCGAGCGCGTGTCATGGCGACGTAGAGCAGGCGGTTGCGCTCGGCGGCATCGAGGCCCTGACGCTTGCTTCTGGCGCCGACGATGCTGGCGTGGCTGCTCGTGCCTTTGACGCTCCACAGCAGCGCCGGACCTTTCGCACCCTCGGGCAGCTCCATGTCGAGCTCGAGTAGCGCGCCGCCGCCGGCGCTCGCCGTCGTGCAGGTGTCGGGCAGGAAGATGATCGGCGCCTCGAGGCCCTTGGCGCCATGCACCGTCATCACGCGCACCTCATCGCGGCCGTGCTCCATGTCGCGCTTTACCTCGCGATCCGCCTCGCGCAGATAGGAGAGGAAGCCGGTGAGCGACGGCGGCGCCTGATCGTCGTAGCTGAGCGCCAAGTTCAAGAACTCGTCCAGCGGATCGACAGCCTCGGCGCCCAGGCGTGTCAGGAAGCGCGCGCGGGCGCCCTCGTCATCGAGAATGGTGGCGAAGAACTCGAACGGAGGCGCGAAGTCGGCGCGCGAGCGCCAGCGCCTGAGCGTGTCGGCCGCCTCCTGATAGCGTGGATTGTCCGGCGCATGATCGAGAAGCGCGCGCCACAGCGTGCCTTTGCGCCCGGCGGCAAGGACGAGGAGATCGTCGTCGTCGAAGCCGAACAGCGGGCTTTTCAAAACCTCGGCCAGCGAGAGATCGTCCTCGGGCAGCATCAGGAAGTCGCCGAGCGAGACGAGATCCTGCACCGCGATCTGCTCGGTGAGGCGCAAGCGGTCGGCGCCGGCGACACGGATGCCGCGGGCCTTGAGGGCAGCCACCATGGGCTCGGCGAACGGCTTGCGCTTGCGCACCAGGATGATGATGTCGCCGGGGCGGACGGGCCGGTTTTCGGAGGTGAGCATCTCGCCGCCGTCGAGCCAGGCCTTGATGGCGTCGGCGATGCGATCGGCGAGGCGCACCTGCGGCGAGCGCGACGGCGTCTCCTCCAGCGGCGCCCAGATGTCGGCGCTGTCGCCATCGTCGGGCTGCTCCGTCGGCCACAGCTCGACGACGCCGCCATGCCCGCGACGGAACACGGCGTGGCGAACGGTGGTGCGCTCGGCGGTCAGCCCCGGCGTGCGGTCGTGATCGGAGAACACCTTGTCGACGGCGATCAGGACGGGCGCAACGGTGCGGAACGACAGATCGAGCGGAATGCGTTGGAAGGTCTGCTTCGCCTGCGCACTGAGATCGGCAAACAGCCGGCCCATTTCGGCGAACATCTTGGGTTCGGCGCCCTGGAAGGAATAGATCGACTGCTTCTCGTCCCCGACCGCGAACAGCGTGCGCGCCTCCTCGCGCTGGCCTTCGCCGGAGAAGAACTCGCCGGCGAGCGCCTCCACCACATGCCACTGCTCGCGGCTGGTATCCTGCGCCTCGTCCACGAGGATGTGGTCGATGCCGCGGTCGAGCTTGAACAGGACCCAGCCCGCCGACCGCTTGTCGTGCAACAGTCGCACCGTCCTGGTGATGAGATCGCCGTAGTCGAGGGCGGCGCGCCGCGCCTTGGCGCGAGTGTAGTTCTGCAGCACGGCGCCGGCGAGACGATGCAGCGCGATGGTGGCATTGGCGATGGCAAGGCCGTGGCGCTCCTGCAGCAGCGCGATGAACTTGCGCTGCGCGGTTTCCATGGCAGCATCGAGTTCGGGCTCGGCGTCCTTGATGGCCTTTGTCATCAGGCGCGCGCGCGGCTCGCCTTTGCCGGTGCACAGGTAGCTTTGCAGCGCCTCGGCGCGGGCGGCGGGAGTCGCGGCGTTGAGCGCCGCAATGATTTTTCCCGCGTGCTCCTGATCGGTCTTGGTGCCGGCGCTGAGCGCATCGCGCAGACGAATAAGCGTCGCGTCGGCGGCGACGCCGGCCATCTCGGCGAGGAGATCGGCCTCGGTGATGTCCGCCCGCACCTTGAGCGCCTTGCGATAGAGCCGTTCCAGCGAGGCAACAGTTGGGCGCTCGCCTTGGTCGATGCGCCAGGCCTCCTCGAGCCAGCGACGCTGATCGAGCGCGGCACGCAAGAGCTCGTCGAAGCGTTCCTCGGAGGCGTACCGGATCGCAGTGTCGAGCGCGCGCCCCGCGGCCGATTCGCGATCCGCGCTTGCGTCGGCGAGCACGTCGTCGATGGCGTCGCGCTGAAGCTGGCGTGCGGTGGCATCCTCTAGAATAGTGAAGCCGGGCGCTACGCCCGCTTCCAGCGGAAAGCGCTGCAGCAGGCGCTCGCAGAACGAGTGGATGGTCTGCACCTTGAGGCCACCCGGCGTCTCGATCGCCATGGTGAAAAGCGTGCGCGCGCGTTCGATCTCCTCGATGGTCGGCGGGCGATCGGACAGCTCGGTGAGCTTTTCCACAAGCTCGTCGTCGGCCATCGTCACCCAGCGGGCGAGCGTGTCGAACACGCGCTTCGACATCTCCGCGGCGGCAGCCTTGGTGTAGGTGAGGCACAAGATGCGCTCAGGGATCGTCCCGGCGAGCATCAAGCGCAGCGCCCGCTGGGTCAGCACGTGCGTCTTGCCGGTGCCGGCGTTGGCGCTCACCCAAGCGGACGCGGTCGGGTCGGCGGCGTTGCGTTGCGCGCGCTTGGTCCGTTCCAGATCGCTCGATGTCTCGTGCACGCTCACGACGGCTCGTCCTCCTCCGCGCCGGCCCATTCGGCCGCGCGGCTCAAATGCGCGTAGTCGTCGTACTCGTAGCTGAAGCGCGCGCGGCGCAAGGCCTTGTACGGCGTGCGCTCGTCGTCGAAGTGGGTGACGAGACGCGTCAGCCGCTCGACCGCGGTGGCCGCCAGCGCGGCGATGTCGCCGGCTTTGACGTCGTGCTGCTCCCCTGGCGGCTCGCCGCCGGTGGCGCGGATGTAGCGCAAGGTCGCAACCGGCGCTTTGGGGATCTTCTCAAAGCCGTTGCCGGTGGTCGCAATCGCAGCCTCCAGCGGGAGCTGCGGTGACTGGCCCTCGATCACCGCCTTGTCGTTCGGCGGCGTGCCGGTCTTGTAGTCGGTGATGACGAGACCGTTCTTGCCGATGTCGATGCGGTCGGCACGCGCCGTCAGCGTGAAGGGCCCGGCAGCCCCCGCGATCACGAGCGCGCCTCCGACCTCGGCGATGGTGTGGTCGGTATGTGAGCGGCGCCCTGGCTCGGTCTCGGCAAACCATTCCGCGAAACGCTCAAAGCGCGGCAGCCAGAAGGCGGCGACGCGCGGGTTGTGCGTATATTCGCCCATGGCTGCACGAGCGATCTCGTGCAGCGTGGCCGCGAAGTCGCCGTCGAGCGTGTCGGGATATTTCTCCGCAAAGTCGCTCATGATCGCGTGCACGATGGAGCCTCGCAGGGAGGCATCCGGGCTGGCGCCCAAATCGGGCAGCTTCTCCAGCTTGAGAATGTCGCGGGCAAAGATCGCGTACGGGTTGGCGAGCCAGGTCTCGATCCGCGTCACGCTCATCTTGCGCGGGCGCAACGCGAGTGCCGGTCGCGGCTCGGGTGCTGCGATCGGCGCGCGCTTGTCGAAGGCATCGCGGAAGCGGGCCCAACCGAGCCAGGGCGCGTCCGATTGCAGGGCATCGGTGAGCTCCATGCCGGCGAGCAGCGCTTGCAGGCGCATGAGCCAGCGCGAGGCCACCGTCGGCACGCCGTCGATCTTCTGCGCGCGCGTCAGGTAGACGTGCTCTGCGCCCAGGAACGACGTGAAGTCGTGCGCGGCGTAGCCGATCTTCTCTTCGGGTGACGGCAGACCCAGCTTCTCGCGCATGGGCCGGTTGAGCCAGGGACCGGGATCGGCCGCCTCCGGCCAGGTGCCGTCGTTGAGGGAGCCCAGGATCATCACGTCGGTCTGCTGCAGGCGCGCCTCGAACGGGCCCCAGATGAAAAGGCGCGGGTGCACGGCGAGGCGTGCGCGCACGTTGAGACCGACGATGAGGCTCCGATAAAGGTCGGGGTAGTCGCCCGCGAGCACGCTCGGCTCGGGCAGGCCGGGCGTGAACAGGTCGGCAAAGAAGGCGGACGCGGCGGTGCCCGCCTCGTTGCGCCAGAGCGGAGAGCCTGCGTCCTCGCTCGTGTCCTCCTCGGGCAGGCGACACAGCGCTTCGGCGGCCTCGACGTGTGCTCTTGCGATGGCCTGCAGCGGCAGCGCGTCCTTGCTGGCGAAGGCGGTAACGAGCGGCGCGAACGCCTGCTTGAGTCGCTGTACTAGGTCCTCGGCCTCGGCCCAATGCGCCTGGGCGATGCGCTTGACAGCCGCGCGCTTGCGCTCGCTCTCCTGCGCCTTGATCAGTGCCGCTTCCAGATCGTCGAGGCCCTTACCGAGATAGATGTCGCGGAAGACGGCGATCTCGATGTTGCGCGCGGCGCGCCGAATTGGGAAGGCGCCGAGGCCAAGCCGCGTCAGGGGATGCTTTAGCAGCGCCATCGTCTCGGCGGGCGCGAAGTCCTTGGCGATCGCGGAGATGACGAGATCGAGGAAGGCGCCCGGCGGCGTCTTGGCAAAGGGGCGG
>Ga0209347_1004546_pt1 | contig 14315 bp, 12 predicted proteins | sample AutmiccommuBRH23_FD_187382 | JGI IMG/M metagenome (GOLD analysis project Ga0209347, IMG submission 187382) | Deep subsurface microbial communities from Mt. Terri, Switzerland - Autotrophic microbial communities BRH/23 (SPAdes) (version 2) | ecosystem: Environmental > Aquatic > Deep subsurface >... | reverse complement strand
GCATCGGACACGGCGCGGCCGTCTACTCGTCGTGCGCACTGCCACCGGTGCTCAAATACCTGGACACCGGCCAGTTGCCGGAAACCGACACGTACTGCCCGGCCTGACGTAGGTCATGTCGCGGCCGTCCCCTACCGCGCACCGGCCACTCGTTCGGGTACGGTGCGCACGTGCGTGATCTTGTTCTGACCGCTTTCCGGCCTCGCACGTCCCCGCCCAGCACCGCGTCGGTACTGCGCTCCATCCTGTGGCCGCTGGCGATCCTGTCGATCATCCACCGCAGCTTCGTCCTCGCCACCAACGGCTACATCACCGACGACTTCGCCCCCGTGTACCGCGCCGTGGTGAACTTCAAGCTCGGCTGGGACATCTACAACGAGAACTTCAACCACGTCGACCCGCACTACCTGTATCCCCCCGGCGGCACGCTGATCATGGCGCCGTTCGGGTACCTGCCGGTGGAAGCCTCGCGGTACTGGTTCATCTTCTTCAACACGCTCGCGATCCTGCTCGCGGCGTACTTCCTGCTGCGGCTGTTCAAGTTCACCCTCGCCTCGGTGGCCGCACCCGCGCTGCTGCTGGCCATGTTCTGCACCGAAAACGTCACCAACACCCTGGTTTTCGGGAACATCAACGGACCGATCCTGTTGCTGGAGGTGCTGTTCTTCCGGTGGCTGCTGGACGGCAACCGGAGCCACGAATGGTGGGCGGGCGTGGCCATCGGCCTGACGCTCGTGGTCAAACCCCTGCTCGCACCGCTGCTGTTGCTGCCGCTGCTCAACCGCCAGTGGCGCGCGCTGGTGACCGCCTTCGCCGTGCCCGCGGTGTTCAACGCGGTGGCCTGGCCGCTGATCAGCGACCCGATGAGCTTCGTCACCCGCACGCTGCCGTACATCCTGTCGACCCGCGACTACTTCAACAGCTCGATCCTGGGCAACGGCGTCTACTACGGACTGCCGATGTGGCTGATCATGCTGCTGCGCGTCGCCTTCGCCGTCCTCGGCGCGGCCTCGCTGTGGCTGCTGTACCGCTACTACCGCACCCGCGACCCGCTGTTCTGGATGCTGACCTCCTCGGGCGTCCTGCTGTTGGCCTCGTGGCTGGTGCTGTCCCTCGGGCAGGGCTACTACTCGATGATGCTGTTCCCGTTCCTGATGACGGTGGTGCTGCCGAACTCGGCGATCCGAAGTTGGGTGGCGTGGCTGGCGATCTACGGCTTCACGACGATGGACCGCTGGCTGTTGATGCACTGGCCGACCACCGGCCGGGCGCTGGAATACCTGAAGATCACCTACGGCTGGTCGTTGTTGTCGATCGTGGTGTTCCTGGTGCTGCTGTACCGCTACCTCGACGCCAAAGGCGACGGTCGCCTCGACGACGGCATCGACCCGCCCTGGGTCACGCAGTACGCAGGTCCACCGAGCCAAGCCCGGCGGGTAGCCTCGGAGCCATGACTGCGACAGGCCCCAAACTGGTGCTGAGCGACGACCAGTGGCGCGAACGACTCAACCCAGAAGAGTTCGCCGTGCTGCGCCGGGCGGGCACCGAGCGACCCTTCACCGGCGAGTACACCGACACCAAGTCCGAGGGCGTCTACCAGTGCCGCGCGTGCGGCGCCGAGTTGTTCCGCAGCAGCGAGAAATTCGAATCGCATTGCGGCTGGCCGTCTTTCTTCGATCCGGCCGACTCGAGCGCGGTGATCCTGCGCTCGGACGACACGTTGGGGATGCATCGCGTCGAGGTGCTGTGCGCCAACTGCCACAGCCACCTCGGGCACGTCTTCGAGGGTGAGGGCTACCCGACACCGACCGATCAGCGCTACTGCATCAACTCGATCTCGCTTCGCCTCGTGCCGTCGGGTTCGTAGTCGTCCCCACCGACGGGTCGTCCCCGTCACGGCTGTGCTGAATCCGATGCTGCGTTTCCAGCAGATCCAACACGGCCGACGCCGGCAGCGGCGGACTGTAGTAGTACCCCTGGGCGACATCGCAGCCGTACTCGAGCAATCTGGCTGCGGTCTCGGCGTTCTCGACGCCCTCGGCAACGGGGATCACTCCCAGGACGTGTGCGAGGTCGATCACCGCACGGACGATCGCGGCCGAGGCCGGCTGCGTCAGGATGGGCGCGATGAACTCCCGGTCGAGCTTGACCTCGTCGACCAGGAAATCGCGCAGGTACCACAGCGCCGAGTAGCCGCTACCGAAATCGTCGATCGCGATACGAATCCTGCAGTCCCGCAGCATGGTCAACACCACCGGGGTCTGCGCCATGTCCTGCAGTAGCTGGTCTTCGGTGATCTCGACGGTCAGGATCTCCGGCGGCAGGCACCTGCTGTCGAGTGCGTGCATGAGTTGGCTGGGCAGGTCGGTGTCGCTGATCGACGGGGCGAACACGTTGACCGCGACGGGCACCCCGACCCCCTTGGCATACCACCGGGCGGCATCGTCCAACGCCCGATCGAGCACCAACGACGTCACTGAACGCATCAGGCCGTGGTCACGCACCAACGGCAGGAACTGATCGGGGACAAGCAGTCCCCGCCGCGGGTGCGGCCAGCGGACCAGCGCCTCCACTCCCACGATCTGGCGCGTTCGCACGTCGAACTTCGGCTGGTAGACCACGCTGAGGCCGCCGTGCTCGACCGCCAGCCGCAGCTCGGTGAGCAGCCGGGACGCAATGCGACCCCCGGCGCGACTCCTGGTGTCGGGGACCAGCACGCCCGCGGAGTTCTCGCTGTGCGCCATGTCGGCACTGAAAACGTGCAGTCCGCCCGACCGCGACTTCTTCGCCGCGTACATCGCGACATCGGCCTGCATCAGCAGCTCATCGGCGGTGGTCTCGGCGCCGTCAGCCATGGTCATCGTCAGACCCACGCTGGGGCGCACCCACAGTTCGTGCCCTGCGACGGTGAACGGCCGGTCGAAGGCGTGGACCACGCGCTGCGCCACCGTGTGCAGTGACCAGTCGTCACCCTCCATCAAGACCGCGAACTCGTCACCGCCGAGCCGGGCCGCCGTGTCGCATGGGCGCACGGCGCCGCTCAGACGCTCGGCGAACCGCACCAGCATGGCGTCCCCCATGGCGTGCCCGTGGCTGTCGTTGACGAGCTTGAAGTCGTCGAGATCCATCCAGCAGCACCGCCACCGAACGCGCGTCGCTGCGCGGCGCCTCCATTGCGCGATCCAGTCGGCTCTGGAACAGCGTCCGGCTCGCCAGGCCGGTCAGCAGGTCGCGCAATCACCTGGTCGGACACCTCGGCCAGCAGCCGGTGGTTCTGGTCGAGCACCAGGTACTGGCGGATCATGACGGCGAACACCGTGATGATCCCCACGGTGTACAGGGGCCCCAGCATCGGAAGCATGACCGGGGCGCAGACCACCACGGCGATCGTGACCGGCACGAACGGCAACCACATCGACACCCGCGACGGCACCCCCTGCTGGACCCGTGATCCTCGCGGCGCCCCACGGCCGACCAGGGCGGCACCCCCGATGGCCAGGAAACCCCACGCATACCCGAGCGAGATGGCCTCGTGATAGCGGCCTTCCACCGTCGTCACATAGGCGTACGCGGTGTCCGCGATCGCGATGAGGACCAGTCCCGCGGTCAGCATCGCCACCATGGTGCGGTCGCCGGCCTGGACCCGCACCAGCAGCAGCAGCGCAATGGTGACCACCGCGATGTCGGCGAATGGGTAGGCCAGCGTCAGCGCCAGCGCGGTCGGTGCCATGACCTGAGCCGCATACACGGTGTCCAGCAGCATCACCCAGGTCGCGCCGAACAGCGCACCGGCCACGATCACGCCGTCGGGCAGCACCCGAAGCCTCGTCGCACGTGGATGGTCACCCAGCAGGAACATCAGCCCGAATACCGCGCCGACGGGTTGCGCGGCATACCCCACGTCGGCCCACGACTGGAACTCAACCGTGTCACGGACCAGGCCGTTGTAGGCCCACACCACTTGACCGGCCGCGAAGCCACCGGCGCCGAACGCCATACATGCCCATGCGGCGCGGCGCCTGCCGGACGATCGCCGTGCGGTGGTCGCGGCGCACACGGTGGCGAACAGCGCGATGGCGAGAACGACGAGATCGGCGGCAAACCGGATCGCCGGTTGTCCACTCCAGTCGCTCAGCTGCAACGCGGAAAAACCGGCACCCACTGTGACGATGGCTGCCCCACCGGCTTGGCGTTCGGCACCGGACGATGCTAGCAACAGCGACACCCGGGCACGCGACGATTTGACGCTCTCGTCACGCAGCCGTCACGTGTGGCGGATTACCAGCGAGCGGGAACTGCGGTGGATCGCGGTGGACAGCGCACCCTGCGGGAGTCGGCGCGACGGAGATCTTTCAGCAAATTCCTACGGAAGTGTGGCGATGAGTTGCTCGACCGTGACCCGCGGCCCGGTGAAGAACGGGGTCTCCTCCCGCACATGGCGGCGAGCGTCGGTGGCGCGCAGATCGCGCATCAGGTCGACGATGCGGTGCAGTTCGGGGGCCTCGAACGCCAGCAGCCACTCGTAGTCGCCCAGCGCGAACGCGGGCACCGTGTTGGCCCGCACATCCTTGTAACCGCGCGCCGCCATCCCGTGCTCGGACAGCATCCGCCGACGCTCCTCGTCGGGCAGCAGGTACCAGTCCAGGGACCGGACGAACGGGTAGACGCAGATGTAGGCGCCGGGCTCCTCACCGGCCAGGAACGCCGGGATGTGGCTCTTGTTGAACTCCGCGGGCCGATGCAGCGCCACGTTGCTCCACACCGGGGTCGACGCGCGCCCGAGCGCGGTGGTGCGGCGCAGATCCGAATAGGTGGACTGCAACGCCTCGACGCTCTCGGCGTGGGTCCACATCATGAAGTCGGCGTCGGCGCGCATCCCGGCGATGTCGTACAGGCCGCGCACCACGACCCCCTGCTCCTCCTGCAGCTTGAGGAAGGCCGCGGTCTCGTCGGCGACGGCCGCGCGCGCGTCATCCTCATAGGCCAGCGCGCCCGGCCGCACGGAGAAGACCGAGAACATCAGGTAGCGGATCGTGGAGTTGAGGGTGTCGTAGTCGAGCTTGGCCATGCGCCTATCGTGCCACGGTCACATTCCCCGTCGCTTCGCTCGCCCCGGTCACATTCCCCGTCGCTTCGCTCGCCCCGGTCACATTCCCCGTCGCTTCGCTCGCCCCGGTCACAGTTCCCGCTCAGCTCCCGTCGACCACCACGGCCGCCGCCGCCCGCGTCGCGGCCGCGACACACGCAGGCACCCCGATGCCGTCCAGGTAGGCGCCGGCCACCGCCAACCCGGCCGGCAGCCCGGCCCGCAACTCGGCGACGACATCCGCGTGCCCCGGGCCGTACTGCGGCATCGCGTCGATCCACCGGGTCACCCGGTGATCGACGGGCTCGACCGAGATCCCGAACAGGGTCTCGAGGTCCTCCCCCGACCAGCTCAACAAATCCTCGTCGCCGACACTGCGCGCCACGTCGTCGCCGAACCGGCCGAAGGACAGCCGGACCATCTCGACGCTGCCGCGCCGCCCCCACTTGCGCGACGACAGCGTCACCGCCTTGGTGTGCAACCGCCCGCGGCCCGCGACCAGCACCCCGGACTGTTCGGGCAGCGGCGTCCCGCCCGGCAACGCGAGGGCCACCACCGCCGCCGACGCGACCGGGATCTTGCGTGCCGCCGCCGCACTGCGCGGCGCGAGGTCGGCGACGAGTGCAGGCAGCCGCGGCGCGGGGACGGCGAGCACCACCGCGTCGGCGGACCAGCGGGTGCCTTCGTCATCGACGAGCTCCCACCCCCGCGGCGCCCGCTGAACTCCGCGGACGGCGACCTGCGCCCAGCGCAGCCCGGACCGGCGCACCAGTTCGTCTACCAGGACCGTGTATCCGCCGTCGATCGCGCCGAACACCGACCCGGTCAGTGGCGGCGGCAAGGCCGCCACCACCGCCTCGGTCAGGCTCCGGGCACCACGGTCCAGCGCTGCGGCGACCGTGGGCGCCGCCGCACGGATCCCGATCGTGGCCGCCGACCCGGCGTACACCCCGGACAGCAGGGGGTCCACCGAGCGGACCACCACCTGCTCCCCGAAACGGTCACCGACCAGGTCGGCGACGCTGGGGTCGGCTCCCGGATGCCAGGTGAACGGCCGCCGGGGCTCGTCGAGCATCCAGCGGATCGTCGCGTCGTCGACCAGGCCGGACAGCGCCGACGGCCGTGACGGGATGCCGTTGACGGTGTCCTTGGGCAGCGGGTGCAGACGGCCCTCGCTGTAGATCAGCGGTCGCGCGCCGCTGGTCGAGATCTGCTTGCCCGACAACCCCAGCTCGGCGAGCAATGCGGGCACCTCCGGCCTGCGCGCCACGAAGGCCTCGGCGCCGACGTCCAGCGGCTGCCCGCTGATCCGCTCCGTCCGCAGCACACCGCCGAGCCGGTCGGCCGGGTCCAGCACCGTGATCGACGCGTCCGGGCCGGCGGCCACCCGCAGTCGGTAGGCCGCGACGAGACCCGAGATGCCGCCCCCGACAACGCAATACTCGCGACGACTGGCAGGCGTCACAGCTCGTGCACCAAGGCCACCGCGTCGGTGATCACCTCGGGGTCGGTGCCGGGCAGCACGCCGTGGCCGAGGTTGAAGACGTGCCCGACGGCACCGGCGTCCACCGCCCGCCTGCCGTCCTCCACGACGGCGCGCACTGCGCGCTGCACCACCGGCCACCCCGCCATCAGCACCACCGGGTCGAGATTTCCCTGAAGCGCGCAGCCGCGCTGCACGCGCGCGGCGGCATCGGTCAGCGACGTCCGCCAATCCACCCCGACCACCGCGGGCACGCCGTGCCCGGAGACCGCCTCCGACATCGCGCCGAGCAGCTCGGCGGTTCCGACCCCGAAGTGCGTCATCGGGACCCCGAAGCCGGCCAGCGAGGCGAACACCCGCGCACTGTGCGGCAACACATAGGTGCGGTAGTCGGCCAGCGACAATGTGCCGGCCCAGGAGTCGAACACCTGGATGGCGTCCACGCCGGCCTCGAGCTGGGTGCGCAGGAACGCGATCGTCACATCCGTCAGGGCGGTCATCAACGCATGCCAGGTGGCGGATTCGCCCAGCATCATCGCCTTGGTGCGCTCGTGGTTGCGGCTCGGCCCTCCCTCGACGAGGTAGGAGGCCAGCGTGAAGGGTGCGCCGGCGAAGCCGATCAGCGGGACGTCCCCGAGTGCGGAGGTCAGCTGGGAGATCGCGGTGGCCACCGGGGCGACCTGGCCGGGCTCCTGCGGCGCGATCGCCTCGACATCGGCGCGGGTACGGATCGGGTGGTCGATCACCGGGCCGACGTCGGGGACGATGTCCAGTGCGATCCCGGCGGCCCGTAGCGGCACCACGATGTCGGAGAACAGGATCGCCGCGTCGACGCCGTGCCTGCGCACCGGCTGCAGCGTGATCTCGGTGATCAGATCGGCGTCGAAACAGGCCTGCATCATCGTGTTCTTCGCCCGCAACGCCCGGTATTCGGGCAGCGACCGACCCGCCTGCCGCATTATCCACACCGGTACGCGGTGGGGTTTGCGGCCGGCAACGGCGGCCAGGTAGGGCGATTCGGGCAGCTCGCGGCGCGTGTTCATCGCCCCCCATGCTGCCATGACACGGTCATGATCGAATCGGCGCGCCATGAGTACAGACCTGCCCAAATGGACTAGCGTCAGATGTCGTGACCACCGCCGAACCGGCTCAATTCCGTGAAGCGGTGGCGGCCATGAATGCCACCACCGTACGACCGGAGATCGAGCTGGGCCCGATCCGGCCGCCGCAGCGCCTGGCGCCCTTCAGCTACGCGCTGGGCGCCGAGGTCAAGCACGCCGAGACGGCGATCATCCCGGAGCGCTCCGAGGGCGATGCGTTCGGCCGGCTGATCCTGCTGCACGACCCCGAGGGCGCGGAAGCCTGGGACGGCACGATGCGCCTGGTCGCCTATATCCAGGCCGATCTCGACTCCAGCGAGGCCGTCGACCCGCTGCTGCCCGAAGTCGCCTGGAGCTGGCTGGTCGACGCGCTCGAGGAGCGGGCCGAACACGTCACCGCACTCGGCGGGACCGTCACCGCCACCACCTCGGTCCGCTACGGCGACATCTCCGGACCGCCCCGTGCCCACCAACTCGAGCTGCGCGCCTCGTGGACCGCGACCACGCTGGAACTCGGCCCTCACGTCGAAGCCTTCTGCGAGGTGCTCGAGCACGCCGCCGGCCTGCCACCCGACGGGGTGACCGACCTCAGCTCCCGCACCCGCGCCTGACCACATGTCCGAACCCGAGCTGGCTGGTCCCCCCGTGGACCCTGAAGTATCCGAGGTGCCCGGCGATCCGGAGCCCACCGCCACTCCCCTGCTGGCCCCGCGGGACGGGATGCCCGAGGTCTCGGTCAGCCGCACCGAAATCGGCAGGGCTGCAGACCTTCTCGCGTCCGGCACCGGACCCTTCGCCGTGGACGCCGAGCGGGCATCGGGGTTCCGATACTCCAATCGCGCCTACCTCGTGCAGATCCGCCGCGCCGGCGCGGGCACCGTGCTCATCGACCCCGTGATGCACGGCGGGGACCCCCTCGCCGTCATGACGCCGGTTGCCGAAGTCCTCGCCACCGACGAATGGGTGCTGCACGCCGCCGATCAGGACCTGCCGTGCCTGGCCGAGATCGGACTGCGCCCCACCGCGCTCTACGACACCGAACTGGCCGGGAGGCTCGCGAACTTCGACCGCGTCAATCTCGCCGCGATGGTGCAGCGCCTGCTCGGCCTTCAGTTGACCAAGGGCCACGGCGCCGCCGACTGGTCGAAGCGCCCGCTGCCCGACGACTGGCTCAACTACGCCGCACTGGACGTCGAGGTCCTCGGTGAGCTGCGCCACGCGATCGCCGAGGTCCTGGATGAACAGGGCAAGACCGATTGGGCGAGACAGGAATTCGAGTTCCTTCGCACCTTCGAGGGTGCCCCGACCAGGCGCGACCGCTGGCGGCGCACGTCGGGCATCCACAAGGTCCGCAATCCGCGGGCCCTGGCTGCGGTGCAGGAGCTGTGGACCACCCGCGACCAGATCGCGAGGCGTCGCGACATCGCACCCGGACGCATCCTGCCCGACAGCGCGATCATCAACGCCGCGACGGTGAACCCCGACACAGTGGAGAAGCTGATCGCGCTGCCGGTGTTCGGTGGGGCAAAGCAACGGCGCAGCGCCCAGGTGTGGTTGGACGCGCTGGACCGTGCCCGTGCCGCCACCGACCCGCCCACCTCTTCGGAACCGTCCAACGGCCCGCCACCGGCGTCCCGGTGGGCGCGGCGCAAGCCGGAGGCAGCCCTGCGCCTGGAAGCCGTGCGATCGAAGCTGACCGAAGTCGCACAACGGGTTTGTGTGCCCGCCGAGAACCTGCTGTCCCCCGAGTCCGTGCGGCGGTTGTGCTGGGACTGGGAACCCGTCGAGGACACCGTGGCCGCCATCGACGGCTTCCTGCGGGAGGCCAACGCCCGGCAGTGGCAGCGTGAACTCACCGTGCCGGTCCTCACCGACGCGCTGTCTCCCCCTGACCCGTGACGCCCGCCTCGTCGAGTTGATTCAGGAACCTGCCGTCAGCTGAGCTCGCGCATCACGAACGGCGTGGAGTCCGGCAGCGACGCCAGCACCGTGCCGCCGTGGTCCTCGCCGGGATAGACCTTCAATGTCATGTTCTGGCCGTTGGCCGCCAGTTCGTCGGCGAACCGCAGGGTCAGGTTCGGTGGCACGTCGCGGTCCAGGAGCCCGACGCCGAGGAAGAGCGGGCGGTCATAACCCGTCGCCGGCAGGCCCATGAACCGGTCGACGGCCTCGTCGAACCCGCGGAGGGTCGACACGGGCGCACTGAAGAAGCCAGGCACCGTCATGTCGGCCAACGTCGCGGAAAGCTCGGTGAGACACCGTGTTTCGGCCCGGTCGACGGCTGCGCGGCCAGCGGACGTCAGCACCGTGTCGAGGCCCAGATCGGGACGAGCCTCCCGCAGTGCTGCGATGATGTAGGCCGTGTAGGCATTGGCGACCGGCCCCAGCTCGGGCGGGACGGCCATCTCCGGCCCCGCCTGCCTGACCAGGTTCTCGACGGAGGCCGGGGTGCCGGTGGCCACCACGCCGCGGTAGTCGAGGGCGGATCCGGATGCGGCGCTGAACTCGGTGGCCCACCGGGCCGTGGCGACGGCGGCGCCCCCGCCCTGGGACTGGCCGACCACCATCCACTTCGGGGACAGCGCCAAATCCATGTGGTGGGCGGCGAGCACCGCGTCCACCACCCCGCGGGCCGTGGTGGAAGCATTGAGGTAGCTCATCAGGCCCGGGGTACCGAGCCCGGCGTAGTCACTGCCGACGACCACGTAGCCGTTCTCCAGCCAGTGGGTCAGATACTCGTCGTCGCGATCGCTGCGCGGCCGCGCCGACGGCGTGCAGTCGTCGCCAAGACCGACGGTCCCGTGCGCCCAGGCGATGACGGGCCAACCACCTGGCGGTGGCGGGGTTTTCGGAACGAACACCGCGGCGGTGCTGACCGCGGGGCGGTCGTGCTGATCGGCGGTGGCGTACAGGATGCGGTAGCCGGTTGCGGCGCCGGTCACCGACAGCGCCGGATTCAGCGGCACCGCATCGATCAGATCACCCGGCGCCGAGATCGGCCCGTCGTAGTAGCGCACATCCAGACCCGACCAGTCGGGTACCGCGGCAGCCGAACTGGTCGCAGATCCCAGCACGCCGGCCACCATCAGCAGTGCGGCCATCAGAACACGAACGGGCCCAGATGTTTTCACAAACGACAGCGTAACGGGGCCTTCAGTCGAGGTGTTCGCTGACTTCCTGCTCGGTCACCGAGGCGCCCAGCGCGGCCACCCAACCGGTGATCTGGCGGGCGATGTTGCGTTCGGTCAGGCCCACGTCGGTGAGCACCTCTCCGCGGGACGCATGGGCGAAGAACTCCTGGGGCAGCGCGGCGTCCCGGCATGGCACGTCGACCTCGGCACGCCGCAGCGCACCCGAGACCGCCGAACCCACACCGCCGTGCACGCCGTTGTCCTCGAGCGTGACCACCAGCTTGTGGCCGGTGGCCAGCGCCGTGATCTGCGCGGGCACCGGCAGCACCCAGCGTGGGTCGACGACCGTCACACCGATGCCCTGGTTGCGGAGCCGTTCGGCGACCGCCAGCGCCATGCCGGCGAACGGCCCGACGGCCACCACCAGAACGTCGTCGGACAGGCCCTCGGCCGGAACAGCGAGCACATCCACGCCACCGCGACGCTCGAGTGCCGGAATGTCCTCGCCGACATCACCTTTCGGAAATCGGATCGCGGTCGGCCCGTCGTTGACGTCGACCGCCTCGCCGAGTTCTTCGCGTAGCCGGGCACCGTCACGTGGGGCCGCCACGCGCATCCCGGGCACGATGCCAAGGATCGACAGGTCCCACATGCCGTTGTGGCTCGCGCCGTCGGGTCCGGTGACACCGGACCGGTCCAGCACCATCGTCACCGGAAGCTTGTGCAGCGCGACATCCATCATCACCTGGTCGAACGCGCGGTTGAGGAACGTCGAGTAGATGGCGACCACCGGGTGCATGCCGCCCATCGCCAACCCCGCGGCCGACGTCACGGCGTGCTGCTCGGCGATGCCGACGTCGAAGAATCGGTCCGGGAACCGGTTCCGGAACGCGCTGAGGCCAGTGGGACCCGGCATGGCGGCGGTGATCGCGACGATGTCGCGCCGCTTGGCTGCCAGCCGGATCAGCGCCTCCGAGAACGTCGACGTCCAGCCGGGGCCTGGTATCGAGGTGGCCAGTCCGGTCTCGGGGTCGATGACGCCGCAGGCGTGCATCTGGTCGTCTTCGTCGTTCTCCGCCGGTGCGTAGCCCATCCCCTTGCGGGTGACGACGTGCACGACGACCGGCGCGTTGAAGCCGCGGGCGTGACGCAGCGCGTTCTCCACCGCGTGTTCGTCGTGACCGTCGATCGGGCCGACGTACTTGAGCCCCAGATCGGTGAACATCACCTGAGGGGAGATCGCGTCCTTGATGCCGGCCTTGATGCTGTGCATGCACTGATAGCAAAACTCGCCGATCACCGGCACGCCGCGGACGGCCTTGCGACCCTCGTCGAGCACCCGCTCGTACCCCGGCTGCAGCCGCAGGCCGGCCAGGTGCTCGGCGAACCCGCCGATCGTCGGTGCATAGCTGCGGCCGTTGTCATTGACGATGATGACGACCGGGCGTCCGGATGCGGCGATGTTGTTCAGCGCCTCCCAGCACATCCCGCCGGTGAGCGCACCGTCGCCGACGACGGCGACGACGTGCCGGTTGCGGTGTCCGTTGAGCTCGAAGGCCTTCGCCAGGCCGTCGGCATAGGACAGCGCGGAGCTGGCATGGCTGGACTCGACCCAGTCGTGCTCACTCTCGGTCCGCGACGGGTAGCCCGACAGGCCGTCCCTCTTGCGCAGCGTCTCGAAATCCTGGCTGCGGCCGGTGAGCATCTTGTGCACGTAGGCCTGGTGACCGGTGTCGAACAGGATCGGGTCGTGGGGCGAATCGAAGACGCGGTGCAGCGCCAACGTCAACTCCACGACGCCGAGGTTGGGTCCCAGGTGCCCACCTGTGGCCGCGACCTTGTGGATCAGGAAGTCGCGGATTTCACGGGCCAGTTCGTCCAGCTGCGCCTGTGTCAGGTGTTGCAGATCAGCGGGACCGCGGATCTGTTCAAGCATCCCGTCAGTCTACGCACGGCCATCACTGTCAGTCCTGTTGAGTCTGGTAGACATCGGGCACTCCGTCGGCGTCGTCGTCGGCGGTCTCCAAGAGGTGAATGCGCCGGTAGGCCCTGTTTCTGGACAGCAGCAGCACCGAGGCCAACCCGGCAGCCAACAGTGACCCGCACAACACGCCGACCTTCACCAATTCGTCACGATCGGACCCCAGTCCGTACGCGAGATCTCCGATCAGCAGCGACACCGTGAAGCCGATCCCGGCGAGCATCGACATGCCGAGCACGTCGATCCAGCGCAGCGAGGAGTCCAGGTTTGCGCGGGTGACCGCCGACATCACCCTGGTGGTGAGCAGGATCCCGACGGGCTTGCCCACCACCAGCCCCAGCACGATGCCCAGCGCGATCGGGTCGCTGAGGGCCGTCGCGAGGCCGCTGATGCCACCCAGGCTCACCCCGGCGGCGAAGAACGCGAAGACCGGGATCGCGATCCCCGCCGACAGCGGACGGGTCCGGTGCTCGAAGTGCTCGGCCATCCCCACCCGATGCTGCCGGTCGACCTCGACACCGCGCCGCGTCGCCGAGCGACGTACCGGCACGGCGAACCCGAGCAGCACCCCCGCCACAGTGGCGTGCACTCCCGACTCGTGCACCAGCACCCAGGTGGCCACAGCCAGCGGGATCAGCAGCCACCAGGCCTGGATCCCGCGCTGCACACACAGCGTGAACAGCGCCAGCGGCACCAGCGCGAGCGCCAGGGCCACCCCGTTGATGTCCAGGGTGTAGAACACGGCGATGACGGTGATCGCCAGCAGGTCGTCGACGACGGCCAGCGTCAGCAGGAACGTGCGCAGCGCCGACGGCAGGTGCGTGGAGATGACGGCGAGCACGGCGACCGCGAACGCGATGTCCGTCGCGGTCGGAATCGCCCAGCCTCGCAGTGCGCCGTCGCCGGTCTGGATGTTGACCAGGACGAAGATGACCGCGGGCACCACCATCCCGCCGACGGCCGCGGCAATCGGCAGCGCCGCGCGGCGAGGATCGCGGAGATCGCCGGCGACGAACTCGCGTTTGAGTTCCAGCCCGACGACCAGGAAGAAGATCGCCAGCAGCCCGTCGGCGGCCCATGCGCCCAACGTCAGCTTCAGGTGCAGGCCGAAGGGCTCACCGCCGACCTCGAGGTCTCGCAACGAGAAGTAGGTCTCCGCCCACGGTGAATTGGCCCAGACGAGCGCCGCGGCCGCGGCCACCAGCAGGATGATCCCGCCGACGGTCTCCTTGCGCAGGATCGAGGTGATGCGATTGGTTTCCGACCACGACCCGCGCGCGAGAAGCGGGCGCTTGCCCCCGGCTGGGACGCGGTCGGAAGGCATGACTGGACCCCTCTTTGATTTGGCGCTCGACGAATACGCGCCGACCAGACTTCCCGGCACACCTACTACGATCAATCTAAGTCATCTGTTGCGCGTCATTGATCTTGCACATGCTCGCGACGTTCCGGTTGAGGATGGTTTGGGCGTGAAATAGCCCCGCTCGGTGGCTTCGGGCGGGGCTGGTGGGTGGTCGGGGTGTCGCGACGGTGG
>Ga0209347_1004545_pt1 | contig 14317 bp, 10 predicted proteins | sample AutmiccommuBRH23_FD_187382 | JGI IMG/M metagenome (GOLD analysis project Ga0209347, IMG submission 187382) | Deep subsurface microbial communities from Mt. Terri, Switzerland - Autotrophic microbial communities BRH/23 (SPAdes) (version 2) | ecosystem: Environmental > Aquatic > Deep subsurface >... | reverse complement strand
AAACTTTTTTAGGTACAGATTTTTTATCATCCGGGATAGGGAGTCCACCTTCGGCAATATGAAATACTCCTTTTGTTGTACGTCTATCGCTTTTAGGATTATGCAATATTCCTTGCTTTACTCGATATGAGCGAACGATATCCGAAACAAATTCTGATTGATTAGGGGGAAGAGAGAGTACTCTTGCTATTCCATGACTATCTAATATAAACGAATTACTCGGAATACGAATATTTACTTTATCTTTGAACTCACTTAAGTATGAATCTAAGAAATTTTGTATTCTTTGATCTGCGGGACAACGATAATTAGAGAGAATCCTATTCTTCTCTCTTAGATTTTGAATTAAATCATAAGTAAGTCCTAAGGCATATTTTTCATTATGATCTTCATAAATAGGTTTTCCTAAAGCAGATAATTTTAGATTTATATATTCGATTAATTTTTTAGATTTTATTGGTTCATTCATCCCATCCTTCGTTAAACCAAGCGATTTTCTTAATTCCACTAATATTCTCCATTCTAATTTATTTACATATACAAAAATAAATTATCTCGGGCTTAGATACTATTAAATCCGTATTAAATTTGGTGTAAAGAAATAATTTGACACTTTGTCTTAATATTATTAATTTTGAATCGGAATAATAATTCTGCTTATGTTGTTGTATTTTTAACAAAAATGAATTAGTTTATAACATAATAAGACATTAAGTGCGATTAAGCACGTAAAGAAAGGAACAAACATGTATAAAGACGAGATTACAAATAATATTAATAAAAACCTTACCGAGAAAAAGGTAAAGGAATTTGTAGTAGAAAATTTCAAAACTGCAAAATTATTTGAAAAGTATGGAATCGATTATTGCTGTAATGGAAATAGACCGTTAAAAGATTCACTATCTGAAAAGAATATTGAAGTCGATACTTTTATGCCCGAATTAGAGAAAATACTAGTAGGGAATAATAACGAAGACCAGATATTTTCTTCAATGGATTTAGTTACTCTTTCTCAATATATAGTCAATACTCATCATAAATATGTAAAGGAAGCAATACCGGTAATCGGAGCTCATTTAGATAAAGTGGTAAATGCGCATAGCAAAAACCATCCCGAACTAAATAATATTAAACATGAGTTCTCAGTACTATCTGCAGACATGCTCGCTCACATGGATAAAGAGGAAAAAATTCTATTCCCACTAATTAAATATCTAGTAGAATCAAAAAAATATGGGGAAACTCCCAAATCAAGCGGATATGGAACGGTAAAAAATCCAATAAAAAAGATGGAACAGGAACATCAATCAGCGGGCAGTGAATTGGAAATAATCCGCAATCTTTCAAATGGATTTAAGCTTCCCGATGATGCCTGCACTACATACACCGTTACATATAAGGAGTTAGAAGAATTTGAAAAAGATTTATTTAAGCATATTCATCTTGAAAATAATATCCTTTTCCCAAAAGCAATTGAATTAGAAAACGAATTGACGAACTTAAAATAAATTACAAAATTAGTGAGGTGAATGTGAAAAAATATTGGCTGGCATTTTCATTAGTTATAATTATCTCGTTTGCAGTATTAGGCTGGATTGGTGTAAGGATTTATCAGGAAGCACCTCCAATGCCTGAAAAAGTAGTTACTAAAGCCGGAAATGTAATTTTTACAAGAGAGGATATTGAGAAAGGACAAAATGTTTGGCAGGCTATGGGAGGTATGGAATCCGGTTCAGTATGGGGACACGGAAGCTATGTAGCACCTGATTGGACTGCCGATTGGCTACATAGAGAAGCGGTATTAGTTCTCGATTTGTGGGCTATGGATGAAGACAGCACGAAGTATGAAAACTTATCAGACGAAAAGAAAGCATCTCTACAAGCACGTTTAACAAATTCCTACCGAACAAATACTTATAATCCCTCGACGGGAATAATCACTCTCGATAATGTTCGAGAAAAAGCGATCGAAGAAAATATTCAACATTATACAGAGGTATTTAGTAACGGGAAAGATGAATATGCAATCAGAGCAAATTCATTAACTGATTGTGAAAAATTAAGACAATTAGGAGCTTTCTTTTTCTGGTCTTCATGGGCAGCATCCACGAATAGACCAAATGACGAGATAACATATACAAATAACTGGCCTCACGAAAAATTAATAGATAATGTGCCGACAGGTGAAGCGGTTGTATGGACAGGAGTGAGTATCATAGTCCTCTTAGCCGGAATAGGAGGCATGGTCTGGTGGTATGGTTCAAGAGAAAAAGAAGCACCTTATGGAAATGCACCATTAAATGATCCCCTATTAGGAAGTGTACTTACACCCTCACAAAGAGCGGTAATAAAATATTTTTGGGTTGTATCGCTATTGATATTTCTGCAGATTGTAATGGGCGTTATATCGGCTCATTACGGAGTAGAAGGAAATGGATTTTATGGCATTCCTCTTTCAGAAATTCTTCCTTATGTAATTACTCGAACTTGGCATACTCAACTTGGAATATTTTGGATAGCTACGGCATGGCTTGCAGCAGGGCTTTATATCGGACCGGCAGTCAGCGGAGTAGAACCGAAATATCAGCGTCTCGGAGTAAATGTTTTATTCGGAGCTTTATTGGTTGTAGTTCTTGGTTCAATGGCAGGCGAATGGTTATCTGTAATGAACGTTATGCATGATGATTATTGGTTCTGGTTTGGTCATAGCGGTTATGAGTATATTGACTTAGGAAGATTTTTCCAAGTAGCACTTTTTATTGGCTTATTGCTTTGGTTAGTTTTGATGATAAGATCGATCAAACCGGCATTAAAAAATAATCCGGATCAAAAACAGATTCTAACTTTATTTTTAATCTCTTCGGTAGCTATTGCACTATTTTGGTCTGCAGCATTAATGTATGGTAAGCATACAAATCTTGCCATAGCAGAATATTGGAGATGGTGGGTGGTTCATTTATGGGTTGAAGGTTTCTTTGAAGTATTCGCTACTGTTGTAATCGCATTCTTATTTGCACGCTTAAAACTAATAGATATTAAAATGAGTGCACAAGCCACGGTGCTCGCTTCAACGATATTTCTTTCGGGTGGTATTATCGGTACACTACATCATCTCTATTTTAGCGGAACGCCAATGGTAGCACTGGCTTTTGGTTCGGTATTTAGCGCGCTCGAAGTTGTGCCGTTAGTATTTGTTGGATACGAAGCATGGGAAAATATCCGAATTTCAAAATCGAAAGCATGGGTACAAAAATATAAATGGCCGATCTATTATTTCGTTGCAGTTGCTTTCTGGAATATGGTGGGAGCGGGTTTATTCGGATTTATGATTAATCCTCCGATTGCGCTTTATTATATGCAGGGATTAAATACAACTCCTGTTCATGGTCATGCTGCGTTGTTTGGTGTTTATGGAATGTTGGGTATCGGATTGATGTTATTTACTCTCCGCTCAATTAAACCGGAAATTGAATGGTCAGAAAAAACAATGAAATATTCATTTTGGTCTATTAATTTTGGTCTGTTTGCAATGGTGATGTTTAGCTTGTTGCCGGTTGGATTGATGCAGACATGGGCATCGGTTAAATATGGTTATTGGTATGCGAGAAGTGCAGAATTTTTACAGACACCATTAATGAATAATTTAAGATGGACACGCGCATTCGGAGATACAATCTTCGCAATAGGTGTATTTATATTATTAGGATTTATTTTGAACTTATCATTCAAGTTCTATAGGAAAGAAAAATAAATATAAAAATGCTGCTTGGTGTAGAATTCAAGCAGCATTTTATATCAAACTCAGCAGCATATTATGTGGTAGTTCAAATCAAAAAAACAGTAAGAATATCCTCCCTGCTCATAATTATTTCAAAAAAAAGCTGCCTTAAGAGCAGCTTTTTTTGTAATTATTATTTTACTTCTTTTACAAATATATTCTTGAAACTGACCTTCGCATTGCTATCATGATTCTGCAGACCGATATATCCTTCCTTTGCAAAGTCTTTAATTTTACCGCGAGGCTCAGCTTTCCAATCAATTACTTCTTTACCGTTTAATTCCACTTTAATTACGTCGCCGATAAATGAAATTTTATAATGATTCCATTGACCGGTTGGTTTGAAAGCATCTTCTTTAGGAGCTTGGGAATCATAGACTGAAGCGGTACGATGAATATCGGTGGACTTATCGTCAATCTGTATCTCAAATGAATGATATATATAATCATTGCTAATAACAAAATCGGGAACACGAATAAATACACCGGAATTAGTATTCGGTGCGAGACATTTATAATCTAATTCAAGAATAAAATCCGCATATTTTTTAGCGCTATACCAGAATAAGCCCATCCCACCACTTGAAGTAAGCACACCGGTTTTTTCATCTAACTCAAAATAACCGGGACCGTAATGATTCCAGCCATGTTTATTATATTCTTTCCAATTACATCCGAGTATTTCATCATAACCTTTGTAATGCATAATGCTATAAATATATTCTAATCCCTTTTTAATAGAAGGGGAAGGATTATCTGCTTCGGAATCTCTTTCATGTTCGATTACAAGATAACCGCGGAAATTCTGAAGAGTCAATTCTGCGAGTATATCATGAACATTTGCTACGCCTGAACCGAAAGGAACATCTTGTGCTTCTTTTTTACCGAAAGCATCTAAATCTTTTAGATGAAGTTCTATCATTCTTCCCGATAATAATTTAAGTGCATCGATTGGATTAACACCGGTTCTTAACCAATGTCCCGTATCTCCGCAGCTTCCGATTCTTTCATCATAGCCAGTGATTAATTTAAGAACGGTTTCCGGTCTAGCATATTTAGAAGGAAGTGGGTGATTATGAATTGCAACCTTAATTCCATATTCCTTAACCATCTTATCTAAGATAGATAAATCATCATCTTTTGGTTCTGTAACGATAGTTTCGATACCCATTTTCTTTGCAAATTCAAAAACCTTTTTTGTCGCTTCCACTGTATTTTCAAAACCCACTACTCCAAAGCTTACAATTTTAATATTATGTTTTTTTAGAGCATCTTTTGCAATCTGAATATTTTCTGCGCTCATATCATAATTGAATGTTGCATCGGGATCGGAAGAACCAAGCTTCTGACCCGGATAAGCTTCAAGGTATTTAACACCGAGTGCTTCCACTTTACCTAAAGTTTCTAAGAAAGTAAATTTCCTGAAAGTCCAGCATTGAATTGCCACTTTAAACTCACGAATTTTTACATCTTTATAATCAGCCATATCTTGTCCTTTAACCGGTTTAATATTTATTAAAAGTAAAATCATAAATATCGGTAAAAAGATTTTTCTTATTTTGTTCATGACTACCCCAAAATTTATTTATTGTTATTTGTTTTTATTGTTCCAATTACCTTTAGCAACTTTAGGAATAAATGTATCTAAATCAGGCGGAGGAAATGCAATTGTTTTTTCCTCTTCAGCACTCATATAGGCAGTCATAAGTAGTTCAGTAACGTTTAATCCATCCTCAAAATTCTCCTCAGGTCTTTTCCCATTAAGGAAAGATTGAACCATGTGCCGGTTTTCCATATCATAACCATAAGTGTTTTCTTCGTTTCCCACGACAGGCATCAGACCCACTTCTGCATTCTGTTTCTCTACAAGGTCTTCTCCCGAATCACCTTTTACTTCACGACTGAAAAATACTTTGAGATCGGTATCAAGTGTGTTTATTCCCATTGAGTATTCAGGTCCGAGGAGTTCCACACTAAGACGAAGTCCGGCGCCAACGTAACACCATGAAGTAGTAACTTCAACAATTATTTTTTCACCCTTTTCGTCTTTATATTCGACTACTGCACGAGCATAATCTTCTGCGGGACGATTTATATAATCCAATTTACCTTCAGAATTATTTTTAAGTATCTCGGCATAATGAGGGCGCTGCCATTTTAAGTTTTCTGCATGTGCGGTAACTTTAATTGGAGTAAGCGAATTTCTTGGTTTGCCCGGTTCGGTGAGAAGAAAGCGCGCCACTTCCACAGAATGACACATCATATCATTCATTACACCACCACCTTGAAGAGTCCCTTCCCAGAACCAAGGGCTATGAGGTCCTCCATGTTCTTCTGCAGCTCTTGCAAGATAAGGTCTGCCGGTTACCTTTGCACCGCGGCTCCAAATAATCTCTTTCCCTCTTTGGACAGTTGGCTCAAAAAGTTGATTCTCTAAATAACCATCGAGCAATCCGGCACGTTTAACTAATTGTACCATTTTCTTAGCTTCGGCTACGTTTCTTCCGAGAGGTTTTTCGCAGCAAACACCAATTAACTTACCTTTTCCCGATTCTATTGCCGAGACGATCTCTTCCATAGTTTCTATGCGTGCAAAGTTAGGTGAGCATATCCAGATAGCATCAATATTTTCATCCGACACCATTTCAGTTATTGAATCGAATATTTTCGGTTCGCCTACTTTGAGGTTTTTTGCCAATTCGGCAGCTTCTTCCGAGCGATCTTTATTCTTATCAAATATACCGCATATATCAGCATCTCTTACTGAGACCCATGAACGGATATGAAATTTAGCATTAAATCCCGCCCCTATAATTCCAACTCCTAATCTCTTAGCCATTAATTAGCTCCTTCTAATTTTTCAACTTCTTTATCTTTAAACATAGCAGCGAAGAATACCATAACTATTGCGGCTAAAACAGCCGGAACGTACCAAAAATTCTGCCATTGCTTAAATACATCGGGAGAACTTGCATCAACCATTCCATTAAATAGATAACCGGCTAATTGAGCACCGATTAACATTCCGAATCCATAAGTAGCGAGGACAACGAATCCTTGTGCTTGTGCGCGGATATCTTTAGTTGCTTTCTTGTCAACATAAATAAATCCTGCAACAAAGAAGAAATCATAACAGATACCATGAAGAATAACACCTGCAAGAATCATCCAAACAACTTGATCCGGTGCTCCGAGAGCAAAGAGCAAATATCGGAGAACCCATGCGAACATTCCTGTAAGAAGCATCTTCTTAATACCGAGTATTGGAAAGAGTAACGGCATTAATAAGATGAAAACGAATTCTGACATCTGACCGAAAGACATTACAAAGCCCGGATTTTCTATCCCTGAAGAATTAACAAATACAGGGGCATAGGCATAATAAACTGAAAGTGGAATACAAAGCAAAAATGAACTTATTATAAATACATAGAACGGTTTACTTTTTATTTTATTGAAAGCATCGATCCCAATAATTTTACGGAATGAAGCTTTTTCTCCAAGTGCCGGAGGTGGAGTATGAGGAAGTACGAAACTAAATATACCAAGTAGTATTCCAAGAATGCCGGCAATCTTTAATGGCATCGAAGTAAGATCGGCGCCAAGAACTTTACTTACAAGAACTCCCGCTGCAATCCATCCGAAAGTTCCGAATGCGCGAATGATCGGAAATTCTTTTTCTTGATTTGAAAGATGATTAAATGCAAGTGAATTTGTCAATCCGATTGTCGGCATATAGCAAAGCATATTAATCAATAGGAATACTATAAATAAAGTAGGAGAGGCGAGCGGACCCTCTGCAAACATTGGCGAGATAAACATTGCTACACCGCCGATGATATGAAGAAATCCCAAAACTTTTTCGGTAGAAAAATATCTGTCTGCAACCATACCTAAGAAAAATGGTGAGATAATTGAAGCGATCGGGCTTACGGTAAAAGCCCAATAAATTTCTGACTGCATTCCAATTGCAGTCATATAATTACCCACAGTAACGTACCAAGCACCCCAAACCCCGTACTGAAGGAACATCATAATTGATAAGCGAACTTTAACACTCATTTATTGCTCCTATAAATTGAATTAAGATTTCTTATTTTTATGTGGAGTTAAATTTAAGATAAATTTATCTTTATAAGAATAAAATTTTTCTAAAAACTAAAAACCGAGTAATAAATGGAAAAGGAAGATACCAAAAAAGCCGATAACGGCTTTGGATTAACGCGCCGTTCATTTTTAACTCAAGCGGGAATGGCAGCTACCGCATTTACAATTTTACCAAGTCATCTATGGGGAGCTAATAAAAAAATCCCAAGTGATCTACTTAATATCGCGGTTGTGGGAATCGGAGGCAAAGGGGAATCCGATGCTCAAGGTGTAAGCTCTCAAAATATTGTTGCCCTTTGCGATATTGATGATACTATGGGATTAGAAGTAAGGAAAACATATCCTAAGGCAACTCAATACCGCGATTACAGAAAAATGTTAGAGAAAGAAAAAAATCTTGATGCGGTGGTAATTGCTACTCCCGATCATACTCATGCTATTATTGCAATGGCTGCAATGCAAATGGGTAAGCATGTTTATGTTCAAAAACCTTTAACTCATACAGTATATGAAGCAAGGCGACTTGCAGAAGTAGCTAAAGAGAAAAAATTAATTACTCAAATGGGTAATCAGGGACATGCGGGTGAAGAATCTCGATTATTAGTAGAATGGATTCAATCCGGTGCAATCGGCGATGTTACCGAAGTACACATTTGGACAAATCGACCGATTTGGCCTCAAGGCGATATTAAGCGTCCTATGGAAATACCAACAAGTCCCGATTCACTAGATTGGAATCTATTTTTAGGTCCTGCACCCTTTAGACCGTATCATCCAAGTTATCATCCATTTACATGGAGAGGATTATGGGATTTTGGAACAGGTGCGCTCGGAGATATGGGTGCGCATTTCATAGACCAACCATTCTGGGCTTTAGAATTAGGTCATCCTACCTCCATAGAGGCATCTTCAACTAAGTTTAATTTAGATTATTATCCATTAGCATCATTAGTTACATATCAATTCCCTGCACGTGGGAATAAACCTCCCGTTACATTAAAATGGTATGATGGCGGATTAATGCCACCAAGACCGGCAGAATTAGAACCGGGAAGAAAGATGGGCGATAGCGGCGGCGGAGTTATTTATTATGGTTCTAAAGGCACAATTATGCATGGAACTTATGGCAAGGGAGTAAGAATTATTCCGGAATCGAAAATGAAAGAGTTCGTTCCACCGGCAAAGACCTTAGTTCGTTCACCCGGTATTTACGATGAATGGATTACAGGTATAAAAGAGAATAAGTTAAGCTCTACCGATTTTTCTTATTCAGGTAAGCTAACCGAAGTAATGCTATTGGGAAATATCGCAATTAAATTAGCGGAGAAAAACACAGTGCTTAATTGGGACCCTGATAAATTTATGTTTACTAATTTACCTGAAGCAAATGAATATCTTCATTATCAATATTCACCGGGCTGGTCTTTAGAATAATTCTTATAAGGATACTTTTAATGTCAGAAAGCAATAATCTCGATAGAAGAGAATTTATAAAAGCAACAACAGTATTGGGAGCGGGTATAGTACTCGCTCCTCATATAATTACGGGTAAGAACAAAGAAGCTAAAGAACTTAATGTTGCACTTATTGGTGCGGGAGCACAAGGACAAGTATTAGTGAATGCATGTCTGAAAATTCCAAATATTAAATTCAGAGCTGTATGCGATATCTGGGAAGAATATAATTTAAAGCGTGTCTCGAATCTCTTAACGAAATATGGACACAAATTAAATTCATATATTGATTATAAAGAGATGCTGGCGAAAGAGAAAAATTTAGATGCAGTAATAGTAGCCTCTCCCGATTTCTGGCATGCACAGCACGCTGTGGATTGTATGGAAGCTGGTCTTCATGTCTATTGTGAAAAGGAGATGTCGAACACTCTCGAAGGTGCAAAAAAAATTGTAAATGCCGCTCGTAGAACAAAGAGAGTCGTGCAAATTGGTCATCAAAGAAGAAGTAATCCATATTATCTTCATAGCTATAATAAAATTTTGAAAGAAGCTCACCTCTTAGGAAAAATTACAACGATAAATGGGCAATGGAATCGCGCCGTGCAGCCCGATAATGGCTGGCCCACAGGTAAAGAAATACCTAAATCAATTTTAGAAAAATATGGTTTCGCCAATATGAATCAACATCGGAACTGGAGATGGTATAGGAATCTTGGCGGCGGACCTATAGTAGATCTCGGTTCTCACCAGATCGATATTTATAATTGGTTTTTGAATACTCCTCCTGTATCAGTAATGGCAAGCGGTGGAACAGATTATTACGATAGAAAAACACATGAATGGTACGACACGGTTTTAGCTACATTCAAGTATAAAACAAAAGACGGATTCGTAAGAGCTTTTTATCAAACTATTACGACGAATAGCTCGCAAGGATATTTCGAAAATTTCATGGGAGACCAAGCTTCATTAACTATTTCAGAATCGGCAGGGAGAGTGGGCATTTATAAAGAGCCTGCAGCACCCAATTGGGACGAATGGATAAAGAAAAAAATAATTCAAACACCAGTCGAAGAAGCTCCCTCTGCTGCGAATGTTGTTCTTGATGTAAGGGAGACAATTGCTCCTCCAAAACATACTCTGCCTGTAAAATTTAACGATCCCTATCATAAGCCACATTTAGAAAATTTTTTCAATTCGGTGCGTGGATTGGTAAAAGTCAATTGCCCTGTGGAAGTAGGATATGAGACTGCTGTAACCGTATTAAAAGTAAATGAAGCAGTGAAAGCACAACGCGAACTTCGTTTTAGTCCATCAGATTTTGTGATATAGCTATGATTAAATCTAATTTTAAAATTATTTATATCGCTTTAATTCTCGGAATAACATTATTGCTCTTCGGGTCAATTAATTCACAGCAAAATAAGATTGGCGATATTAGAGACGGAAACAGAGCCACACCAATACATCTATTAAAATTATTTGATGCCGATAGCGTTCAAATATTAAAAAACGATAGTTTGCAAATTCCACTTTCAACTCGTTATACATGCGGTGAATGTCATTCTTATAATGTAATTAATAGAGGATTTCATTTTAATTATGCGGATAAAAAGATAGCTTCGGGAAGAAGAAGCGAACCATATATTTATATGGATTGGCAGAAGCTTACGATAATTCCATTATCTAATCGGGATTGGAAAGGGACATTCAATCCGGCAGAGATCGGAATTTCTCCTATGAAATTTCTTGATCTATTTGGAACTCATTTACCTGGCGGGGGAGTAGGCGAGATCGATTCTCTCATATCTCCCGATGAACTTTTTAGAATGGAAGTATCGGGTAAATTAGAAGTAAACTGCTTTGCATGTCATGATGCCACACGCCAATATGATCCTGCGGAATATTCTTCGCAGGTTCAAAAGCAAAATTATAAATGGGCACCGGCGGGTGCAACGAGTTTAGCAGTTGTAACGGGCAATGCAAGCAAGATGCCCGAAAATTATGATATCTATACTCCTTCGACCTTCGCAGATATTGATGTAAGAACTACTTCTCCTCCGGCAATAAATTATGATCTTTCTAAATTCAATTCCAACAATATGGTTTTCTTTGATCTAAAAAGAAAAGGAGAAAATGAAAGATGTTATTACTGCCATTCATCAGTTCATGCAGATAATAATTATTTGAATCAATGGAAAAGTGAAGAAGATGTTCATATTGCAAAAGGGATGAATTGTGTTGATTGCCATAGGAATGGATTAGATCACCAAATGGCACGAGGGTACCGAGATGAAGCTGAGGACTTTAAAAGACCTGAATTAAAATCTTATACTTGCGAAGGTTGTCATCTTGGAGTAGAAAATAGATTAGAAACTGCCGGTAAAAACGGTGCTCCAACACCTCTCCATAAAGGTATGCCTAATATCCATTTTGAAAAATTAGAATGTACGGTATGTCATTCAGGTAACCTTCCCAAAGAAAATGTGGAATTAGTAAAAAGCTCCAGAGCACATAAACTCGGACTTCACAAATCAAATAAAGAACCGGAATTATTTCCGCATATTCAATCAACTGTCTTTGTACGAAATGAAAATGGAAGATTAGAGCCAAGTAATATTATTTATCCTTCATTTTGGGGAATAAAAAAAGGAGATGAGATAAAGCCAATTCCTATTAGTGATTTTGATGATTCATTTAATGAGAGAATAGAATTAGATACATTAGTAAACTACGGTAAATGGATTTCGATTAATGATAGCACCTTAATAGATGTATTAAAGTATTTGAATGAATCCTCCGGCAATAAGGAGAATCACGTATTCATAACCGGCGGAAAGGTATTTGAAATGAATGACGGAGAATTGGAAAGCTACCGAGAAGAATCCGCAGAATATTACTCATGGGCAATCGGACATAACGTCCGTCCCGCTTCCCAATCTCTTGGGGTTAATGGATGTGATGATTGCCATTCGTTTAGTTCAGATTTCTTTTTTGGAAATGTATTGGTAGAGTCTTCGGTTAAATCCGATTCTGCTAATTACAATTCGATGACTTATTATTCTGACTTGAATACTGTCTATCAAAAACTGTTTTCTCTTACCTTTTTATTTAGACCGTGGATGAAAATAATGATAATTATTTTTGCCTTGATTATAATTTTCGTCTTCGTTATTTACGTCTCTAAGGGATTATTTTTTATTACCGAAAGAGGCACTGCTCTGTCTTCTAAAGAGGAGATGAATAATGTATAGATATATTGCACTAATCGTTATAATAGGATTATCATATTTTCTTTACACAAAATTTAAGCAAAAGGGTATTTTGTGGAACGAAGTTTATTCTCGATTTATGGATGGTGTAAAAATTTCGATAGGAAATATTAAAAGTAGAAATAAATCTGATTTTCTTTATAAACTGCGATTGGGATTTTATTGGTTTACAATTATTCTTGTGTTCTTACTGATTGTAACTAGTTTTATTCCCGTTGTGATTCTTGGTATCCATATAAGTGGGTTATTTCTTTTGATTCATGTTATAGCTGCGCTTTTCTTCTGTTTTTCATTTACCGGATTAGTTTTATTAACGGCGCATAGTAACAAATTATTAGATAGTGATTTGATTAATCAAGAGAATAAAAATAAATTGTATGAAAAATTATCATATTGGTGTATAATACTTTTTTCGATTCCTGCAATAGTCTCAATTATTCTAATGCTTTATCCGATATTCGGGAGCGAAGGTATTGAATTTCTAAATGATACACATCGTTATTCTGTGCTTTTGCTAATAGTGGCAGCAACCATTAATACGTACTATATGATTATTAATAACAAGAAAATAAATTAATTTTAAGGGAAAATCATGTTTAAGAAAATTTTTGTGCTTTCAATTTTGCTCATTGCTTTTAGTGCTGTTAGCATAATGAGTCAAAATAAAAAAGAAGAATTGGTGCCGATAAAAATTGAATTACCGAAAGCTATGTTTGTCGGTACACCAACAAATTTAGCCGTACCAAATTTAGAGAAACCGCTCGGTAAACCACGTGCACCTTTCCTTGCGCCTAAAGGGACTTATAACGTTGCAAAAAATAAGCCGGTAACTGCAACAGATGATATGCCAATAATCGGTGAATTAAAGTATCTTACTGATGGGAAAAAAGCTGCTACAGAAGGAAATTTTGTTGAACTCGGACCATTTTCTCAAAACGCAACAATCGATCTTCAAAAAGAATATTCAATTTATGCAATAGTTGTCTGGCATTATCATCTTCAAGCAAGAGTATATTATGACGTAATTGTCCAAGTAGCCGATGATGCTAAATTTACTAAAAATGTTCGAACACTTTTTAATAACGATATTGATAATTCGAGCAAGCAGGGTAAAGGTAGCGATATGCACTATGTAGAAACTGCAGAAGGGAAATTGATTGATGCTAAAGGAGTAAAAGCACGGTACGTAAGACTTTGGAGCAATGGAAGCAATAGCGATGACTTAAATCATTATGTAGAAGTTGAAGTTTACGGCAAGTAAAAATATTGATTCAAAAAATTGGGCGGTCATTTTAATTGCCGCCCTTATTTTTTGTTCTGCAATTATTAGCAGAGTCTATGAACTTGATTATAGACCGATGCATGTTGATGAAGCTGTCCATGCGGTAAAGTTTGGTGATCTGCTTGAAAAAGGTTTTTATAAGTACGACGCTATCGAATATCATGGACCCGCATTAAATTATTTTTCACTTATTCCCTCGATATTTACAGGTAAAACAAAATTCTCTGAATTAACTGAATATGATTTAAGAATTATTCCCGTTATTGCGAGCATAATTTTACTATTACTTATTCTCTCTCTTATCAAAGAATTTAATTATAAATATATCTTGTTATTACTGTTTCTAACTGCCTTCTCCTCTATGAATCTATTCTATAATAGATATTATATTCAAGAGAGTTTATTGGTAAGTTTTTCATTTTCG